>Ga0164313_10004740_pt1 | contig 12049 bp, 12 predicted proteins | sample GuaBasSedimGuay4_FD_113735 | JGI IMG/M metagenome (GOLD analysis project Ga0164313, IMG submission 113735) | Subseafloor sediment microbial communities from Guaymas Basin, Gulf of California, Mexico - Guay4, Core 4569-4, 0-3 cm | ecosystem: Environmental > Aquatic > Marine > Hydrothermal vents... | reverse complement strand
GCCATCAATCATTTGTGCCATAAGTTTTCTAGAGAAAAAAACAAACTTTTCAAATAGTGCAGAATGATATTTATCTTTATGGTAAATCATTAAAAAATCTCTTTGACACTCGAAGTTTGTCACGGGAACTTGATAAAGTCTTCCCTCTAAAAGTTCATTTTTAACCGAAATTTTAGAAATACAAGTCAAACATTCTCTATTCATTAAAATACTTTTAATAGACTCCGTGTGTCCCAATTCTAAAAAAATATTTAATTCATCTACTTGTTCTTTTATGTATTCCAAAAAGACTTCCCTGGTACCTGAGCCTTCTTCTCTTAATACCCATCGCTTGTTTGCAAAATCTTCTATGTTGCCTTCTACACACAAATTTTTATCTGCGGTGACAACTAGTAATTCATCAATTCCTACACTCTCCTTAATAATCTCTGAACCCGGCACAAACCCTTCAACAAAACCAACATCAATGCTGCCTTCTTTAATCATATTACTTATTTCTTTTGTATTGCCTTCTTTAAGCGTAATTTTCACATCAGGATAAGAGCTCATATAGCTACAAATAATACTTGGCATCAAATAATCCACAATAGTAGTACTTGCTCCTACCCGTATCATTCCTTTATTTTCAGAATTTTTAAATTCATATTCTATATCTGAAAGTTTTTTAAAAATAGGTGAAATTTCTTTATGAAAAGCACGGCCTACTTCATTTAAAACCAGTTTTTTATTAATTCTATCAAAAACAGGTCGCCCTAAAATATTTTCTAATTCTTTAATAGACATAGAAACAGCTGATTGGCTTAAACTCATGTCTTTTGCCACATTGGTTAAATGTCCAAAACTGACTACATTTAAAAAGATCTCCATTTGTCGCAGGGTTAATTTCATATTTTCTCTTTTTGGCTAAATCGCAGAGGCGTCTAGGTAAATTATATCAAAAGTATAGTAGAATTTTGTAAATATAATCAATTATTTTGAATATGACGATTAAATACAGGACTTTTATGGCTTTTTCTTCCCAAAATTACAAAAATACCTTGGCAGGCATTATTTTTGTTGCTATTTTTGCTGCAGCGGCTACCTTTATTGCCAATCTTTCTTCATTTCAGTCCTTGGGTCTTTCTCCTTTGGTCATTGGGATTGTTATAGGTATTTTCTATGCCAATACTCTGCACAATCAAACGCCTAAAGCATGGCAGCATGGAATTACTTTTTCTGCCAAAAAAATATTACGTTTTGCTATTGTTTTTTATGGTTTTAGAATTACCTTTCAGCAAATAGCCGAAATAGGAATAGATGGACTTTTGGTTTCTGCAATCATGCTCACTTCTACACTTATTTTAGGGTCTTGGCTAGGAACAAAAGTTTTTGGTATGGACAAAGATACTTCTATACTTACTGCATCTGGCGCTTCTGTTTGTGGAGCAGCAGCTGTGCTTGCCACAGAGCCTGTACTCAAAGCCGAAGAACATAAAACAGCGATTGCTGTTTCTATGGTTGTATTGTTCGGTACTATTTCGATGTTTCTTTATCCTTTGCTTTACAATACTATTTTTGAGAATGCTACAGGATTTTTACACATGTCTGCAAGAGAATTTGGTATCTATGTAGGAGGCACTATTCATGAAGTTGCCCAAGTTGTTGCCGTTCCCGCCTCTATCCCGAATGCCTCTACAGAAATGGCAAATGCCGCCGTTATTGTCAAGATGACTAGGGTAATCATGATTGCTCCTATGCTTATAATTTTAGGGCTATATCTTTCCTATTTAGCAAAAAAAGGAAAAGGAGAAGCGCAAGGAAAAATGAAACTTGTTATTCCTTGGTTTGCTGTATATTTCATAGTGGTAGCTGGCTTTAATTCCTTGGGGCTACTCTCCAAAGAAATAGTTGATATCATCAACGATATAGATACTTTTTTACTTACTATGGCAATGACTGCCTTGGGCATGGGTACCATCTTTTCTAAATTCAAAGGCTTAGGACTTGCTCCTGTTTATACTGCTTCTGCAATGTTTCTTTGGCTTGTTGTGGGAGGCTTTGTTGTCACCAAACTTATCTGTGCTTCTTAAATAAAATATGCCTTAATGCTTGCGTCTTCTGTAACTAAGCGCCTCTAATATATCTGGTTTTTCTATTTTAGTATGTGCTTGTATATCTGCTATAGTACGGGCTATTTTTTTAATAGAAGCAATGCCCCTATGCGAAAGGGCAAACTTTACAATAGCTACATCCAATACGGCAGATGCTTTTGCATCTAAAAGACAGTACTGTTCAATTTCTTTTTCTGTAAGCTTACCGTTTAGTCTTTCTTGTCCACGTAATTTTTGTGACTTAAAAGCCTTGAGTACTTCTTCGTGCATCTGTGCAGAACTACTGTCTCCTTTGTCTTCAGGTCTGACTTCTTGCATACTCACAAAAAGATCCATACGGTCTAAAAAAGGATCTGAAAGTTTATTTTGATAGCGTTTAATTTCTAATTCAGAACAACGACAAAGGTTTTTCTTTGACAATAAATTACCACAAGGGCAAGGATTTTGTGCAGCAACGAACATCACATCTGCTTCGTATTCTATTTTGGAATTGACTCTGGATATATGTACTTTTTTATCTTGCAAAGGTTCTCTTAGTGCTTCCAAAACTGTCTTTGGGAAATGGGGCAATTCATCAAAAAAAAGTATGCCTTTGTGTGCCAAGGCTACTTCTCCTATTTTGGCACTTGAAGAGCCACCTCCAAAAATAGATGCAGAAGTAGAAGTATGATGAGGAGAACGCATAGGTCTAAGTGCAGAAAAAGTGGGTCTTATTCCATCTAAAAACTGATGCTTGGCAATAGAAAGAATTTCTTCTTCGAACAAAGGAGGCAAGATATCTTTAATGCGTTTTGAAATCATACTTTTCCCACAACCTGGATTGCCTTCCATGAGAAAATTATGCATACCTGCTGCTGCAATAAGAGCTGCTCTTTTAGCCACAGGTTGCCCTTTGACATCTAGAAAATTATTTTCATATTTTCGCTCAAAATAATACTCAGTGCCCAGCAATTCAAGACATTCAGCTTTATAAGAAAACACCTGTACATTAGATTTGAATTCTTTGTTTTTCACTATGTGTATGGCTTCTTTGAGCGTTTCTACTGCCATAAAATCTACTCCAGAAATATGGCTGAGATGTTCAATTGCCTCTTTGGGGACAATGGCTCTTTTAATAAGTCCTTGCTCTTTCAAAGAAAGAATCAAAGGAAAAAGCATAGAAGAAGCTTTCACTTTACCATCTAAGCCCAATTCGCCAAAAACAAATAAACCCTCTTCTTCTATGCTTGTCTTTTGCAAAGCAATAAGAACTGCCATAGATAAATCTAAATGTGTTCCTGATTTTTTCAAATCTGAAGGACTTAAATTAATTGTTATTTTTAAAGGAGGAAAAACAAAATCATTGACAAGCAAAGCTGATTTTGTTCTTTCTTTGGCTTCTTGTATATCAGAGCTTGCCAATCCTACTACGGAAAATCCAGGCAAGCCTTTGGTGAAGGTAGCTTCTACTTCTATAATTTTAGCTGTAACACCTTCTAAGATAGCCGAAGTGAATCTATTTACAATAGTTTTTGGTTTTGGTTTGATCTTTATCTGGGGAGTATTGGGTGGTTTACCACTATCAATTTTTGCATTCATACTGTGATAATGACATAAATTTAATGTAAAATGTAAAAATATGTCAAATTGTCATATTTTTTATAAAAATAACAAGGGTTACGCTTCTTTTAGCCGTCTTTTCCATTCTTTTTCAAATTTCTTACGCCTAATATATGAAAGTTTTTCAATAAATACTTTACCATCTAAGTGATCAATTTCATGCTGTATGGCCACTGCTAAAAAATCATCATTTTCTATAATATGCTTTTGGGCATTTCTATCAAAATATTCTACTTTGATATGTTTGGCTCTCTCTATGTCTTCATAGACACCCGGAATGGAAAGGCAGCCTTCTTGGAAAATTTCTTTACCTTCTTTTTCTATAATCACAGGGTTTATCATTTCTAAAGTATTGTCTCTGGGTTGATCTTGCTCTTCTTCTGCTACTTCTAAAGGAATATTTATAATCAAAACCCGTTGTGCAACACCCACTTGAATAGCAGCAAGCCCCACACCATTACTAGCATACATAGTATCATACATATCATCAAGCAATTCATGCAATAACAAATCAAAAGACTCTAACTCTTTAGAAATAAGTTTCAATCTTTTGTCAGGATATACAAGAATTTCTCTTAGCATTTACACTTCTTGCTTAAACAAAACTTTGGGTTAGTACTTTGTCAATCAAACCATACTCAACCGCTTCTTTGGCAGACATAAAGTTATCTCGCTCTGTGTCTTTTTCTATTTTTTTGGATGTTTTACCTGTTTTTTCTGCCAAGATATCATTCAACGTATCTTTGAGTCTTTGGATTTCTTGTGCTTGTATTTGTATATCTGTAGATTGCCCTTGCGCACCACCAGAAGGCTGGTGTATCATAATGCGTGCGTTGGGGAGAGCATAACGCTTCCCCTTTGTGCCAGAAGCCAACAAAAAAGCACCCATAGATGCAGCTTGCCCAATACAAATCGTCACAATATCTGGTTTGATATAGTTCATAGTATCAAACATAGAAAGTCCAGAAGTAATCACGCCTCCTGGAGAATTAATATAAAAATAAATATCTTTATCTGGGTCTTGTGCTTCTAGAAAAAGAAGTTGTGCAACTACGGTAGAGGCCACTTGGTCATTCACCTCACCGCTAAGCATAATGATACGGTCTTTTAATAAACGTGAATAAATATCATAAGAGCGCTCGCCTCTACCTGTTTGTTCTACCACATATGGAATATAGCTCATATCTGTATCCTTATTTATTTTCTAGTCCTAGCATTTTCCCAAAAAGTTTATCTTCTATCATACCCATTTTAACTGCAGGAAGCAAGTTGTTTTCTTGATAATATTTGATGACTTCTTTTGGGTCTTGTCCTGACATCATTGCTTCATAATGAATGGCCTGAGAAACCTCTTGGTCATCCACTGTAACACCTTCTGCTTTAGCCAAAGCATCTACGATAAATGTGGCACGCACAGAATCTTTTGCATCTTCTTTTACTTCTTCTCGCAAAGCATCTACTTTTTCTGGATTATCTTTAAATCCACTAAGTTCTTCTTCACTCATTTCTTGTGCTTTTGCATTAATTTTAGCATCTATCTCTTGAGATACAATGTTATTTGGAAGGGCAAAATCAAAAGTTTTTACCAAGGCTTCTACAAGCTTTGGCTTCAAATCTTCATTATATACTTTAGACATTTCACCTGATTCTATCTGTGTGCGCACTCTGTCTGTCAGCATTTCTAGAGTAGCATTTTCTTCGCCTTGTAAAATTTGCTGCGCAAGCTCATCATTGAGCTCCACTTCTGTTTGCATTTGTATTTCAATCAAAGTTACTTTAAATTCTACATCTTTTCCAGCAAGGTCTTCGGATTGATATGTTTCTGGAAAAGTTACTGCAATCGTTTTTTCTTCTTCATATTTCATGCCAATAATTTGTTCTTCAAATCCAGGTATAAATTGTCCCGAACCAATTTTAAGATTAAATTTTTCTGCCTTACCGCCATCAAAAGCTACGCCATCTTTAAATCCTTCAAAATCAATTAAAACCATATCTCCATCTTTTGCAGCACGTTTTCTTTTAATTTTTTCAAAAGGGGCTTTACCAGAAGCAAGCTCTTGAAGTTTGTCATCTATCTCTTTTTGCTTAGCTTTTGGCTTCTTGAAAGTAGGTAATATTTTTTTATCCCATACAGCATCAAATATAGGTCTAGTAGATACTTCTACTTCTAGCTCTATATTTTTATCTTTTTTTTCATATTTTTGGAAAGTAGGCTGTCCTAGCATATCGCTTGCCTCAATCCCTGCTTCTTTCATGCCTTGGGCAATGAAAGTATTGATGATTTCACCTTCAGCATCTTGTGCTAATTTTTCCCCATGTAATTTCTTAACTACATGTGCAGGCACCTTGCCTTTTCTAAAGCCATCTACTTTTAATTCTTTGCCTGCTTGCGCAGCCATAGTGTTTATCTGTGCTTCAATAGCACTGCCATCAAGTGTACCACTTAAAAGTACATTTGCTTCATTTACTTTATTTACTGTAACTTTCACTACAATCCTTTTGCGTTTAAATATATAATGGCGTGATTTTATCTAAATAATGTTGAAATACGACTAAGACCCAAAAAAGTGCTGTTGAAAGTGCTGTCCAGACTAAAAAGTCTGGACAAAGAGGAATCTATATTTTTCTATAATTTATTTGGCTTTTGCAAAACCCATTTCTTCTAATATTTCAACTACTTCTGAATCAATAGTTTGCATATTTTTAATACGTTCTTTATCTTTGAAGTTTAAGGCATTAATCCAGTTATCTACAGAAGCATATCCTACGTGAAGTTCATTTTTGCCTTTTGGTATATAAAAATAAATGGCACATGGTGCAAACATACCTGCTTCAGGCATACCTTTATTAAAAATTGAATTAGAAAATTCAAAATGGCACAACAAGGAAACCCAGTAGGCATCATATTTCTCGAAGTCTTCCTCCATGTCTTCATACTCAAATTTAAGATCTATAAATCCAGCAATAATAAAATTATGTTTAGAGAAGCGTCCATCATGATCCCCTACAAAATCTTCAATGAATTCTTCTAAATCTTCTGGTTCATCAAATTTTTTGACCATTTTTATAAGCCCTGTTTCAGGAAGTGGCTTGTTGCGTTCAAATTTCTTAGTCAAGGTTGGCTTCATTTCTTTTGTAGCCAAGCCATCAAGAGAATCTACCATCTCTGTAAATAATTTTCTCATATTTTGGTCTTTTTCACCAATAATATTTAACATCGTATCTGCTGTGATATGCCCATACCAAGTATGGTTATCTTTTTTAATATCCAAAGTTTTATATGCCAAGAAGTTAAAAGGTGCATAAGCACCAAAGTCAGGATTAGCAAGTAAAAGAGGTCTAAGTTTTTCTTTGTTTAGTACACTAAAAAAAGAAAGCATTTCTACATTTTTTTCTTTATATTTATTATAATAATGTATTTGAATATTTTTATTAGTCGATACAGTGGAATAACCAATATCCTCTAGTTTCTTTATGAATTTGTCTAGCTCTACCTCTTTATTTCCTTCTGAACCTCGAAGTTCTGCTGTGAGTTCTGCTGCTTGCGAAAAACCCAAAAGCAAGAGTAGTGTTACTACAATATTTGTTATTTTCATACGATATCCTTTAATATTATTTTGAATCTAAATATAATAATAAAAATTGTATTAATCTGTGATGAACCATCAAATAAACTTCTCAAATGAAAGTAGAGTGTGTGCTATTATTCTATATTTTTTTTAATACGTCACTTTTTGTCACATTCTTTAGTCATACTGCGCTTAGGTTTCATATTAAACCAACAAAATACAAAAGGAGGACAATCAATGTTCGTATCTAAATTTATCAAATACTTGCTTATGGGGGCTGCACTTATAGCCCTCAATGCATGTGGAAACAATGACTCAAGTAATCCTGGTTCAACACCCTCAGCCAACACCACTACAGGTACCTATGTAGATTCTGCCGTTAGTGGCGTTTCATACATTTGTGGGACGGAACAAGGCAGTACAGGAGAAAATGGAGGCTTTACCTTTGAAATAGGGGAAAGCTGTACTTTTTCACTAAATGGTATTACTTTGCGTAACGTAGAAGCCTCTGCTCTTAGTGAAGGTATCACTATTTTTGAAGATAATCTTCTCGTAGCTCAAATCTTACAAACTCTGGACAATGATGGCAATGCAAGCAACGGCATTAGTATTGATGCTGATATTGTTGCATTATTGGGAGGCACTTTGCCTAGTACTCAAGCAGAATTAGATACTTTGGTTGCTTTGCTTTTACAAGCTGATGCAAATGGCAGCATCCTTTATGATGGACACTCAGTCACAGAACAAGAAGCCCAAGCACATCTAGAAGAAACCAGACAATCTTTGGATCATACTGCTCCTATAATTACTTTACTTGGAAATGCCCTAATAGAGATTAATCACAATGCCGATTTCATTGATCCTGGCATTAGTGCAGTAGATGATTTTTATGCTTCTGAAGATATTAATATAAGTATCTCTGGTCTTCCCGATACAAAAAGTGTGGGCACATATACAATTGTCTATACGGCTACAGACGGCGCAGGCAATAGTGCTTCTGTTTCTAGAACTGTCAATGTTTTAGATATTAGTGCTCCAGTCATTACAGTTGCGGGAGAAAATCCTCTCACGCTCACACAAGGCGAAAGCTATATCGAGGAAGGTGCTACAGCATTTGATGATACAGATGGCTCAGTAGCTGTTTTTATTTCTGGAAGCGTAGATACAAATATCATTGGCAGCTATACCATTACCTATAGAGCTTATGACGTAGCAGAAAACGAAGGTATTGCCACGCGAACAGTACAGGTCATACAAGGTCCAGACACAACTCCTCCTGTGATTACAGTATTGGGCTCAAATCCATTTACACTAACTGCTGGTGACGGCTATAGTGATGAGGGTGCCACGGCACTAGATGATAGAGATGGCATAGTAAGTGTTATAACAAGTGGCTCGGTAAATAGTGATGTAGCCAACACCTACATCATTACCTATACAGCTAAAGATGATGCAAATAATACAGCAACAGCAACACGTACAGTGACTGTAGATCCTCTTGTTTCTAGTGATACAACTCCTCCTGTGATTACAGTACTAGGAGAAAATCCATTCACACTCACTGTGGGTGATAGCTATAGTGATGAGGGTGCCACGGCACTAGATGATATAGATGGTGTAGTAAGTGTCACAACAAGTGGCTCGGTAAATAGTAATGTAGCCAACACCTACATCATTACCTATACAGCCAAAGATGATGCGAATAATACAGCAACAGCTACACGTACGGTGACTGTAGAAGATGTCGTCATTCCTATTGTAGTTAAAAAAACAGGGCAAATCCTAAGTTACGACGAAAATGGTAGCGAAATTAGTACCGTAAGTGCCAGAGATGACGGACACTATCAAACAGGCAGCACAACACAATACACAAGAGATGATGATCAAAATATTACAACAGACCATCTGCTTGGACTTATGTGGCAAGATGACCCAGAAGTAGGCACTCTAACCAAGCCTTGGCTAACTTCTAGTGCTTACACCTCTGGTCAATTCTTTGATACCTCAGGAGATACTGCCGCTAGCTACTGTAGTAATCTTTCACTAGGAGGGCATACAGACTGGAGGCTTCCTAGCCTTAGTGAACTGCTAAGCATTCGACAAACAGGAACCTATTCTCCTGCATTAGACACTATTGCTTTTAATCATAATTCGACTGATTATTTATATTGGTCTTCTAGCAATAGAACCCACGATGCTCATGACGCTTGGTATGTACATTTTTCAGATGGAAGCATACTCTATGCCCATAAGAATTTAACTGCTGCCTATGTACGTTGCGTACGCACAATACCCTAGTAATTAACGATAAAGGAACAAAAATGAAAAAAATGATTTTAATTATTTTAATACTTACTCCACTCATCCACGCTAGCTTCAGTAGAAGCAATGGGATAGTTACAGATAATCGAAGCAATCTTCAATGGCAAGATGATTATAGCGACAATAATAATACCCTCAAGACAAGCACTTGGCAAGGTGCGATTGATTACTGTGAAGCGCTAACACTAAATGGTCACCTAGATTGGAGATTGCCCAATATTAATGAATTGCAAACCTTGGTAGATTATGGGCAATATAACCCTAGTCTTTCTTCTGTATTTATAAACCAGACTCCAACAAGATACTGGTCTTCAAGTACTGCTGCTAAAAACGATAGTTTTTCTTTTAGCCTCAGTTTTCCAGAGAATGCATGGATAATTGATTTTTTCGAAGGACATAGCCAAAGATATTTTAAGAATTTTGACAATTATGTACGATGCATAAGACAGTAAAGTAAGTAGCCAAAAAAATACTTAACTTGTATTTAGATACAATGCTGTAAATAATTGGGTCAAGAGGAAAATACTATGAATAAAGAAAAAGAATTTGAAGCAGCTATCACAAAAGTCCTTGAACTCATAGGAGAAGACCCAAAAAGAGAAGGCTTAGTCAAAACCCCTTCTCGTGTAGCAAAAGCCTTTGAGTTTTTGACACAAGGCTATCAAGAAGACCCAAAAGAGATACTCAACCAAGCCCTATTTAGTAGTAGCAATGACGAAATGGTTTTGGTGCGTGACATAGAGTTTTACTCCATGTGTGAACATCATATGCTACCCATCATCGGAAGAGCCCATGTGGCATACATCCCTGATGGAAAAGTCGTGGGGCTGAGCAAAATCCCTCGCATCGTAAATGTCTATGCCAGACGCCTACAGATACAAGAACAAATGACAGAACAAATAGCAGATGCCATATCGCAAAGCATCAAGCCAAAAGGCGTTGCAGTAGTACTTCACGCCCGTCATATGTGCATGGAGATGAGAGGTGTAGAAAAGATCAACTCTACCACAGTAAGCTCTGCTCTAAGAGGTCTTTTTAAAAGTGATGAACGTACAAGGTCTGAGTTTTACAACCTCATCAATACACCTGCCCCTTCGCATTTTTGATTTAACTCTCTAGCTCTAACAATCTTTTTTTAAGTGCCAATCCACCAGCATAACCCCTAAGTTCTCCATTGCTTCCTATGATGCGATGACAAGGGATAATGATACTCATAGAGTTAGCTCCATTGGCAGTTGCTACTGCTCTTACGGCCTTTTCGTTGCCTATGTCTTTTGCTAGTTGCAAATAAGTGGAAGTTCTACCATAAGGCACTTTAAGCAAAGCATCCCAAACACTCTTTTGAAAATCCGTACCAACTGTAACAAGAGGTATATCAAACTCTTTTCGTCTCATGTTAAAATACTCATCAATCTGTTTTATGGTCTCCGCCAATACATCATCATCTTTTTCTACAAAGTCTGCATCAAAACCTTTTTTCAACCTACTATCAACTGCTATTCGCATTTTTCTGTATCTAAAGTCCAACATACAAAGCTTGTTCTCAAAGGAACCCAATATAAAGTTTGCATATTTTGTTTTATAGTATTGGATATTGATTTGATTCATTTTTTATCCTTTATTTACCAATAGATAATTTTGGCAGAAGAGTGTTTTCTGGTTGTTTTAAATTCATTTTATATTTTATATAAATATTCTTGTATTTTTCTTTGTCCAAGCAACAACTATTAAGTCGCCACTTACGTCAAATAAATTGACATTATGAATAAATTTGAATATAATTAGATATATAAATATTCAAAGGGCTATTATTATGAAAACAGTTACAATGAGAGTGGATGACTCTATCTATAATATGATAAAGCTTGCTGCAGAAGGTCAAAGAAGAAATCTTTCAAATTTCATAGAATTTGCAACGATGCAGTACTTAACTTCATCACAGTTTGTAGAAAAAGATGAGATGTCTGAAATATTGGAAGATAAAGAGCTTGTAGAAAATTTAATGAATGGATTAGAAGATTTCAAAAAAGGCGATTACACAATTGTCTAAGTATCAAATTGCTGAAACTAAGACTTTTGAAAAAGTCAAAAAGAAGATAGCTAAAAAACTATATTCTAAAATTGAGAATTTTGTTTATCCTCAGCTTAGAGAGAATCCATTTTATGGTTCTAATATAAAAAAACTTAAAGACAATTTAGAAGGCTATTATAGATATAGAATTGGAAACTATAGACTTTTTTATCTTATTGAAGATGATAAACTTATTATAGCTGTTGTTGATTTTAGACACAGACAAGAAGCTTATGACTAGAACAAAGAGGATAGTTTCCAACTTTATATTTGCAGTTGAAATATTGTATAATGTAATTTATATAAGGAGCAAAAATGGAAAATTATTTTGATAAAGAATTTGATTTAAGATATTTTGAAATGAACAAATCGGGTGAAGCTTCACCCATAACTATGCT
>Ga0164313_10004739_pt1 | contig 12050 bp, 12 predicted proteins | sample GuaBasSedimGuay4_FD_113735 | JGI IMG/M metagenome (GOLD analysis project Ga0164313, IMG submission 113735) | Subseafloor sediment microbial communities from Guaymas Basin, Gulf of California, Mexico - Guay4, Core 4569-4, 0-3 cm | ecosystem: Environmental > Aquatic > Marine > Hydrothermal vents... | reverse complement strand
TAAGCTTAATTTCTGCTCACAAAGGTATGAATTTGCTGTTAACGGCTTTTAAGTATCTGATGGCCAATGCTGCATTCAAGACAGCGCTTTTGGTCACACATATTTTTCTTTAATTGCAACAATCCCTGGCTTTCCAGACCATTGTGGGCTTTTATTCCGCTTGATTCCCACTTGCGGATCACTGCATTGTTCTCGGCCGGCAGGAATTCCAGGAATGAGAGCGCACGTTCACAGAGCTCGGGTTTATTCATCTCCTGCCCGTAAAGATGGACAAGGGGAATGATGGCGTTGAGTAATATCAACTGGATGCTCTGTTTCCCGAATCTCTTTTTTGACTTTTTGCTAATCCTGTCGAAAATAAAATGGGTGTCCCAGTATTCTGAAGCAGTCAGTGAGAACATTAAGCTCATGGATTCGATATCCTTACGTTCCAGGATCTGTTGGAAAATACTCTGGTGCCTGGTGTAAAGTGCTGCAAGCTGGGCAATCCTGAGGCTTGGGAAGGCAGCCGGCCGCATGCGCATGAACTTCCACAGATATCCGGGCATGGCCTTTAAGCCATACTTTCCCGCCAGGTAGGCATGCTCCTTTTTCAGGCTTCGCGGGTATCTGCCTCTAACTCCCATATTCAGCAGGCCGGATTGGCCAAACAAGAGGGATTCGATCCTGAATAGATCACCCTGGTGCTTCATCAACACCTTTACCGGCAGGGAACGGGTCAGCATCTCAAAATAGGCTGTATTTACCCTGGCCCCAAACTGCCTGGAGATGATCCTGTAGCAGCACAACTCCCAATCCATTTTCAGCTGGCTCAACTCCTCTTTTATTTTTTCAGCCCTCTGATGGATTCGTTGTACGGCGCTTGCATTGATCATGGAAGTTGCATGGATAGAAGGGACTCCGTGAATAAGCTTCTCGCAAGGCACCCACAGCAGGTTTTGAGTGATCTCCTTGTATCTAATCAAGAGGTTTCGGTCATAAGCTTTTGATAAGCAGAGTGTTTTTATCTCACGACCCAGGCGGTTCACGACAGGCATGTCGTATTCAGCCACCACATGAAGTATCACACTGTTATATGCATCATCTTTGTGATGCCGATGTTTGTACCAGTCGGATGCCCGCACATGGATCTCGACATTGCCAACCCACAGCGTATCATCGATCCTGATCTTCGCGCAGAGAAAGTCAGGACCCGAATCAGTGTTGTAATTTCCGGGCCGAATGACGCTGATTGTATCGCCATGGATGCTTTTTATTTCATTTTTTAGCAATTTATGCCTCCAGATATGGTGAAAAAATGCTTCGGGTATATGTACGTAGGTATCCATAATCGGGTATTCTTTGTAGTCCTAATGGTTAATACAACTTCCGCGATTTTGTCACACCTGCATGTACGCTAAAGTGTAATAAGTTGTTGATAAAAATGAATTTAATTTATCCTGAAACACTTGCTATTGCTTCAGAATTTCTTATTTTTGTATTTAATTAAAAGCTTATCAAGCTTAATGGAGCAGGCTAAAGATTTAGTTTCCAGAATTAATGAGCAGGTTTTGAAACTGCTTGGCCAGCACCGTTTATTAAAAAGTCAGCGTGCTGAATTGCAAACCCAGAACGAGGAGCTTTTGAAATCAAACGAAGAATTTAAAACTGAAATAGATCAATTAAAAGAGCAGATTGTTAAATTAAAAATCTCTAAATCACTTACAGATAAGGAAGATTCAACAGAAGTAAAGGCAAAAGTTGATGAACTATTGCGGGAAATAGATAAATGTGTGGGACTTTTGAATCAATAGAGGGGCCGATTGTGGTCCGGAGACCTGATGAACGAACTAGCAATAACAGTGAAGATAGCCGACCGCCCATATAAAATGACGGTCAATGCAGAGGAAGAAGAGGTCATACGAAAAGCTGCCAGGTTAATTAATGAAAAGATTACAGAATATGCAGATACTTACGCTTTTAACGATAACCAGGATTTGCTCGCGATGGTATCGTTGTGGTTTTCTACGAAATCGTTAAAGGCACAGAACGCGAACAGGACAGATAGCGATGACCTGATCAGCGGACTGAAAACCCTGGAAAAGTTGCTTTCAGAACAAGAAGAGGGATAGTCCCCAAACACCGTTCTTTGATAATATTAAAAAACACCCGCGTTAATTCATTTTGGTTTGTAAACTCAACATTACTTAATTTAGGGTCGACTCATAAGCTCCTAGAATAGGCCTCAAGTCCGTTTAGGCGGATTTCCAAATGGTCAGGAACAGAGGAAGTTCGAATAGCTTGGTCTCCCTATCCGTGTCTTTTGGGGTTTCGTAAAACCCACGAATTAATCGCGGGTTTTTTTTGCCTTACACATTCTGCTCTGGTTAATTATTGTTTAATTAAACACTGAGAAGATGTTAGATATAGTGTACCTTGTAATCTCGGGTGTTGCCGGATTGGTACTTGGGGTGATCATCACCGCGAGCATACTCAGAAAAGCAGTAGAAAAGAAAAGTGAAAGGCTGCTTGAAGAGTCTAAGGAAAAGGCTGAGGTGTACAAGAAGGACAAAATCCTGCAGGCGAAGGAAAAATTCCTTCAGCTAAAGATAGAACACGAAAAGGTCATCAACGAAAAAAATTCGGTGATCCAACAGAGTGAGAGCAGGTTAAAACAGAAAGAATCAAGTATTGAACATAAGCTGGAAGAGTTTCAACGGAAACAGAGTGAAGTTGATGCGATAAGGAATAACCTCACCAACCAGTTGGAGATCCTCAGCAAAAAGCAGGAAGACCTCGACAGAGCACATAAGCAGCAGGTTGTACAGCTGGAAACTATTTCCGGCCTGTCTGCCGGTGAAGCCAAAGACCTGTTGAAGGAAACCATACTCGAAGAGGCCCAGGCTGATGCCCAGGTCTATATCACGGAAATCGTGGATGAGGCCAAACTCACGGCCAACCAGAAAGCCAAAAAAATCGTTATTGAGTCAATACAGCGCACTGCTGTTGAACATGCCATTGAAAATACGGTCTCTGTTTTCCATCTCGACAATGATGAGATCAAAGGCCGTATTATCGGCCGTGAAGGGCGGAACATCCGTGCGCTCGAATCGCTCACCGGTATCGAGATCATCATCGACGATTCACCGGAAGCTATTATCCTTTCCGGTTTTGATCCTGTCAGAAGAGAAATCGCCAGGCTGGCGCTGCACAAGCTGGTGACCGATGGCAGGATACACCCTGCACGTATTGAGGAGGTCGTTGCAAAAACGCGTAAGCAGATCGAACAGGAGATCGTGGAAACAGGCAAGCGTACCGTGATCGACCTCGGACTGCATAATATGCACCATGAGCTGATCCGCATGGTGGGAAGGATGAAATATCGTTCCTCATACGGACAAAACCTGCTACAACACTCTATCGAGGTAGCCAACCTCTGTGCCACCATGGCATCGGAGCTCGGGCTGAATCCCAAGATCGCCAAAAGAGCAGGGCTGCTGCACGATATAGGCAAGGTGCCCGATAGTGAGCCGGAACATCCACATGCTATCCTCGGGATGAAATTGGCAGAGAAGTACAAGGAGAAACCCGATGTATGTAATGCCATTGGTTCCCACCATGATGAGGTAGAAATGGAGTCTCTCATCGCACCCCTGGTACAGGTTTGTGATGCAATCTCAGGAGCACGTCCGGGAGCACGTCGTGAAGTTGCAGAAGCATATATCCAACGCCTTAATAAGCTGGAAGAGCTTGCACTGACATACCCGGGCGTTGTCAAGACCTATGCCATTCAGGCAGGCCGTGAGCTACGTGTTATCGTAGGTGCAGAAAAGGTATCGGATAGCGATGTGAACCAGATCTCTTTAGACCTCTCAAGGAAGATCCAGGATGAAATGACCTATCCCGGGCAGATCAAGATCACAGTAATCAGGGAAACCAGGGCGATTAATTACGCAAAGTAGTTGTTGCAGTCAGAAGTCAGAAGACCGAAGAACGAAGTTTGAAATTCAACTCCTCAAGTATACAAAAAACCCGGCAGATTTTCTGCTGGGTTTTTTGATTTGCAATTCTGTATTTACACTATACGATTTATTTTTAAACGACCCCGGCGGGGTCGAACGTTTGTAGCCCCGGGTGAAACCCGGGGCGGAAGTGACGAAGATGCACCTCTCCCCCTGGCCCCGAGTACTCGGGGAAAAGGGGGGTGGGGGGTTAAGGGGGTGAGGTTTGTTGCGCCCCTACAGGGCGCTGTTTTTTAATCGCTGTCTTTTGCTATCGGCATCCGGCCCCGATGGGGCCGGCATTGTCATATATCTATGTTTTTCGTATCTTAGCTGAACAGAGGATTACGATACACCCAAAAACCGACATCATGAATAAAAAGGTTCTCCCCTACAGGCAGACGTTTCTTACGTTGAAGGTTATAATTTCTTCATTTATCTTTATCGTCTTATCAACAAATATCCTTCAGTCACAATGTCCTCAATTTATTAGCGTATCGACACAAGCTGAAATTGATAATTTTCTGATTGATTATCCTAATTGTACTGAGATTGAAGAATATGTTAGCATATGGTCAGGTGATGACATTGTCAATTTGGATGGCTTGAGTAATATTGTATCGATAGGAGGATGGTTAAACATAAGTAGCTGTCCTATTTTGGAGAATATTGATGGATTATCTAATCTTTCACACGTGGGACAATCCATAACGGTTGAACACTGCAATATTCTTGATGATCTAGTTGGACTAGGGAATGTGGCATCCTACAACGGTCTTGAAATTATAGGGTGTGATTCTTTGGTGAGCCTTAATGGCCTTGAGAATATATCATCGACAGCAAGTATGTTCAAGATTGATTGGTGCCAATCATTAACTGATTTAACGACCTTTCCTAATTTGGGTTATATTGATGGAAATGCCTCTATATCAGGATTGACCTCTTTGGCAAACATATCAGGACTCGAAAACCTAGATTCTATTTCAGGTTTTTTGTCTCTACATGAAAATCACGTATTGACATCAATTGATGGCCTGGAAAGTCTTATAGCTGTTGGTGGTGGACTAAGTTTATATAAAGGCTATACTCTCGAAGATATAGGTGGATTAAGTGGTTTGAAATCAATAGGTTCAAATCTAGAAATCAATAAATGTAATAGTCTGATATCACTATCAGGTCTAGACAGCCTAACACATATTGGGGGTAGCATACTCGTAGACGAAAACAACTCCTTACAATCCCTGTCAGGCATCGACAACATTGAAGCGGAGTCAATACAGAACCTCAGTATTACCTACAACCCACAGCTATCAACCTGCGAGGTTCAGAGCGTTTGCGATTACCTTGCTAACCCCAATGGTGATATACAGATATATGTAAATGCTACAGGATGCAACAACAGTGTGGAGGTAACTGAAGCCTGTACAGTGGGTATACCTGAGAAGGCATCAGATACTCCACTAACAGCCTACCCCAACCCCTTCACCACCTCCACAACCATCGAGTACGAGCTGACTGAGCCATCCCATGTTCAGCTAACCATATACAATGCCATAGGAGAGACGATTTATGAGGCAGTAGATTGTTTGATGCTACAGGGGATGCATACCTTCACATGGAGACCTGAAGGACTTCCTGAAGGCATGTATTATGCTGTGCTGAGGAGTGTGGAAGGAGTGAGTGTCGTGAAGATGGTGAAGTAATAAATTGTCAATTCTGTATTCTTTATTTTTCAATGCTTTACAATATTGAAAATCAAATTTACAATTTCACATACAGAATACAGAATCCCAAAATCTACTCCTCTTCCGGAGCAGTAGCCGCTTGTTGTTCTTCGAATTGCTTGATAAGCTCTTCAGGGCTTTTACCGAGATTTTGGATGGATACCTCCGCATCATCGGCAAATTCATTGTCGGGATAACGCTCTATAAACTCCAGGTAGATGGCTTCTGCACTTGCAAGATCACCCAGGTAGTTTTCATAAACATAGCCTTTCAGGAACAAGCATTCCGGTACCTTGCGAAAATCAGGATACTCATTAATGACCCTGTCATATAAGAGGATGGCTCTCTGGCCTTCCCCCAGGTTCAGGCAAAACTCAGCGCCTTTAAAGAGATATTCCACTGCCATAGTATCCTCAGGATAGCTATCGGTAAAGCTGACATACATGTCAACGAGTTCAATGGCCTTCTCTTTGTCGACGAAGCCGTTGTCAGCAGAAAAGAGTTCATCTTCGACAGCATTGATGTTGGAAGCGTCTGTATCACGGGCAGGCTCGCATGATACGATGGTGGCCAGAAGGACCAGCATTAAAAGTGTGTTTCTCAGGATAGTCATGTTTATTTGTTTTATGTTATTTTCTTTTTTTCGGTTTAAGGGGAAATATCATTTTATAATCCACATCGATATTGCCTGTGGAGATATCATTCAGCTTTCTTTTCAGAAGCACTTTACGTAACGGGCTGACCTTTTCCACAAAAATAGTTCCTTCGATATGGTCATATTCGTGCTGGATGATACGGGCCATCACACCTTCATAAGTCTCTTCAATAATGTTGAAGTCCTTATCCTGGTATTCCAGGAGTATCTTAGGCTTCCTGATAATGTCTTCCCTCACGCCGGGAACACTCAGGCAGCCTTCATTAAAACTCCACTCTTCTCCGCTTTCCTCAAGGATGTACGGATTGATAAAAACCTTTTTAAACTCCGTTACTTCAGGATAATCTTCAGCATAAGGGGTTGCGTCTACAATGAACAGCCTTATCGACTGGTTCACCTGCGGGGCGGCCAGGCCTACACCGGAGGATGTATACATGGTCTCAAACATATTTTCTATCAGTTCATCCAGTCCCGGATGACCTGCATCTATCTCTTCAGCAACTTTTCTGAGCGTTGGATGTCCGTATGCTGTAATGGGTAAAATCATTTCTATCTCTTATTTTCCTGTTCTCATATCGAGGTAAGTCTGCAGTATGATGGCTGCACTCACCTTATCGACCAGACTTTTGTCCTGCCTGTTCTTCTTGCTGACGCCTGAATCCAGGATCGCCATCGAAGCCAGCTGTGATGTGAAGCGTTCATCAACCCGCTCGATCTTCATATCCGGAAATACTTTGCGTACTTGTTTTATGAATGGAGCAATGTACTTTTCCGCTTCTGAAGCCGTATAATCCATCTGCTTTGGCTCACCTATCACCAAACAATCAACGTTCTCTTCAGCAATATATTTTTTCAGGAACACATGAATTTCATGGGTGGGCACTGTAGTAAGGGGGCTGGCGATCATGCCTAAAGGATCGGTAACAGCAATGCCGCAACGCTTTCTTCCGTAATCGATGGCCATGATCCTGCCCATACCTTGTTTTCTTCAATAATTAATTTGTATGCTTGAAAATCCATGCAAATTTACTTTTTTTCTTGCTGTCAGCCATGCAACCGGCATTCTCAAGCGAAAAATGCCTAATTTTGAATAGCATAAACATACCGATATGCCTGAAAACTTAAAGAAGATCATAGAGCATGCCTGGGAGGATAGGTCCGCCCTGGATCAGGATGAAATCCGGGTGGCCATCCGCCGCGTTATCGAATTGCTTGACAAGGGTGAACTGCGCGTGGCAGAACCCCATGGAGATGAATGGAAGGTGAATGAGTGGGTCAAGAAGGCCGTGATACTCTATTTTCCTATCAGTGAAATGTCAACCTCCAATGCTGGGCCTTTGGAGTTTCATGATAAGATAGACCTGAAAAAGAACTATGAAGAGCTGGGCGTTCGTGTAGTTCCGCATGCTGTGGCCCGTTATGGTTCATATATCAGCAAGGGCGTAATATTGATGCCGTCCTATGTCAATATCGGTGCCTATGTGGATGAAGGGAGTATGGTAGATACCTGGGCCACCGTTGGCTCATGTGCACAGATCGGCAGGAACGTACACCTCAGTGGCGGTGTCGGAATAGGAGGGGTGCTGGAACCGGTACAGGCAGCACCTGTGATTATTGAGGATAACTGCTTCATCGGCTCCCGCTCCATTGTGGTAGAAGGGGTCAGGGTAAGAAAAGAAGCTGTACTTGGTGCCAATGTGGTACTTACAAAGTCAAGCAGGATCATCGATGTTTCCGGTGATCAGCCCGTTGAATACAAGGCAGAGATACCGGAGCGCTCGGTGGTGATACCCGGCAGTATTCCGAAGCAATTTCCTGCCGGAGAATTCCAGGTTTCATGTGCACTCATTATTGGCAAAAGAAAGGCATCGACTGACCTGAAAACTTCTCTCAACGATGCTTTGCGTGAATATGATATACAGGTATAAGGGCAGGCCGTGAAAAAGATACTCATCATACAAACAGCTTCCATCGGGGATGTCATCCTGGCAACTCCATTACTGGAAAACCTGCACAGCAAGTATCCGGATGCCATCATTGATATGATGGTAAAAAAAGGCACTGAATCCCTCTTTGCTTCTCATCCATACCTTGGCAAATTGTATATATGGAATAAGTCTGAGCATAAGCTGAGAAACCTGTATGATATACTGAAAGAGATACAATCAGAGCGCTACGATCTTCTCATAAATGTACAACGATTCTTCCTCACCGGATTGGTGGCGGCCTTCTCCCGGGCTAAAAAAACTATCGGCTTCGACAAAAACCCCTTTTCGCCCTTTTTCTCCCGACGGGTGAAGCATAAGATCAAGCAGGGAAGGTATCATGAAACGGAAAGGAACCTGCTTCTCATTGATCATCTGGTGAAGGATCCGGAAATACGGCCTGCATTGTATCCGTCACAGCAGGATGATGCCCTCACCTCACAATATAAGACACATCGCTACATTTGTGTTGCTCCGGCATCCCTCTGGGAAACCAAGCAATATCCGGCCGACAAATGGATAGAGTTCGTGAAGGCTGCCCCGGAAGAGCTATACGTATATTTTCTCGGATCATCTGACGATCGCGAGCTTTGCGATAAGATCATGATGGCCTCCGGGCATAAAAACAGCATGAACCTGGCCGGGAAACTGAAATTATTGGAAACAGCATCCCTGCAGAGAGATGCCCTGATGAATTTCGTAAATGATTCGGCCCCCATGCACCTGGCTTCTGCCGTGAACGGGGCTGTGACAGCTGTTTTCTGTTCGACTATCACGGATTTCGGTTTCGGTCCCCTGTCGGATGATTCAGCTGTTGTAGAAACGAAAAAACAACTTGATTGCAGGCCCTGCGGATTGCATGGTTTGCGGGAATGCCCTGAAAAACATTTTGATTGTGCATATACGATCATGAAAGAAGATTTGCTCAAGAGGATCGAATAGTATTAATTTTGCAGTGGTGAAAGAAGAAATAAAAAATACACTGAAATGCCTGGAAGAAGGGAAACTCATCCTTTATCCTACCGATACTATATGGGGTGTTGGCTGTGATGCCACCAACTACCAGGCTGTAGACCGCATCTATAGTCTCAAGCAAAGAATAGAAACGAAAAGCATGATCATCCTCCTTGATGATGCTGCTAAACTGCCTGAATACGTTGATGTGGTTCCCGATATCACCATGGACCTGGTGGACAGTATAGAAACGCCCCTTACCGTCATTTTTAAAGGGGCTAAGGGCCTGGCAAAAAATGTGATTGCCTCTGACGGGAGTATCGCCATCCGGATAACACGGGACCCCTTCTGTAAACAACTTATCGCTGATTTCGGCAAACCCATTGTTTCTACTTCTGCCAATGTTTCAGGGACCATCGATCCCATTACATTTTCACAAATACCTATGGTAATAAAGAACGGGGTGGATTATATCGTTGATCATCATCGCGACAGGATCGTGAAAGCCAGGGCATCCCGCATCATTAAACTTGAGCCCAACGGAGAGTTCACCGTCATTAGAAAGTAAGATGTTAAAAGCAGCCATCATACAGTTTGCTCCTTTTCTGGGCGATGTAGAAAAAAATTCAGCGCTGATTGCTGAATTGCTTGAACAGACCCATGATGCAGATCTTGTAGTTCTGCCTGAGCTGGCATTTACGGGATACAACTTTACATCCGTCGAGATGGCCCACAAGCTGGCTGAAGTGCCGGAGGAGAGCAGTATTGTGACGATGCTTCATGAAGTGGCAAGCAAAAATGCACAGTATATCATCAGCGGTTTTAATGAGATGGCAGGGGAGATACTGTATAATTCCTCCCTGCTAGTTGGCCCCGAGGGCTTGATGGGATGCTATCGTAAGATGCACCTTTTCATGAATGAGAAAGACATTTTTCAGCCCGGTGACAGTCAACTGGAAGTCTTCGACATCGGATTCTGCAAGCTGGGCATGCAGATCTGCTTCGATTATCTTTTCCCTGAGCCCTGGCGCGTCCTCGCACAGGAAGGGGCTGAGGTCATCATACACCCTTCAAACCTGCTTACACAGAATGCTATGAAGGCCATGCCGGGCATAGCTCTTATGAATAAAGTTTTTACCATCACCGCAAACAGGATTGGAACCGAAGGTGAACTGACCTTTAATGGAAACTCTATGATCCTCAGCCCTTCAGGCGATGTGCTTGCAAAGGCTTCTTCCGACAATATTGAGATCCTTCGGCTCGAAATTAATCCTTCCCTTGCTCATAATAAGATGATCACTTCCCGTAATCATGTCTTCGACGATAGAAGGCCTGAACAATACAGGGGTGATAGTTGTTAGCATTTTAAATAACATTATTTATTATTTAGATGACGGATGGGTAAAGCGATTTTATCCACTTAAGCAATAGAGATCATGTACAGAAACAAGCGCTTGAAGATCCAAAGGGAAGATAAGATCTATAATATTAAATCCACTGACAAAAAAACCCTCGAACACTGGTATTACCTGATGACACTGGGGCGTCAGCTGGACAATAAAGCACCGAATTATCTCAAGCAGGCCCTCGGCTGGTCATACCATGCACCCTATGCAGGTCATGACGGGATACAACTTGCCATTGGGCAGGTGTTTGATAAGGAACAGGACCATATGTTTCCTTATTACAGGGACATGCTCACCACTATCTCTGCCGGCCTGTCGGCAGAAGAGATCATCCTTAACGGATTATCGAAAAAAGATGATGTCGCCAGTGGCGGAAGGCATATGTCCAACCATTTTGCCAAACCCGAATGGAATATCCATAATGTTTCATCCTGCACAGGAAACCATACCCTGCATGCTGTAGGCGTTGCAAGGGCGATAAAATATTATGGGGGCGATGGTGTTGCCATCAGCTCACAGGGAGAATCCTCTACTTCTGAAGGTTATGTATACGAAGCCATCAACGGGGCAAGCAACGAAAAGCTGCCGGTGATCTTTGTGTTCCAGGACAATGAATATGGTATTTCTGTGCCAAAGGCGGACCAGACTGCCAATCCATATGCAGCAACCAATTTCGAAGGCTTTAAAAACCTGGAGATCATTTACTGCAACGGTAAAGATGTTTTCAATTCCATGAATGCCATGACCCTGGCAAAGAAATATGTAAAGGAGAAAGGGCATCCCGTAATCGTCCACGCCAATTGCGTGCGTATGGGATCTCATTCAAACTCCGACAGGCATGAGCTCTACCGTGATGAGGCAGAGCTCTCAGAAGCTATAGGGCAGGATCCTTTGAAGAGATTCAGGGAAAGGCTGATCTATTCAGAGGTATTTACCGAGGCCGAGCTGGATGGACTGGATAATAAAGCTAAGAAAGAGATCTCGGCAGCACATAAAAAAGCTATTGTAGCTCCTGATCCTGATCCGGCATCTGTGTTTGATTTTGTGATTCCTGATCCATATATCCCGGAAAAATTCAAAGATGGACTGCCCGATGGAAGCGGAGCATCCATGCGCTTTATCGATGCACTGAACACCACGCTGAAAGAAGAATTCAGGAAGAATCCCAATACTTTTATCTGGGGACAGGATGTAGCCAATAAAGAAAAAGGCGGAATCTTCAATGTGACCAAGGGGATGCAGCAGGAATTTGGCAAGGGGCGTGTATTTAATGCGCCCATCGCGGAAGATTTTATCGTTGGTACTGCCAATGGTATGAGCAGGTATGGAAAAGATATCCGCATTGT
>Ga0164313_10004738_pt1 | contig 12052 bp, 15 predicted proteins | sample GuaBasSedimGuay4_FD_113735 | JGI IMG/M metagenome (GOLD analysis project Ga0164313, IMG submission 113735) | Subseafloor sediment microbial communities from Guaymas Basin, Gulf of California, Mexico - Guay4, Core 4569-4, 0-3 cm | ecosystem: Environmental > Aquatic > Marine > Hydrothermal vents... | reverse complement strand
TTCGGCGCGCAGGTGACGATGATGGCGTCGAACGGCGCATGTTCCGGCCAGCCCTTGTAGCCGTCACCGATTTTACCTCCACATTTACATAGCCTTCGGCGGCGAGCACCTTGCGGGCGTGGGCGGCCAGTTCGGGTACGATCTCGACGCTGTAGACCTTGACGCCCAGCTCGGCGAGAATGGCCGCCTGATAGCCGGAACCGGTGCCGATTTCCAGAACCCGGAACCCGGGCTTCAATTCCATGCGCTGGGTCATGTAGGCCACGATGAAGGGCTGCGAAATCGTCTGCCCGTATCCGATCGGGCATGGATGGTCGCCGTAGGCGTCGGCTCGCTCGCGGAGCGCTTCCGGAATAAAGATATGGCGGCGCACCTTGCTCATGGCGGCGAGCACACGCTCGTCCTTAACGCCGTGCCGGCAAATCACTTCCACCATAGCCTTGTGTTGCGCATCCATGGACTCCTCCTTTGCTGAACAACCGGGAGTTAGCCGCAAAAGAGCGCAAAGGGCACAAAGAAAAAACCGTTCGGCTTTCGCGTTTCTCTGCGCTCTTTTGCGGCCATCACTTCTCTTGTTTGGCCACCACACTGTCGACCTTGTCTTCAAGGGTCTGCTCCCGGTCGGTTCGGGTTCCGATCTTCAAGGTGGTAAAGACGCGCGGTGCGCCCATGGAGTGCACTTTTTCATGGCACGCCTTCACGGCAGCCATCACGGCATCCCACTCGCCTTCGATGGCGGTGCCGTTCGGATGCAGGGTGGTTTTGAGTCCCGGTTGTTTCAGGACATCCTCGCAGGCCGCGACATATTTCGAGAGCGAAACGCCCACCCCGATCGGCACCACGGTTAAATCGGCTATCATATTCATGCTTCATTCCTCCTCTTGAACGAGGTGAACATATCAACTCGGCGCGCAAATGTCGAACCCCGGAGTTTCAAATAGCCCTTGTCTTAGCGGAGCCATATTTTTTGGACAATCCGGCTAATCAACGGTCACCACAACGAAGCGAGAACTGCGCCCATCGGAGATGAGGAAGAGAACGCGGTCATCTTCAACCACGGAAAGCGTCTGCATGAATTCTTCAACGTTTTCAACCGGAATCCGGTTGATACTCAAAATAAGCAGACCGGGCTGTAAACCGGCACGCCAGGCCGGGCTTCCTTTTTCCACCTCCGAAACCAGCACGCCGGATGTTTCCGTATGGCCCAGTTTCTGAGCCATGTTGCGGTCGAGATCCTCGACCGAGAATCCCAGCTTTTTAAAAATGGCCGGGGTCTCCTCCGGCGATATCCCGCCCCCATCCATCGCCTTGGTGATGGCAGAAATCTTCTTGTACTTTCCGTCGCGGAAGACCTTCATCTTCAGCTTTGAGTTTGGAGGCGTAGCGGCGACCCTGTTGCGGAACACGGCGGTTTTCCCGACCGCTTTGCCGTCCATCTCAACCACGATATCGCCCTCCTTAAGCCCGGCCTCCTCGGCAGCGGAACCCTCAACGATCTGCGAAATCAGTACCCCGCCCTTTTCCTCCAATCCAAAGCTCCCGGCCAAATCTTCGTCGACATCCTGAATATAGACGCCGAGTACGCTGCGGGAAATCTTCCCGTGCTCAATGAGCTGATCCTTGATCTGAATGGCCTGATTGATCGGAATCGCAAAGCCGATCCCCATGTAGCCTCCTGTCCGGCTGTAAATGGCGGTGTTGATCCCGACCACTTTGCCGTCAATGTCAATCAGCGGTCCGCCGGAGTTGCCGGGATTGATCGCGGCATCGGTCTGGATAAAGTTTCCATATTCGGCGATGCCCACTTCATCACGCCCTTTTGCACTGACAATGCCCGCCGTCAGAGTCTGGGTCAGCCCGAAGGGGTTGCCAGCGGCGAGCACCCACTCGCCGACCTGCAGCGCATCGGAATCGCCGAGTTCAACAAAGGGCAGATCGTGCGGATCTTCGATCTTGATGAGTGCCACCTCGGTCTTGGGATCGCTCCCGATCACCTTGGCGGAAAACTTGCGTTCGTCGGCAAGGATAACCGTGATGCGGTCGGCATCGTTGACGACATGGTTATTGGTCAGGATATACCCCTCCTTGGAAATGATGAATCCGGAGCCCTGCCCCTCGCGGCTGTACTTTTTAGGCTCAAGCTCCTGCGGAATGGCCAGCTGGCCGCGCCGCCCCCAGGAATCGCGAAAGGGCTGGTAGCGATAGCCGTATTGCGGCACTTCGATCGTGGTCTCTACATCAATAAAAACCACGGCAGGCAATGCCTGCTTTGCAATCTGCGCAAAAGCGTTTCCCGTCTCCCTGACTTCAGTGGCACTCGGCAGATTGGCGGCGGCTTCCGCGGTCAAGGTCAGCCCCAGTATCGCCCCAAATATGACTATGTTTGATTTTTTCATTTCATGGCTCCTTTTGCTGCGCTGCAGCACCATCTTGTTCGGTGGCCTGTTCTTTTCTTTTACCCGCTTATCCCGGAAAACCAGGAAGTCGCCAATTTCATATTTATCTACTAGGCCGCAAGCTCGATGGTTTTCCGCCGATAGTTCCGGCGGCGGCGCTTTTTCAACTGCCGCTCAATTTCGTCGAAGGCGATCCGGACGGCAGAATATAGAAAGTGGTGAGAACCGCTTTCCTCTTCCGCATGCGCCACATAGAGCCGATCGCCGGGTATCGTATAACGAATGGTAACCTTAAAAATACCCCCCTTGTTCCAGTGGTTCATTTCATCGACCACCACCTCGCAATGGCTGCCGGCATGGGCAAACTTTTCAAGACAGCCCGCCTGTTTCCGTACCAAATGCTTGATGGAACTCGACTGCGGCATGTGCCGAAACTGCACCTGCAAGGCGACGAAGTTCATGTTATTTTTTTCCTGCATACGTTCTACTCCTTATACGGGACTACCCCGTGATTAACTGCGCCCATTAAAGACGACTAGATTTACCGGATTCTTTCCTCATCGTTACAAAGCGGTAATGTTTCCCCGGATGACTCGCCATGATCCACCACGGCCCGTCGGAGTGCCCCAATGGAACGGGGAGGCACCACAAACTCGCGGACACCAAGCCGAAGCAGCTGGGGAACCATGTCTTGGCGGTCGGCCAAGGAGCCGCAGAGGCCGATCAGTTCGGCATCCTCGGAGCGGCAGATCTTGCCGATCAATTTCATTACCGAGGGATGGGTCGGCTGGAAATAGCCTTCCGCCAATGGATTATCGCGCGAAGCCGCCATGGTGTATTGGGTGAGATCGTTCGACCCAATCCGCACGAAGTCGCACCACTCCCACAACCGATCAACCATCAGAGCGGCGGCGGGCGTTTCAATCATGGCCCCGAGCGGGGGCGGCGCAATCCCCACCACGTGTGACGCGGCTTCGAGTGCATCGCGAACCAAGCGCATATCCTCAGCCACGGTCACCATTGGAACCAGAATGTGCACTTTGTAACGCAGCGAAAGCTTCAGAAAGGCCTGCAGCTGGGGTTGCAGCAGTTCCGGGTGCGCGGCCAGTAGCCGAACTCCGCGATAGCCTGTCATGGACGACCCACCCAGACTGTCCTTAACATAAGCTAAAGGTTTATCGCCCCCGATATCCAGCAGCCGCACATAGACGGGCTTGGCCGCCATGGGCGCGAGAATGTCCGAAAGCTGCTGCACAATTTCCTCTTCCAGCAAAATGCGGTCCGATTGCATATACAACGATTCCATGCGGAGCAGACCGATGCCGTCCGCACCGGCCTCCTCCGCTCGCTCGGATGCCGCCACACAACCGACATCGGCCATCACCCGGACAGGTGTTCCATCGATTTCAAGAGAATATTTCGTTTCCGGACCAGACGCGACTGGCGGGGAAGCCTTGGGCAATCTATACGCATCCATTGTGTGCGAGGGATGAATAATGATGCGCGACTGATCGGCATCGACCACCAGAGATGTACCCGGCTGAATGTGCCGGATGGCATCATGGACCTCGCAGAGAATGGGAATCTCCAGTTCTCTAGCCAGGATCAATCCGTGCGATGCCGGATGTCCATGCTGCACAATAATCGCGGACGGACGCACTTTCTGTAACGCAACAATGTTGGAGACAAAGAGGTGATCCGTCACCAAAATACTCTTTTCCGGAGGGTTCAGTTCAAGGCTCGAACGGGAACCGCCCAGAGATTCCATCAGCATTTTTCCAAGATCCGCAATCAGTATCGCCTTCGGCTGTGCCCGCCCATTCGACACATGTTCAAAATTCCGGATTAATTTCCGACAAGTGGATCGAACCGCAGCCGTTGCATTGTCTCCATTTTTCTGGAGATCGTTCTGTAGCGAAGCATGCAGCATTGGATCCCGCAAAAAGACTCGGTAGGTCTCAAGCAATGAAAAAACAGAGGAGTCCGCACTAAAACCACCGCGCTGGATTCTGTGCTCCAACTTTTCCAATTGTTCTTTAATCGCATCTTCAATCCGGCTCCATCCATCTTTCGGCGGCTCCATCGCCACGTCAAGATCCGCAGGAGCATGAATGTCCGTGTTGATAAAGAGGCACGCACGACCTTCGGCAATCCCGCCGGAAACAATCGTTCCCGATAAAATATGCTCCATCTTCTGATCATTTAATGTCATTGCACAAACCTTTGCCCTGCATTGGCCGAAGCCGGGCGGCCAAACCGCCCGACAGTCGGTATCACTTAATTTTAACGGTATGGGTTTTCTGATCCCTTTCGACTTTCGGGAGGGTGATGGTCAGCACCCCGAGCTTGTATTCGGCGGAGACTGCGTCGGAGTCCACGCCCTGGGGCAGGATGATCTCGCGGCTAAACGAATTCACACTGCGCTCTTGCATTAGGATTTTTTCGCCCTCCTTTTTCTTGGTGGACTGCTTCCGCGTTCCGCCGACAGCCAGAACACGGTCCTTGACCTCGATGGTGATATCGGACTTTTCAAGTCCGGGCAGATCCATCTGGACCACATAGGCATCGGGGGTCTCGCGCAGATCCATCGGTTGTTGCATCTCCTCGTTAAATGCGATCTCGTATTCTGGATATCCGCTATACGGATTGATTGTATTTCCGAAGAGTTGCTCCATCTGTTGCTGAAGCATGAGCAGGTCGCGGAAGGGATCTCTCTGCTGTACTTGCGCCTGCGCCTGCTGTTGGCCGGGCGCATCTTTTTTCAGCTGGATCCTGCCGCCATTCTTGCCTGCCCAGGCCGTGGCTCCCGCCACCAGCAGAAGCACGACCGTGGTTCCCGCAACAATCTCTGCACGGATCGATTTTTTGTTTTTCCTTTCCATTTTAATGTCTCCTTGGTTTCTAGTTCTTTGTTACTGGTGCTTGGTTCTTGGTGCCCGAATCACCTCCTTTACTTTCAGTGTTCGTAGGTAGTAGACCCCTCGACCCTTTCCATGGGCTTTCCCTTCCATTACAACACCGTAATCTTTTCCCGATTGACAAAAGCCCGCCTGCCCGATTAGCTGATGCCTGTATTTCACCCCAACAAGGAAAGACGCCATGAACGATTTTCTTCTTCACGCAACCACTATATTTCTCGGGTTCTTCGCCATCATGAATCCCATTGCTAATGTCCCGATCTTTCTGGGACTCACCGAGGGTGAAGAGCAGAAAACGACAGAGGCCGTTGCACGGCGGTCGCTATTGATCGCCTTTTTGATCGTTGCGGTTTTTTCCATGCTCGGAAAATTTGTTTTTGAATTGTTCGGCATCACCCTGCCCGCTTTCCGCATTACGGGCGGCTTGCTGGTTTCGCTGATTGGCTACCATATGCTCCAAGGGAAAAACTCGCGTGTTAATCATCTCACAGAAGAAAACCAGCAAAAATGTATGGAGGCCGCACTGAGCGTGGCGGTCACGCCGCTGGCCATCCCGATTCTTGCGGGGCCGGGAACCATTGCCACCGCCATGAGTTTTTCCGCCGGGGGCGGCCTTGGCGAAATGGTCACCACCATTGCCATGTTTGGCGTACTCTGCGTGATTACCTACCTGCTTTTTATTTTTGGCAGAAAGTTTACCACCTTCATCGGCGACGGCGCACTAGCGGTCATCACGCGCATTATGGGAATGATCCTCGCCGTGATTGGAACACAGATGGTTATCGCGGGAGTGAAAGGGGCTTTTCATTTAGCCCCCTAACTCAACTTCCAATCATTGGATGTTTTTTCGGGAGCTGCCGGAGATGAGCATGGTCACGGCGAGGAGTTCGGCGGATAGTTGAGTGCCTCCCCTGCTGGCCAGATAGCGCGGTCGCCATTGTGGGTTGAATTTCCCTTTGTAACGCCGCAGTCCCTGGAAGTTGTAGAAGAGCTCGCCGTCGCTCCACCCGACCACAACGGCCTGTTTGATCTTCAATTTATCCAGCACTCCAACGGCATCCTGCGCAAGCAGGCGATAATTCAGCTCTTTTCGCCCCAAACCGGAAACACCGAGACCCCGGGCATCGGCTGTAGCAACAGGTAGCCCAAGATCAAGACAACCAATACGGAACTCATAAAAATGAGAATGGGTTTCATCTGTTTTTTCCCCAAGTTCCGACTCTCCTCATATTCTGGACTAGCTCTTGCCGCTTATTTTGAAGGTCTCCTTCCCTGCAAAACGAGCCCGGCTTCCGAGCATCCGTTCGATCCGCAGCAACTGGTTGAACTTGGCAATGCGCTCGCTGCGGCACCCCGATCCGGTTTTTAGATGTCCGGCGCCCACGGCCACTGTGAGATCGGCCACAAAGGTATCCTCGGTCTCGCCCGAACGGTGAGAGACGAAGCAGGCATAGCCGTTCTTCTGTGCCAGCGCGATGGTTTCGAGGGTTTCGGTCAGCGTTCCGATCTGGTTGAGCTTGATGAGAATTGAATTCGCCACCCCTTCGCCGATTGCCCGTTCCAGCAGCTTGCTGTTGGTGCAGAAAATATCGTCGCCGACAATTTCCATTTTTGTTCCCAGCTCCCGGGTAAGCAACGGCCAGGTTTCCCAGTCGTTTTCGCCTAGGCCATCCTCCAGCAGAATGATGGGATATTTTTCGGCCCACGACACCCATAGTGCCACCATCTCTTCCGGGCTCTTCTTTTTCTGGGTCGATTTAAAGAACCGATACATTCCGTCATCCCACATTTCGCTGGTGGCGGGATCGAGGCAGATGGAAATGTCGTCGCCGGGCGTATAGCCCGCCGCCTCGATGGCGCGCAGGATAAACTCCACGGCCTCCTCGTTCGACTTTAGATCCGGGGCATAGCCCCCTTCGTCGCCAACTCCGGTGCTGTAGCCCTTGTCCGCCAGAATTTTCTTGAGCGCGTGGAAGGTTTCGATGCCCATGCGGATTGAGGTTTCAAAGTTTGGAGCATTATGCGGCGCAATCATGAATTCCTGGAAATCAACGCGGTTGGTTGCGTGCTGGCCCCCATTGAGCACATTCATGCAAGGCACCGGAAGCAGGTAGGCCTGCTCGCCCCCTATATGCGAAAACAGCGGCATCTCCCGGGCGTTGGCCGCCGCCCGGGCCACCGCCAGAGAAACGCCCAGCATGGCATTCGCCCCCATGCGCACCTTGTTTTCCGTTCCATCGATTTCGATCATGCGATGATCCACCCCGGCCTGGTCGTCAATCGGCATGCCCACTAATTTGGGAGCCAACTCCTCCAACACATTTCGAACGGCTTTGCGAACGCCCTTCCCGCCATAGCGCGAGGGATCGCCGTCTCGCAGCTCCGCCGCTTCCTTTTCGCCGGTCGATGCACCCGACGGAACCATCGCCCTCGCCGTAATTCCATTTTCGAGCACCACTTCCGCCTCAACCGTTGGGTTGCCGCGCGAGTCAAGCATTTCCTGGGCTGTCACTTTTGCAATTTTCATTTCCCTATCTCCTGTTCGATGTTTTCTGGTCTACTTTCTTTTCTAGGAACCTTCCCGGAACGAATCCGTAGCCCACTGTTCCGCCACATCGAGCTGTCCCGCCGGGAAATGCCTAATCTCCGCAGAAACAAAGTGCGAGCCGATTCGTTCTGCCACGTCGCCCAGCCGGGAGTCCGTCACCAGGGCAACCCGCTCGATGCGTGCATGGTGGTTTCGGATGAATCTGAAGTGCTCGATCATGGCTCCGAGGCTTTCCCATCCGGGGAAGTCCCACGCCTCGATCACCAGACCGTTCAGCTTCCCCGTTTTCTCTATGAAGGGATCGACTGTCCGCGCCATTTCTTCGAAGTCCGACTTTTTAAGAGGAGTTATCGGATGAACATGGAGCAACCGCTTTTCTTCGTACAATCCACACGTAATCATTCCGTTCTCCCTTTCGCTTCGCTTTGTTCTTCGTGCAGCCAATCCCAAGCCAGCCCGATCTCCCCAGCATCGAAGTATTTCACCGTTGCCCGGGTGAAGGGATTGCAAACCTTGGCCATCCATTCCTCCCATTTGCGGTCGCCCACCAGCGCGACCTTTTCGATGTCGGCGTAGTGTTTCGCGCCAAACGCCATGTCGTCCCATGCGGCGTGCAGGTCCCATCCATGGAAGTCGTGGAAATGGGCCAGCAGCCTGACCTTCCCTTCACGGGCAATCACGTCCTCCATTTGCGGGACGAAGCTCTTGTAGTCTTCGTCATGCAGCTTACCGCTCAGTGAAAAGCCAACAGTTGCACCGGAACTCTCTTCGAGGATTTCAATCATGGTTCATCTCCCGTGTTCACGCTTCTACTTTATCTGAAGACGGTCTACTCCTCCGCCTTCACGTCCAGAATATCCCGGGCTCCTCGGGTTTTGCAACCTTCTCGCCCTGTTTGTTGGAGTAGATCCTTCCATGATTGCAGAGTTCTTTCCCCAGCATTACAACACCGTAATCTTTTCCCGGTTGACAAAATCCCCGCCGCCCGATTAGCTCGTGGAGATTATTTCACCGTAGAAACGGAGCCACCCATGCGCATTTTGATTATTGAAGACGACCGGAAAATTTCCTCGTTCCTGAAAAAAGGATTCAAAGAAGTCGGCTATGCCGCCGATGTGGCCGGAGATGGAGAAGAGGGATTGTTGCTGGTGCGCCAAGGAATCTACGACGCCATTGTGGCGGATCTGATGCTGCCGAAGCTGGATGGACTCAGCATGATCGAGAGCATGCGAGCCGAGGGGATCGATACCCCGGTGATTATCCTGAGCGCCAAACGCTCGGTGGATGACCGCATCCGCGGGTTGCAGGCCGGGGGTGATGACTACATGGTCAAGCCCTTCTCTTTTTCGGAACTGCTCGTGCGCGTTCAAACCCTCCTGCGGCGCTCGCAGCGCACCCCGCAGGCCACCATTCTTCAGGTAGGCGATCTAAAACTTAATCTGACCGAACACACTGCGGATCGAGACGGCGAAGAGCTTGAACTCCAGCCGCGTGAGTTTTCCCTGCTAGAATATATGATGCGCAACGTGGGGCGCGTGATTACCAAAACCGCCATCCTCGAACACGTCTACGACTACAGCTTCGATCCCCAGACCAATGTCGTGGATGTTCTGGTTTGCCGGTTGCGCAACCGGATCGATAAGCCCTTCGAACAAAAACTCATCCATACGATTCGCGGGGTTGGCTATGTCCTCAAAACAGACTGACTCGCTCCATTTGACCTTCAGCTTCCGGCTGGCGCTGCTTTACACCGTGTTTTTGGCGTTCTCGTTTTCGGTGCTATTTTCCACCACCTACCAGCTTGTTGCCCGAATGGTAGCGACCCGCGACCGCGATGTTATTCAAGCTCAACTGGAGCAGTTCAGAACACTCTACGCTCACGGCGGAGTGTCAGCGATCGCCAACTATTTCAACCAACCCATCAATCCCGGAACTTCCGTCTTTGTCCGCATTGTGGACAGAAACAATCGCGTGCATTTCATAACGGTTTCGCATCCGCTGTGGAACCTGCTCGACCACAAAATGAAAGAAGATCAAAAACCTACGGCAAACGAATCGCGCTGGGATGAGCTGGCCCGGGAGGAGTCGGAAGGAAGCTGGATGGTCGGCACCCTGCGACTGAACAGCACCTATTTTCTTCAAGTGGGACGTAACAACACAGAAAGCAAACTCGTACTCGTGCAGTTCCGCCGCATGGGCATGCGCATCCTGTTTCCTGCCCTGCTACTGAGCCTGTTTGGCGGCTGGCTGGCCGCCCGCAGTGCGCTCGCCCCACTGCGGGCACTCAACAAAACCATCCGCAACATTCTCCAAACCGGAAATCTCCAGCAACGCGTACCCGAGCACACGCAACGCGGGGAGCTTGGAACGCTCAGCGCCATGTTCAACCGCATCCTCGACAAAAATGAAATGCTCGTTCAAGGATCAAAAGATACACTCGACAACGTCGCCCACGACCTGCGCACCCCCATGACCCATCTGCGCAACTCCGCCGAACATGCTTTGCAAATGGCCGAACCCGACCCCCTCATCCAGCGCGAAGCCCTTGCCGATTGCATGGAAGAGTCCGAACACATCCTCCAGATGCTCAATGCCCTAATGGATCTTGCCGAAGCCAGCACCGGCGGCATGAGCTTACATCCCGAAACCATTCCCCTTCGGGAACTGGCGGACGAGGTGATTGATCTCTATTCCCTTGTTGCTGAAGAACGCAATATTACCCTTTGCAACGATGTTCCCACCGACCTAACCGTACATGCAGACCGCCTGCGGGTGCGGCAGGCTCTGACCAACCTTACCGACAATGCGATTAAATATGGTAAGGAAGGGGGCGAGGTTGTGCTGACCGGAAACTCGGATCAGTCGCAGGTCTCCCTCTCCGTCCGCGACAACGGCTGCGGCATTGCCGGGGAAGATCTGGACCGAATATGGGATCGACTCTACCGCTGCGAGCAGAGCCGCGCCACCTCCGGCCTCGGCCTGGGGCTGAGCATGGTCTGGGCGATTGCCGAAGCACACGGCGGAACCATCGACGTGCAAAGCCTCCCGGGCAAAGGCTCGACCTTCAGCATCCATCTGTCTCGTTCTTTAAATGTTGAAAAAAAAGTTTCAAAAGCAAACCCCAATCAAAAAAGAAAGGCGTAATTGATGGATCCAGGAACAAAAATACTCGTTTCGACTTTGCTGGGAGCAATCGGCATGGGCTACATCGTGTATGGGCGAAAACAATTCAAGGGCTCGGCTCTCGTGGCGGGCATCGTTCTCTGCGCCTATCCCTATTTTATGCCGAACCTGCTCCTACTCATTGTGGTTGGACTGGGGGTGATGGCAGCGCCCTTCTTTATCCAGGATTAAAGCGTTGCGGAGCGCCACCATATGTAGTGATCCCGCTCAAGCGTGTCTTTGGTCGGGAACGGATAGTAGAGCAGGTGGTTCTGGTCGCCGATAAAATAGCCGTTCTTGACATGGCTCCACCGGCAGGTCAACTGACGGGTCCGATCGACCGTCTTGGTGGGTTTATCCGCCGCATCCAACTCCTTGAAACATTCCTTGATTCGTTCGGGCAGATTGTGAATGGCTATCGAGCCTTCGGCGGTTCGGTCGGAACCGATGATGGCGGCTGGATCAAGTTGCGCGAAAAATATTTTAGGAACGCACACAGGCGAACCCGGAGTCGTCACAAATTGGGTAAAGGCCGTGGGGCCAAGGTTGCTGGCGATCAGTGGATGAACCGGGCAAATCTCATCATAGAGATAGTACTCGGCGGAAAACTCGGTGGGTAGCTCGCCTTGGTTCAAAACAAGAACCTGTCCATCTCTGGTGGTGAGGTACAGTTTCCCGAGCGCTTCCAGCGGAATGTGTTCCAGCACCCGGTAGATCCCCAAATAAAGTGAACGCTTTGGAGAACCGTCATCGTGCGCAACGCAGCGCTCCGGAATGATACCCATATTGAAAAACTCGTTGCTAAAATCCGGATCGATTTCAAAATAGATCGCAGCACCGCTCGCCTGTTTGTGAGAACCCACCGCCAGATAACGACCGAACTCCTCCGCCGGCAGCATGGAGGCCACCAAGGCCTCGGGAATCACTGAAAGATGTAGATGACATTTTTGCATCGTCATTTCTCCTATAGTTGAAGCTCCATGTCCTTGACCATCGCCAACGCGGACTACTGCGATAGTTACAGACCA
>Ga0164313_10004737_pt1 | contig 12052 bp, 25 predicted proteins | sample GuaBasSedimGuay4_FD_113735 | JGI IMG/M metagenome (GOLD analysis project Ga0164313, IMG submission 113735) | Subseafloor sediment microbial communities from Guaymas Basin, Gulf of California, Mexico - Guay4, Core 4569-4, 0-3 cm | ecosystem: Environmental > Aquatic > Marine > Hydrothermal vents... | reverse complement strand
TATAATTACATAAGATTTTAACTCTGAATCATTTTCTTTCCAATCGTAATGTACAAAATCATGTTTTGCTGCGTAATAATGTTGTATTTCTGTTCCTCTATTAATTGAAACTCCAGGATAATCACAATTCCATCTTAATTTTGCTGTTTCTCCTACAACATTACCATTAATTCCTACTTCTTTAAACAAATCTTGCAAATAATTTAAATCTCCGCGCCTCCAAGTAGAACTTACTACAATATCTGCATCAGTTTCTGCAATAATAGTATTAAAATAACCTACACATTCAGGATCAAACTCTTTAGCTTCTTCTCTAACAGTAAAATTTTCTCTTTGCACGTAATATTTTTCAGAATTAAAAACTCCATCTATATCTAAAAAAATTAATTTCATATTTACTCCTCAACTGCCCATCTTTCTTCAATTATTGTTTTAGGTAGTGGATCTATGTATAATTTAATTAATTTATCACATTCTTCTAGTGATTTTAATACAGTTATGTCTGATTTAACATAAGTAGAAACAGTTCCACCAGTAATTTTATCTTTTTTTAGAAATTCTTTATTCTCTTTGTCTATTACTATATAATTATCAGTAAGTTTATAGTGTACTATCTGAAATGTTTTAACCTTTATCATTATTATTCCTTTTTATAATTAAATTTTATTTTCAGATATAAATTTTTTAAATTCTAATAAGTTTTTAACATAGTTATCTAAATTAACATTAAATATAGCATTAGGATTATTTTTATTTACAATTCTGTCGCATTGTTTGCAATCATATCCTAGATTTATCATAGCAGCTATTAACATACCATTTGGAATATCCTCATCTAACAAATCTCCACATTTTTTTCTCAAATCATCACTAGTAACGTACATGTTTAGCTCTTTTTGTAATTCTAAGGTTTCTTCTATCCACAAACAAATACCATCAAATAATATTACATTTTCAAGTTCTAACATACTGTCTCTGCTGAATCCTATATCTTCATTGTCTAAAAAATTAAAACCGTCCAAATCTAGAGTTGGTTTTGTTTCTAATATTTTTTCATATTCATTATATATACGTTCGTACTCGTGATCTTCTTCTATTTTTCTACCTATTGAATCTACTCCTATTTCTGCTAGAAGCTCGTCAGCTAGTTTTCTAACATCATACACTAAATCACCTTGTCCGTCATTTATCATATCTTCAATTATGTTATGGTTAAAATCCATAGTAGGCCCCTCAGACATAGCTGGAACAACTATAACATCTGTATCATCATATTCCCCGCACCACCCGTCTGGGCATCTAACGTACATTTGATTATCTTTTAATACTTTAAAACATACATACTCACTTTCAGCTAACTTTATAAGTTTGTCCATTTCTTCAGACACCTCATCAAGAGTGTTTAATTCAAACACAGGTACTTTACCTTCCCATTCTTTTGATTCTATTTTTAATGTTCTAAATCCATTAATCTTCATTATAACTCCTTATCCATTAATATTGTATCAGGAAAATCTTTGTTTGTTATAAATCCTGAAACATAAGCTGCCATAAAATTTACTATATGATTATAAACAACTGCACTTGTCTTAAAATATTCCTGGGTTGTAATAGCATATCTAATTTGCATTCGTACGGCTTCAGATGTGGTAGCATCACCGCTTAATATAGTCATAACACTAGCAAAGTCATATAAGAATATTTCATACTCTTCTCTTTTACCTTTTGGGTACGCTTTGTGTCCCCATGTTTGATATGCCCCAAATCTTTCAACTAACTGAGCATATAAAAGACTACGTCCAAAAACTTGTTTCCACTTACCTATTTTACCTAACATTGTCATAATTTTTTCCTTTTATTTATTATCCATATCTTATATTCAAGAACCTTCTTATTTTTCTATCTAAATTAGAGTCCTTATATTTAATTCCTACGATTAATAATGGATACTGAATCAAATCGTGTAAGATATCCAAAAATGTCCAGAACATAAAGTTTATGGTTCTAAAAGGCCACATTAATGCTCTCCACATATTTCTAGGTGTAGCGTTTTTATAATAAGTTTGATAACCATGCATCCCTGTATACGATAAATACTTCCACTCATAATGAGTTACACTTTTTCTTATAGACATACATATACCTATTATATAAATTACTGCCATAAGTATAATCACAAACAATAATGCTGCAGTCATATTTTTCTCCCATTCTTCCTAGTTAATAAACATCTAATAAAACCAATAATCCCACGAGCAACTTCCGATATAACAGTTAATATAAATAGTACAAAGAAAATTAATCCTATTGTACGTGCTATATGAAAAAATAAATACAGTATTGGATTATCACATGCTGTTATCATTTGCTTTCTCCTTATCCATTCCCTGGTCCATGTAAGTCTTTATTGTCATACCCATGTCCGTGTATATCGTGTTCTCTTTCTCTATTATCCTCCCAAAATTCTACTCGTTCTGGTTTAGAAGCATAGAATAATTTACATCCAGTAGAATTACATCGTTTTGTCCCTCTATTACGTTTACAAGTTTCTGATCTATACTTTCTCTTTGGATAAAGATAACATTTATATTTACTCATGTTCTTACTCCTTTATTAAAATAATATTTTTCGTTACAAAGTAAATCTTTTTTATAAAATTTGTTACATCCTACAACTTTTCTAATTGGCTCATCAAACTTCTTACACCAAGAATATTGATTGGTCATTACAAGCCAATTATCACAAATTTGACATTTAAATTCGTTGTCACATCTTCTAAGCATTTATTTTCCCTTATGTATTTTATTAATACAATTACCTTTGTGTGCAAATATTATTAGTTAAACTATAATATAATCACTAATTAGTACTTGTCAAGGGTTGTGTAGAAAAAAATCCGCGCAAAAGTTATATTGATGGTGTAGTGAGTGAAGGGAAAGGAAGGGAAGGCAATGGGGGAGAGTAGGTAAATTAGTACTACTATTACTAATTGGATAAGTACTAGGTTATTACTATGTACTAGAATGGTATTACTATTACTAATTGGATAAGTACTAGAGGAGGTACTACTAGGTTATTACTACTATGATGGTCAATAGTTATACTATACCTGAGATATAAATTAAGGATGGAGTATCGTGGTCTAAACCTAAATTCACTCCAGAACTATACTATGGGAGTCCCCTATAGAATTGTAAGTATTTTAATACATATTTGATACAATATAGGGCCCCTTTTGCCTTACATGTATCTTATGTGTTTGATTGTGCTTACAAGTAGTTGAACACATTATTCTGAATTGGTCAGAATTTTGATTGATGTTTTACTACCCCCCCCCCCTCCTTCGGAGTGGGAAACTTTAGTAAAGGAGATTATTATGAATACTTATGAAGCAGCAAGAGACGCATTATTGGCAATCGATATTAAATACGCAGCAAGTGCAATAGTGACTATGGAAGAGATATTGAGTGCAATTACTCATCTGAACAAAATTGGCAATCCTCCTAAAGGTACTAAGTATAATGACACGTTCTTGGGAGAGGCAAGAGTAGTTACCAAGAGTATGGTAGAATTCATGGAGAAACATAAAGTCTGGTGGTCTATCCCTGAGGTCCATACATACCTTTTGAAGCGAGCTAATGACAGCTTGAAACAGGATACTGAGTACAAGGCATTACATCGTGCTGTGAGAGTCCTTAATAAGGTTAACCACCTCACTGCACTCATTTCGGGATTTGATAAATCCAAATGGGAACTCACAGCAGCACGTACCAGACTGTTGATGAGGTTTTATTAACCGTTGGAGCCCTTCGGGGCTCTCATCACATGAGCCTTCGAGCACTAGTTCGAGGGTTGATGTGGTGAATTAAAGCAATTAATCATAATATAAAGGAGAATTGACATGGCACTAGAAAATGTTAAAGATTTGTATCTCACACTCTTGGACGAAGCAATTGCTGAAGTTAAATCAATGTTATTTACTGAATACTCTGACCTCTACAAAGACGTTAATGGTTTCCGTCCTAGATTCACCATCGAACAGTACAACCAGTACAGTGTTCAGGCTATTGATGCTAAGATTGCTCGACTCGACGAAGAACTGAAAGTAGTCTTTGCAAGAGAAGAGGCTCAGGAGAAGATGAACATTGATGCCTTCAAAGAACTCTTGGTGGATACTGTTGGTTATGGTGCAGACGACCAAGAAGTTGCACTACGTTGGTTGGCTGATGGCATCGATTCTGAGTATGAATTTGATGGTCTGATGTACGAACATGGCATACTAGGTACTGAGATTGCTAATGAAATGAAGTGTGTCTACTTCGCAGACCGTTGATTAGAGGTGTAGTACCTAACGTCTAGGGATTTTAGACGCAATCTGTTCATAATATACGAAGGAGATATTATGGGTATGTACGCCGACGTCCTCGGTAACGAAGTCAAGTTTTCTGGCTTAGTTGGCCGAGCCATCTGCAACGCCAAAGGGATTGCACAGGCAGATAATATTGTCGAAATCAACAAGGACGAGGTTAATTCCGTTCTTTGCGAAATCGAATCAATGTTTTCTGCAGGTCTTTCTTTGGTAGAGAATGGCAATATAGCAGCTAATAGATGTAGCAAGATTTCATCTTTAGCTTCTTTTGCCGCTCTGCTTGTAGAATGGCATTGCTTCGCTGACGAAGACTCAATGGTCTTCGCATAGCGATGCATTGGATACTGAATAAGATTCGGACCCAGCCGGGGGTTGGCAACACAAAACCGGCGCAGGTGATAGATGGCGATAATGTCAATAACAAGAAATTTGAAGAGGATTATCATGGGATATAACACTAATTTGGACAAAGTAACAGACATGTACGAAACTGGCATGGAAATGTACCAACAGCTTAAGCAAGAGCTTACAGGTACATATTGGGAACTCGTTGACATTGCTCAGCAGTGTCGTGAACTTAACCAAATAACCATTAACCTTGAAGAATTGGATGTTTTTGAGAATTTGAGCATTATTAACGCGCTTACTTAAATAAACCGTTTTTTTAGCTATTACTTTAACAAAGGAGTTACTATGGATTACATAGCGATGTCAGAAGCAGTTCATATTGGATTATTTTGGAGTTTAGTTGTTATAACTATAATAATGACGGTTCCAATAATATCTTGGTCACGTTGCTCTGACCCAGACCATCCAGTAATACGTCCAATTTTAGGTATAATAGGGTTTGCAGCTCTTGTTTACTGTATGAACTATTTGTACACTTTTGAAGACGAATTGCTTGATTTATATTATGTATTTAACAATCATCTGAGCGTGTATAAATAGGTTTTAGGCTCAGAGCGTCGTTCCTTATGGAGCGGGTGGCGTTTTACCAACAATTAGTAAATTAAGGAGAATTATCATGTGGAATTTCATTAAAAGCGTATTTACCAAAGAATTTTGGGTTGCACCATTTCCAGAACAATATGATGACGAGTGCTTTATGTGTAATAAAACAACTTGTAAGGGATGTGAGTTTAACACAAATTAAACATCACATAAGCAGTAACCTAACGTCTAGGGTTCTTAGGCGCACTCCCAAAGTAAAGGAAAACAATCATGACTAGAAGAGATTGTACTCACTTTGACCATCCATTTAAAGACGAAGCTACAGAGCTTTGTTGGGAACGGTTTGAAAGAACTGGTTCAGCAACTATTGTCTTTAATTGTGGTAAGTGTACCTGTTTTAGGGAAGCTATTGACAAAGAGTTAGAAGTCAAAACTTATCCTAGTACGGACAACACAGACATACCATTCTAGATGTCAAAGTGATGGGAGAGAAATCCCTGAGCCAGCTGGTGCTTGGAAACAGAAACCAGCTATTACATGAGCCTTCGAGCACTAGTTCGAGGGTTGATGTGGTATTACAACAAAACAATAATTTAAACAAAGGAGATAAATTATGCCAGCTAAAACGTGTCTTAGGAAAAAATATGATGAATTATATGCTAAAGGACAAACTATCATTAATGAATTTAATCCATGTGGTAAAGATGGGTGTCATTTTAATTTTAAATTGCACTGTTGTGGAGGATGTAGACATCTAGGAGATAATGGTTGTAAAGTAAAGGCTTTATACTGCAAGCTGTGGCTGTGTAGCAGAGCTGCTGATTATCAAAAAGAAGCAGTTATACAACTTAATAAACTTCTTAAGGAGGCTGATAAGTTTAACTTGTTGTATATTAGAGGGTCTAAAAGAACAACTTTGAAAAGGAGGCTATATGCCAGTAACAAGTAAAGAAGTTGAAGAGGCAAGGGTGGTTGTTGCAAAGAAAAACAATCTTAGCACTAAACGGCTTCATCACATAGGAAACACACCTTGTGCATGGAAAAACGAGGGTGCTGCCCTTGTTGTATTTCAGGACAAAGTTACAGGGACTTCTATGTCTACTAAAATCAACTGGGAGGAAGTAGAATAATGGCAAATTATGATTATGAAGATTATTGTGATGGCGCCGACATCGAACCAGATGATGAAATAGGCGCGTGGTTTGATGAATTTGACGCTGAGGATGATGCTGATACATTAGATGGTCTTCATTCAAATGGAATACTTTAAGGAGGTTAAATGAGGAATATATCGATATGTGTAATTATTTCGTTTTTTGTTATAGTAGTAGCAGCTTATTTCGCAAATGATTTTGAGAAAGCTGCTGTAGATGCAAAAGCGAAAGAAATAGCTAAAGTGGAGAAATCCAAGGCTTGGAAAGAGTTAATTAGAGAGAAATACTCTGCAGGACTTGATGGAAAGCCACTTGTGTGGGGCATGCTTGATAAAAATAGCATGAAATATCAAACAATAGGAAAAGGAGAAGTTTATGGGAAAGACCAAAATCTATACTAGGGAGAGACAATATCTTCAGTGTGATTGCCGTAACAAGCATCATACTAAGATAAGTAAAGAAAAGTGGTCAGGACTTATACAAGACCAAACCATTCTTGAGGACACTTCCACAATGATAGTTACTATCAATAGTGATGGTACTAAAGCGGAGTGCATTTGTGCTTGGTGCGAATATAAAGAAAGTGTTGACCTTACAAAAACAACTCTCACACTTATACAGCACGGTAAAGTGACAATACTTGGACAAGTAGTATAAAAGGAGGCAATATGAGAATTTATTGTATGGGGTGAGTTACAAACATCGTGAGCCTGTCATAAAGACTACCTAATTTATAACAGTAGGAGGAAATTATGATAATTTGGTATTAAAAAGCCGAAACGGGACTATACATCCCGTCGTATCACCGTAGTGGGTGATGCCTGAATGATGGCAGCTGACCATTCATAATTATAGTACAAAGGAGACTATTATGAGTAACAAAACGGCAATTGAGGCAATAGTTGAGGTATTTGATGTTTATCCAGTAATCAGTTTTGAAGACATTATGGTACACACCGGACTAGGCAGAAAGACATTATCTGCCAGATTGAGTGAAATGCAGGACACTCACTACATCACCGTATATAAACATGGCGGTAAAGGAACAAGCAGTATATATGAGTATTCTGGTATAAAGGGTGCTGATAAAAGCAACGCAGTATATATGCTTGAAAGATGCTTTCATTTGGTAAAGGCTATAAGTATTTGTACAAGCGAACATGTTGAATCACTACTTGAAATATCAGCAGAAGATGCTAAAGCCTTGATGGTGAATACTGCAAACAGATACAGTAACGTTATTAGCCAAGAAATAACGCTTACTATAATTAATGATACTCTTGCAGGGCTCAGGACAACTTGTCCAAGAAAGGAAATGGTAGATGCTTATCACTACACCATGTTGTATGAAAAATGTACTCCTGGCGACCTTGCATCAGTCCTCAATGTGTCCAAACAAGAAGCAGTAGAAGTAATGAGACTGACAGCTGATTACTTTGATGACCACATATCTTTAAATCACAGGTTAATAGTTAAATAAAACAAGTGCTCTACATTGTGTAGGGCACACAATTAACAAGTAATACAGAGGAGATTATTATGAGTAAAAAAGACATGCAATACACTGAATGTGAGTGCCACAACCCTGACCATCTTGATACTGGAAGAAACATGTGGGAAGGTGAAATTGAGGATGAGGCTTTGTTTGAGAAAACTGATACTATGACAGTAACCATTATGAACGAAGGTAAAGTTGCCATGTGTACATGTGGTTGGTGCGGTTATGTCAATACAGTTGATTTGGTAAATGAACAAATCACTATTGATTGTGATGGTAAACAGACAGTTCTTGGCGGCGTTAATAAAGCCAAAGGTGGGTCTATAACAACAACCCTTTCAAGAATGTTTATTAACTTCATTAACACAGGGATACTGAAAACAAAATACGAGGTTGGTGGGCTCAACGTTACTTTCTGTAGCGGGATTTCTGGAATGGGTGATAGAAACGCTTATGCCTTCTTCTACACAGAGCATTCATTCGGTGAGTGGAAAGAAACCACTCTGCCAGACGGAAGGATAGTATCAACAAGAAATAATGGGTTATTCTATGAGTTTAAAAGAGAAGGGCATTCTTACACCAATATAGACTTGTATACAGATACTGGTGTAATACTCATGGATATTAAGATAGACGACAACAAGCTGTATGTGTGCTTCGATATGGCTAAAATGATTAGTGATTACCTTGGATTGAGTATTGGCTACGAGCCTGAAGAAGTTATAGAAGAAAATGACCGGTACAACTTCAGAGGGTTTAGTATTAGATATGGAGCTTTATCTAAGGACAATACCAGAAGAACATTCATGTACGGATGTGATGGTACTGACCATGCTCTATCAGTAACAGATGAGTTTCTTAATGAAGACGGCACGACTGATTACGCTGAACACATAGGAGATAAAATCATCTGTAAATGTAATGGTTCCTGTAAAGATAAACCAAGTGTAGGTGGTTTTCTTTCTAGTGAGTTTTTTAATAAATAATCATACAAAGGAGGTGATTAACGTGGAAACTGACCACATGTTGGTATTTGTAGATAGTGAGGGAGTTAAAGACACTCTGACAGGTTCTGGTTCGTACTTTCTTAGAGGTGATGGGACATTTAGGTCTCACATCAGAAGAATAATTAAAAAAGAATACTCCGCTGGCTGCGCATATGTATTTGGTAGGTGCGATAATGTCAGAAATGTATTCAATTAAACCCTTAACCAGGCAATCGCAATGTAAACCTATAACTAACTCAATTAACCATTTAATCCCACAGTGCCATTGTGGTTTAGTGCTCCACGCCCTAACAGTGTGGAGAGATAGACTGTAGAAGCACCCACTTATAGATGCCCGATTCTAAACTCTTTGAATCGTGGTAGGAAACTTACAAGTGGTTTTTAATGTGTAGTACAAAGGAGACTATCAATGAAGAAGATTCATGTAGTAAACAATGAGGTAATCGTGGAAGACAAAGAAACTAACAACTTTGAAGTAGTACCATACGCATACGATATATTTGCAGCTGATGTTGTATTTAAGACTACAGGAATAAATATGTCAAGTATGCATATTCCTGAGGAAATTAAAGCAGCTTATTCGGCAGCGGGTGATGTTTTGGGCACTTCTGTAAAGAATTACATTCACATGCTTAAAGGTGCAATGCATAAAGCCTATATTGGACATTCAATTGACCTCCATAATAGGTTCTCTTGGTATTCATACAGAAGTTTTTCTAAAAATCCAAAGATTAAATTAAAATGGAGAAGAGACCCTAAGATGGTAAATCTTGTAAACAAAAACATTAGTACTATTAGACAATATATTGAAGATAGAAATACACATGTTGCGGCATTTGGTATGATTTCAGGGGACGCTGAGGCTTCTAAAAAGATATTTGGTAAAGGTTTATGGAAACAGCTGAGAATCAACTCAAAATCCAGAAATGATAAAATTTGTAAAATTTATCTGAGTGGTGAACAACTAACTTCGCCAAAGAATATTAAAGGTATAATTACGATGTTGAATGGTATTCAATCAACCCTGTTGACTAGATTGGACCAATCTTTGTTTTGCAATGTTTGGGGATTTCAACAGAGTCATGGGATTGAGAATATCATACCTAAAATAGTTAAACATTTATCTGGACCTCTTTGTAAGATAGACCTTAGACAGGTAGATATACTTATAAATGAGATACGTGACTGCGTCAATATGCGTGAGAATTTTAATCCTAATTGGAGTATAAAAAGGATAAAAAGAGAACATGCTATTGGAGTCAAAGCAATATTTGATAAAAAGTACGGTAAGGACAAATTCACACTTGTTGAGCATTACCCGAGTAAGATTGAAGATTCAGGTGGTGAATATAAAGCTACGCTGCTTGATTCCCCATTTAAAGTGGCATTACACGGTAAAGACCAGCATCACTGTGTAGGAAGTTATATTGATAGTATTCACAGAGAACATTATATTGTGTATAAAATTGAGAAAGGTGATGTTATAACTACACTTGGTATATCTTTAAATCCCGATAGGTATAACTCATCTCAACATCTTGGTGTATGTAATGCTACAGTTGATAGTGAAGAAAGACTTGCATTCGCTGAATCAGTTAAGAAATCTGTTCTGAAAATAGCGAACAGTAGGGAAGAGTTTATCCAAAATGGATTTAAAATGATTGGAAACGCATTAGAAGGAGTACCAATACCAGCAGCACCTGCAGCACAACTGGGACCAGTCGGTATACCAATTAACAACAATGGTGTTCTTCCCAATAATGCAGTAGTAGAAGTAGGGGATAGACGTGCGATGGACCCATTTGCAGGCATGGAGATTGCCGCGTATGAGCAAGCTGCTAGACCTGTAGTTAATGGACCAGATATACCATTTTAACGATTGAATATTAACGCTCCATAGCTACTATAGTATGGAGCACAAGCACTAAAATAATATAATTAGGAGAGTATTATGAAGAAATCAGTTTCAAGAGTTGTAGCAGACAAAAGTTTTAGTTACATTAGTAAAAATTCAAACATTAACACATTTGATGCTGCTGGGCATAAAGTTTTGAAAATGAAAATTATGGAGATTCCAGTGACTCCAAAAATGCCAAAAATTCCAAAGGCAGAACACAGACTCAATGGTATTTTTATAGATAAAACGCTTTACGCTCACTGGTGGCACTCCCGTAAGAAAACAGAAACAGTGCATATATCCACATTCCGTCCTCCATTGTGTAAAGGAAAAAATATTCTGAAAACATTGTATCGTCAAGTAAAAGGAGAACTTCTACAAGAATTAGGAAGAACTTTGCCTGACCAGTTGCCACTTAATGAGGTTGTAACTTTACATGTTAAATCCGGCACAATATGTACATGGAAGAGAGCCTCATTTCATAATTACGAAAATAAATCAGTGTATAGGCTTGTACTTCATGAACTTAATTCTGTACTTGCAGATACTATACCAAAAGTACAAAAAAGAAATGTGGCCGAAGGAATGATGGCAAAGTATTGTCTTATGACAAAAATAAAAGATGTATACAGGTGTGTATATTAATAATCAGTAGTGTAAGAAAACCCATAATTAAAGGAGTATTATCATGAAGAAGCAAGAAACAAAGAAAAATCGTAGAACTCATGCCCAAATGACTAATTGGGAAATTAAGAAACAAGGCATTGCAAATGGATATTATGCATGCAAAGCAAAAGTTGAGTGTCCTGTATGTAAAGAAGAGATGGAGAAAGCAATTAAAGCAATAGGGTATACCAAGACTAAACCTGTATGGGTTAATGTCGTTTGTGCACTTAAAATGTACAAAAAAGGCTTTCCTATTATAGAGGCTTGTCCATGTGGATGAAGAAGAACCAGAAGCAACAGCAATGTTCCTAATACTGGTCCTGTAAGAACCTACTGTGCTACTCCTGATTGCCCTGCAATACTTACTCCAAAAGACACCAATGCCGGGCATACTAACTGCACTAAATGCAGGAATAATGCTGTAATAGGTATTCCTGTAAAAAGAGCATTTGTAACATGCAAGTGTGGAGCAGTTCTTCCAAGTGACAGAAAGAGACACTGCTATAAATG
>Ga0164313_10004736_pt1 | contig 12054 bp, 11 predicted proteins | sample GuaBasSedimGuay4_FD_113735 | JGI IMG/M metagenome (GOLD analysis project Ga0164313, IMG submission 113735) | Subseafloor sediment microbial communities from Guaymas Basin, Gulf of California, Mexico - Guay4, Core 4569-4, 0-3 cm | ecosystem: Environmental > Aquatic > Marine > Hydrothermal vents... | reverse complement strand
TCTGTAGATTCCTCTACTTGTTCCTCTGTAGATTCCTCTACTTGTTCCTCTGGAGACGTTAACCAAGAAACCTCATCCGTACTTACCTCTTCATTTTTAGGGGTAACCTTATCTGATATTGCTTTCTCAATAACAGAGTTCATATGGTCTGTTGGGTGATTCGCTTGTGCCCATAAAATTACATCAGACTCTAAAACCTCTGCTAGAGGGGTAAATACATTAGGGTCTGGAGGTAGTATAGGGCATGCGCCACTAAATGTGTATGACTCACCAGAATCAGCGTCGGTTCCAGTATAGTCAAATCTTACGTGTGTGATTACATCTGACAATCCGTCTAGTGATGGTGCTTTCTTCAAAGCCGTAATCTTCCATTCATATGATATATTCATAACTTAAATATTTATATTGCAAATATACTAATTTTTTTTAAGGGCTTATAAACCCTCCGCCACTACCACGAGGTACAGTTACAGTTCTAGTTACCCCGTAGCTTGTGCCCACACTATTTGTGGCAAAAGCTCTAACATACATATTATAACTACTTGACGATTGTATCACAAAAATATCAGCACTCATTATGCCTGTTGTGCCTGTAGCGCTTACAGTAGGGCTTGTGGGACTTGTTGATGATGTTGAGAACGCAAATCCTCTTTGTGTTATGGTTGCGCCTCCATCGTTGCTAACACTACCAAAAGCCTCTATTATTCCTTCACTACTACTCCAACTTACGATTCCAGTTGTAACAGTCGGAGCAGTTGCCGTTGAAGCATCATGGTCATATCCACGCCACTCACTCATCTTGTGAGGGGCACTTCCATCTGGAACTAAAGTAGAACCAGAAGTGTTTAATGTTTCTGTATCTCCTGTAGACATATTTTTAAGAGATGCACTAACTCCAGAAACAGCTGTTGATGCATTATAATTATCATATATAAGTTCTCTATATATCTTTCCTAAAGATAGTTGACCGCTCGCTGGTACTGCCATAACTACTTACAATTACATTGTTTTGATTCCAAAGCCTCAACCTTAGCTGTAAGCTCTTTTACAGACTCAATAAGAACAGCTGTTAGTTTCTGATAGTCTACAGCCTTAAATCCGTTAGTTCTTGTTTCTACAATCTCTGGGAATACTTCTTCCACCTCTTGAGCAACAACACCTACGTCTTTTCTTCCTGTAGTCTTGTGTGACTTCTCATTCCATTCAAACGTAACACCACTTATTGCATTAACCTTATCTAATGCGTTTTCTATTGGCTTTATATTGTCCTTAAGCCTTTTATCTGAAGAGTAATACGCTACAACGTCACCAGCGACCCTTATAGAGTCTCCAGTATTTCCACCTTCAAAGTAATAGGCTGTAGCTGCTCTATCAAATACTTTATTACTACGAAGGTCGTCGCAAAATAAATCTTGACCATTTCCTGTAGAACCTCCAATATAAACAGATGAGCTTGTTATTATACTTCCGTAGTAAGTTGATAAGTAAGGACTTCCATATATTGTTTTCCAACCTATATTACGACTACTATTAGTCCAAATACCCCCTGCAAACTCGTGATTAAAATCAGCACTTTGGGATGATGTATATGCAGTTCCTCCAGAAGTAGCTCCGTTTGTGTCGTTAGCGTATGATATAAGGTCTGCTACTTGATTACCAATTCCTGGCTTTACTTTTATATATAACTGTTGGTAGTTTCCAGGAGATTTAACCTGTAGCTGATACCTGTTTTGTCCAGACTCTTGTATCTTATACCACCTTACATGACTCCTCATCTCGTAAGGAATGTTTGAGTAAGGAACTTCTGGAGTGTATCCTGAACCTCCCCAGTGATAAATACTTAGTGCACCCTTGAAGAGCTCACCACCATTGTATGTTGCGCTACCAAAGTTACCGCTAAAGTTTGTAATCTCTATTTCAGCACCCCATCCAGAGTAGTTAGCGTCACCTAGAACTACATCAACAAGCTTCTTCCAGTTGAGGTCAGTGCTTCCACCAATACTCCACTGCATTTCAGGGGTTTCTAGGTTATTGTGCTTTCTATGGCCGCCAGAAATTGTTCCCAGTACGTTTATGGCGAAATTACCGCCTGAAGTTAGGTCTACATTATCTTTAGAAGCGTCTCCGTTAAAGAAATATCCAGTGTTGTTTCTGTCATAGTATATATCAGCAGCCACATTCCCATTAACGTGGAGTTTTTGTCCAGGACTAGTAGTCCCAATCCCGACGTCGCCGCCTTCAATAATCATTGCTAAATTATTGGTAGTCCCCTGCGTATTACTACTAGAAGTTCTAAATTCTAAAGTATCAACAGCACCATTTCCATCTTGTTTGGCTTCTATTGATGCATGGCTAAAGTTCGCCCCATCAGGCGAAACAGCAAATCTTAATGCTCCAGCTACCGTATCATTGCCAGTTGAATGGTTTTTTATAACTATACTTCGCCCAGCAGCATTACCAGCGTCTAAATATAAAATAGGATTTAAACCACTTAAATGTGATGAGGTAGAACCAACAGTAGCGGCATTATTTATCTGTAATTTAGCTCCTGGACTAATCGTGCCTATGCCCACTCGCCCACTCGAATCAATGCGCATACGTTCGGTATTAGCAGTCCATAAAGTCATTACTCGGCTTGAGTCATATCCAATATACCCGCTGTCATTATCAGATTGCCCAGTAGAACATATTTGTATATACGCGTTAGCAGTTCCACCTTCAAACTTTCCTATGGTGCTTACACCACTTCCTCCTTTAGAATGAAAGATTCTTGTGGGACTCGCCGTGCCTATCCCGACGTTGCCTGAAGAGTTGATATCCATATAAGAAGCGCCTGTGTTTGCGTTTCTAAAACTTAATGTTGTTGCTGAGTTTACATTTGATTTTCCAATAGAATAATCCGTGCCAGGAGAAGAATTAAACATAATACCGCCAAAAGTAGTATTTGACGAGGTGGCGTCGTTATTTCTTGCCGTAATAAGCGCACCGCTTGTAGCGACAGGAGAACCTAAAACGTGAAGTAAAGATGTCGGGCTAGTAGTCCCAATCCCAACGTTGCCTGAGGTGTCTAAAGTCATTACGTTATCGGTAGATAAATCTGTATTTTGAGATATTTTAAATTTATCTCCATCAGAATTATCAATACCAGTTGTCCATCTTTTTATTCCAGTTAATAAATACTGAACAATAGCATCACCGCCTCCGTCTTGTTCTACGGTTATACCAGCAGCCGTGCTTGTTTGCCCATCGTTATTATAAACGTGGAGTTTACTAACTGGTGCGGTAATTCCAATCCCGACGTTGCCACCATATGGGTTTAAAACAATATCTCTACCCGTTGTATGAGCGTTATTTAAGGCTTGTATGTATTGTCTAGAGCTCGCTCCAGAACTAAATGCAAGTTTACTGTCAAAAGCAGTAGATGATTTAACCATCAACCCTGCCCTGTCGTGAGCATCATTTAGGTTAACCGTATAGTTGCTTGAGTTTCTTAATATCTCTAACTCTTGTAAATTTGAGGTATCCCCTGGGTTTACATAATATGAAGTATTGTCAGAGTCGTATAAGTTTGTGGCTTCTAAACCGTCATAGAATAAACTTCTTGCATCTGGTCTCAACTGAATCCTTACGTTACCAGCATCATCTCTTAAATACAATTGAATGTCTTGAGATGCTGACCAGAATCCTGAAAAGTTGCTTCCGTTATTATCAACTCTGAATAACCACTTATCTGTTGTAGAAGCCTCATCAATAACTAGCGGTCCAGACATTGTATCTCCCGTAAGCTCAACATAATCTCCGTCATGGTTGTGCGATGATGATGCAAAATCAGAAGCGTGCTGTCCATCTAAAGTATCAGCATCCAGCCCTGAGCCAGAGCCGTCATTACCTGAATTCCAAACTGTTAATTCACTGACTTGGGAATATCCCGTAGGGGCAGAAACAGATGCTGAATCTCCTCCGTAAGGAGTAATTGACCCATCGCTGATATGCCCTGTCGCTGTAATTTCTGCAAATTGCCCTACTTTTACATATATATCAGTCGATACGGTGTTTATATCTACTTGCCCAATTTCTGTAACTACCTCGCTGCTAGATGTAGAGTGATTATAATATACTATATCATAATTATTGTCATTGTTTAACTGACCAACAATATATCCCATTGCTGGCAATGCGCCGTCTCCATAAGAAGTACTTCTACCTGCTAATTCAATTAAAAAACGACTGGATTGATTAGATGTTATTCTTGCTATTCTATAGTAAAGGTTAGAGCTATTTGAAGTATTATCTAACGCTCTCCATGTGTAGCTTCTTGCGTTTCCGTCTGTAGTAATACCTCCACGTATATGTGCATATCCTAAAGCATTGAATGAATTTCCACTATAACCAGGATTTACATAATAAGATGTATTTCCTTGGTCGTAGAATATGTTTCCGTATACTCCATTTGCGTTTATCTCAGCAACTTCAGTAGAGCCATTATAGAATTTAAAATATCCATTTGTAGCAATATTTCTTTCGTTGACTTTAAAATGCATTGCTCTAGATGCAGCAGTATAATTGAAATGAGCATCTCTATTAGAGCCATTATACCAGCTTATATCACCATATACATAATCCGAAGCTCCACCTTGAAATCTAATAGAGCCTCCTCCTCCATATCCACCAACTGGCTCATAAGACAATCTTAATACTGGTGATGTAGTGCTATTATTTATATGAAGGTCTGAGCTTGGACTAGTCCCAATTCCGACGTTCCCGCTAGAGTCGATGCGCATTTTCTCACTATTGTTCACATAGAATCTTGTGGGGTGATTAGTTAAAGAACCAAAGTCAGCACCATTTGTAGATGCATAAACAAAAGCAGTTGGTGTGCCTGTTGCAGTACTCTTTACACTAAACAAAGGCCCAGCTGAACCATTCAACTCTACATTCCCACTTGAGTCGATGCGCATCCGTTCAGTGCTATTTGTACCTAAAGCTAAAGTATTTGAAGAGGGTCTATGAATAAAAGCACTTGCAGAAGGTGTAGAGCTATCGTCAAAAAATTGTAAAGTTTCATATATAGCTACATTACCCGAACTTGTAATACGCATTCTTTCGTTAGTGCCATTGTATACAACATAGTTGCCTCCCCAAGCTCCAACCTCCCATTTTGTAGATTGGTCAGTTTCTTTATATACGAGCATTGGGTTAGCAGATTCAAGTTGTAATTTAGCATCAAATCCATTGGCTGAGCTAGGATTAGTCGTTCCGATACCAACGTTGCCTGAAAAAATTCCTCCACCAGTAACAGTAACTCCTGTACTTGTGGTTTGTAATTTCGTACTACCTTGATAATATAAATATGCAGAATTAGCATCTGCTGCAATTATATTACTTCCTCCTGCTACTAATTTAAACTCATTTGCTGTAGGAAATCCAAAATATGTATCTGCATCTCCATTGTGATTTACATAATCGTCTATTGATATTGTTGAAGAATTTACATTTCCCGCAAAAGTTGCATTGCCTGATGCATTAAGGTTACCAACTATATCTAAACTCTTATTAAAATCCCAAGTATTATTACTTTCGTCCCATAATAAACTTGCATTTGAGCCATCAACTAATATACCTGAGCCATTTGAATTAGCTTCGGTTTGGCCTTTACCTACGGTTATAAGTTTATCAACAACATCTAGATTATTTACATTGTAAGAGTCTATATCTCCAGTTATACTTAAATTACCAGTTACGGTTACGTCACCAGCAAAAGTTGCGTTTTGAGAATCATCTAATGTTAATGCTAAAGTATCGACTGTGTAAAATCTCATTAAAGAGCCTAGGGAGACTGCTTTAATATCCAAGTTGTCTCTGTCGCTTGAATTTAATTGAATTTTAGCTCTTACAGTTCCTGCGTCTGTTAAATATAAATTATCTTCAACTGAAACATCCCCTGCAAAATTTCCAGAAGTAGCGTTTATTGCTCTTGTTGCTGATATAACCTCTGTTCCAGCCATTCTAATAACACCACTACTTGTTATATCTAAATTATGGTCTATTGTTACAAAACCATTTAAATAAGTTGTACCATTATTATAAAAGTCGTATGATGGGTGAACACCAGAACTCAATACAGCAAACTTACCTACAGAGTTACCTGATGCCATAGAAACATTGCCGGAAGAATCAATACGCATATGCTCTGACAAGGAACCATTAGTAGCTCTAGTGCCAATAGATAGATATCCCCCAGAAGTTGAGTCTGTTGCTGTGTTGTATGCGCTAATGAAAGCAATATTTTTATTATTTGTATCACCACCTCTTGGCGTGTATCCAAAAGTAAGCTTAGCTACATCCGTTGTACCTGATGCATACCCTCCTTCTATCTTAAAGTCACCTCTTACCGACCCTACAACGTGTAATTTATCCTGTGGACTAGTTGTTCCAATCCCGAGTCTTTGATTAGCGTGGTCTACATATAAAGGTGTAGGGACGTCGTTTGTTCGTCCAGCGCCGAATACTTCTATTGTACCGTTAGAAGCGTGTACCTTTATAACAACAGCTATCTTTTGTATAAGTTTAGTACCTGTTGGTTTTGTAGAAGTGAAAGTACCAGCGATATCTGAAACAAACAATTCATCGCCTGTAGAAAAAGAAGATGTATCAATGCCACTAACTCTACCGAACATTACAGCTTCACCTTCAGCATCATCAGCAAGTTGTTCATTTAATATAGCAATGGCAGGCATCGATGCAGTTACGTCGTTTTCTGCGGCTAAAACTTCAATAACATTACCAGAAGGAGGGTTAGCAGTAGGAGCAGCATGTACCACAGCTCCTTTACTTAACGTTCCTCCAGATACGTTTTTTACAGTTAAAACAACTTTTGAAGTTTTTTCTACCTCAATATCTTCTTGGTTTACCCAGCTCACACTAGAGCCTGTAGAAGATAATATCTGGCCTGACGTACCTGTATTACCATTTACATCTACTAATCCTGCATCAAGCTCTATGTCGCTTAAAAACTTCTTGGCCATATTTTATTTAATTATTATGAGTAAGATGGAGTAACTGATGCTGCTGCGTCTTTTGCGTCAATCATAATTACTCTAATATCGTTAGCTGGAACAACTCCAAACTCGATTCTTACGTGATTTTTGCTAATAGTACTCCCGTCGCTTGTGTGTTCCACATCTGCATGAACAACAGCTCCAGTAGTTTTGTCGTACATCTGTACAATTACATTTTCAGAGTTAAGAGCGTGATTGATTGTAGCTCTTTTGTTTGCTGTAAATGTTGTATTAGAAACATCGATATCAGCTTCTTTTGTTGCTAACTGAGTGTCTGTGTTGGTTACAGTTTCTGTAGCAGAAGTAATTCCTGTGATGTGTCCAAATGTATCAAGAGTAATATCTTGAATATATGTTCTTCCTGAGTTATTTACTGATGACTGAGACGATGTATCTGCGTGAGTATATGTAACTGTATCGTTCCCAGAAACAGCAACTGTTAGCCCACCTCCTTGAGCAAAAGTTAAAGTACCTCCATCGCCTACTTCTTGAGTGTTAGTTCCGTCGCTAACGCTAAAGTTAAAGTTATCGTACTCTGAAGAGATTGGGATATTGTAGTATGTTGTTCCGTCGTTTGTAAATGTCCATCTATTTGAATTTTCATTCCAAACCAAACTTACGTTTGAATCTACAGTTCCTCTTTCAACTTCAATACCAGCGTTTTCAGTTGGACTTGACCCTGCATAATTACTATTTAAAATAATAATGTTATCCGCAAGGTTAATCTCTTCAGTGTTAATTGTGGTTGAGGTTCCAGAAACAACTAAATTAGTCACATTAAGTGTTTCTGTACTTGGGTTATATGTAAGTGTACTATGAGATAATCCTGTCTGAGCACCCGTGGCATTTGCTACAGAAGTAATATACCTGTCTGCATTTGAGCTATCAGCAGCAATACTTTGAAGGGTATCTGTGTTTGTATCAGTAGTAAATGTAAGATTGTTTTGCATGTAAGTTTGCAAAACACCAACATCCATTCTCTTAATTACACCATCATCGCTAATAACAAATTCATCAGTACCAGCTAACCCAGAAGTAAGAGCTGTTTGGCCTGTAATTGCAGAAACAGTTAATACAGTTGCTCCATCTCCTGTAGAAGTAACATGACCTGTGTGATTAGGGTGAACATAGTTGTTTGCGTCAGAGTCACCCGTGTAACCTAAATCAGATAGCGTTAAAGTTCTGGTTGTTGCGGTTGCAGAAGTCACGTGACCAAGACCATCACTCGTAAAATCAATTGTACTTATGACTGAAGCTCCAGTAGCGTCAAGGTTTATTGTAAGGGCTGTATGAGTCGGGTGAGAATAAGAACTGCCAACTGAAACCCAAGATGAGCCATCGTAATACTTTAGTTTGTTTACACCCGAACCATTATCAAATATAATCTGTCCATCTACAGGCGTTGTAATATCAGAAGACTCTGTATTATGCAGAGCGGTATTCTGAATCTCGTTTTGTGTTAAGTCTAAGTGATTTAAAAATTTTATAGCCATGGTGTTATTAGTTTAGGTATGCATATCCGCTTTTTGCAGCTGAAAAGTTTATCGTTAAATTGTTTTTATCTGTATAATTTACATCTGCAATTCCTTGTTGCCCTGTTGAAAGAGTAACTGTAACAGATGGGAATTTGTTTAAATTATGGTTTACCGTCCATTGTGTGCTTGCAGAGCTCTGACTGTGTCTATATGTAGCGTCTTGTGAATACATTGCTACAATAAAATAATTATCCAAGGTCAAAGAGCCGTTTCCATTATGGTAGTTTAATGTAAAAAAATAATAGTTTGGGTTGTTTGTGTCTTCTATAATATCTTCGACATCATAAATCCCATACTTGTTTTTATCATCTATATCTACAACAATGATTCTTTTCTTTTCGTATTCTTGTAAAAAATTCTCTACATTATGACCTGGTATATCTACTTCACTAAGTCTAAATCCAGAGACATTAGAAAAAGCAGTTCCATCTGACAAATCTGTCAAAGAGCCTTCTGTTATATTTTGTTTAAATTGATATACAAGTTGTCCAGCAACTGTTATCTCTTGATTTGCAATACCAGCAACATCAGTCAATCTAAAGTTCTTGGTTACCGACCCAGCTGAGTCCGTTCCAATGACCTTATCATTCTTAGTTACATTCGTATCTAAAGCATAAGTGCTTATTCTTGCCATAAAGTTTGAATACGTTTATGCAAAGATAATATTTTAATAAAAGCAAAAAATAAACCTATTTCCTGTTTTGAGCGCTTGTACCGTAGTAGTATGCAAATATATTGCTGATAACAACACCCTCAACCATACCCATTAAATGTACGAATAAATCATTCTCTAAAACGCCTGGCTCATAAACCACTGCGTATATAATAAATATAAACGAAGCTAGCCCTGATATTCCAGTAGCTAACATCATAAAGTCATAGTCGCCAGTCTTCTTAACCTCTACCTCTCTTTTTCTAGCAGAATCCCTGTCTGCAACCTCTAACTCATAAAGTTTTACAAGCTCATCGTGCATTTGAGCTTTTTCTTCTGGAGAAACTTCTGGGTCATTATCAATTAGGTTCTTTACAATACCCAATGCACCTTTATCGGGTAGAACATCTCCAACTATTCCAGGCAATTTTTTTAATAGAAATTGACCTACTTTTGTATCTTTAAATTTTTTCTTAGGCATTGCAATATTCGTTTTTAGCATCGAAGCTTGGGCACTCTTTGGTAGAGAAGTCTCTGTGTCCAAATACCTCTACGCCTGGATGCAGCTTTTTTAATATTCTGATAAGTTCTAGCATACTAGCTATCTGCTGAGGTGTCCTGGTGTCTTTAGCGTTCATATCGGAATCACACCCTCCTATATAGCAAATTCCAATAGAAGACTTGTTGTGTCCCTTACAATGAGCTCCAACCTTATCCACCATTCTGCCATATTCAATAGAGCCATCTAGTCTAACTACGTAATGGTAGCCAATACCAGACCAGCCTCTTTCCTTGTGCCACTTGTCAATAGTAGCCGCAGAAACATCTCTGCCTTCTGGTGTTGCAGAGCAGTGTACTATTATCTTATCTATTTTTCTCATTTCTTTATTTTACCTCTTAGGATATAGAAAAGTTCTTTGCCTAATAGACCAAAAAAACCACCTATCAACCCAAGCAGCGCTGCTTGAACTAACCCTAAAAGACTTATCGATGATACTGCCGTGAAGACGTATCCTGCAAAAAATGATATTTTACTATCCAAATTCATTACTTTTTTTTACCTCCACCTCTAGCTCTGTTTTTCTTCTGTGACTCCAGAACCAAACGTCCGCCTTTATGTGAGCAATCTAATTTATCTCCTTTTTTCGACTTTTTGTTTTTTCTATTAAATAAATTACATTCAACTCTTTTGCGAACAGCCTCTTTTTTCTTCTGAGCCTTCGCTGAGGTTTTCCTGTGCTTTTTTCTAGCTTTAGGATTTTCACGGTAATATCTGGCGGTTCTACTTAACATTACTTCTTATATGGAAACATTCTGTTAAGTGTATCGCGTCTTTCTCCGCAACCACAAGGTTTACCCATTTTCTTTGAAATAGTTTCAGCAACCTTTTTCACACCAGTAGCTGTCGTGAATCTCTCTATAGTATCGCCTAGTCCTTTATCAACCATTTTACTTTATTTTTAGTTTTTCGATGCATTTATTGTATCCTACCACAAACTTTTTCCAAAAAGCCTGTATCTTAAGTCCCAAATTTACAAAAAATTTACCCATGTTATTTTTTCTTTCTAGATGTTAAACTTCTTAAAGAAGCGTTTATTTCTTTTGCATCAGGAGCAGTAATTTTAGCACTTGACATTTGAACTCCCGTAGTCATGTTTTGAGCTTGTGCCTGTATTCTTGGATGAAAATAATTCATCTGCATTTTATCTATATTTCTATAAGCTGAATTAGAAATAGGGCCTCTACCAACGTTTTTATACACGTCTTTTTTGAAAGATTGTTTAGCTGCATTAACTGCATTAACAACCATATCGTCAGCTTTATTTGCGTCACCAGCCGCCAGGATTTTAGTAGCGCTGTAAATGTCTTTATTTAAATTTTTGGAAATTTTAGATGCAGCTTTAGCGGCTTTTTCAGCAGACTTAAGGTATTGTGGTGGACCGTTATAACTGCGTCTAGCCTCCCTGTCTCTCCTCATTTTATCTTCTTGTGATAGTGTATAAGCGTTAGATGCATTTGGCTGTATATTTCTTTTAAATGGGTCACGTATATCCGCATTAACAACAAATCTACTGCTTAAATATGGATATTGACCAGATGTTTTATAAAAGGGACTACCAATATTCTTAACTCTAGATTCAATGTCAGCACTTTGCTCTTGAAGCGTGATTTTTTTCTTTTTACCTCCTGGTGGCATAATTATATGTTTTTAGTATTTACCTCTTTTTGATTTTGGAGAAGACTTGGTGCTTCCACCTTTACCTGCCCACAAATGCTTGCATGCCCAATAACGAGCAGTTAGCTTATTTGTAGCACTTGAACATTTATGACGTGCTTTGAATGACTTTCTAGCAGCAGCTGAGTAGTTGTGTCCATAGCCTTTCGCACCAAAATGAATTAGTTTCTCCTTTCCATCTTGGCAGGCTTTGACCATTTTTTTCTTTCCAGCCCTGTCAGAAGGTCTTGGCTTGTTACACGCCATTTTACTTTTATCCGCCATATTATAAACTTGTAGTTGTTAAATTACCTGAATCATCTACTGTGATTCTATATCTAGTTCCGTTTGGTGATTTTAATATCACTCCGTTAGCACTCTCTGTAACCTCCACATCTCCCTTGACTGATAATTCAGATGGCGGTGTTGCAGAATAAGTGTCGCTTATATTCCATTTTCCATTTGTGCCTATGTTACCCGAAAAACCAGTAGCGCTATGAGTATCCATGTTTGAATTAGCAAAGAATGTCAACGGCTCGGATGTCATTATATCAGAAGTCGTAGTTCCAGGAACAAGAGCTATTCCATGCTCTG
>Ga0164313_10004735_pt1 | contig 12055 bp, 3 predicted proteins | sample GuaBasSedimGuay4_FD_113735 | JGI IMG/M metagenome (GOLD analysis project Ga0164313, IMG submission 113735) | Subseafloor sediment microbial communities from Guaymas Basin, Gulf of California, Mexico - Guay4, Core 4569-4, 0-3 cm | ecosystem: Environmental > Aquatic > Marine > Hydrothermal vents >... | reverse complement strand
TACCACGCGCAAGGAGACCTGCGCCTTCCGCGCCCTTGGCGTACTGGGCAGCATCGCCAAGGCTCTTGGTACCCATCTTCGATGGTCCCTGGACAGCGGCTTTGACACCCCTCATGTTAACAGCGTCCTTACCAAAGTCCAGTGCTCGTCTTGCGCCTCGTTTACCCATGCCCATCAAGCCGCCCGATGCTCGCCGCTCTTCTTTACTGCCAAACATGGAGTCGCCGGAGAAGGCTTCCCAGGTATCCAGTAGGAAGTCACCACCTCTACCAGCCACCACCGTAAGTCCTGCCATAGCAACGGCACTCTGCTTAATAGAGTCAGGTAGTTTGTCAAAGACCTCCAGAATCTTCGTGATTCCGCTCACGACCGTGGTCGCAACTGGGAGAATGGTCTTACCCAGCGACAGTACCAGTGAGTTAATGGTCTGCTTGGTCTTCTCAATCTGCTTGTGGAAAGTCTGCATTGCGATAGCATTCTTGCGAGCTGCGAAACCCTGAGAGTTACTAGCATCGGCAGCAGCCTGCTGAGCTTCTGAGAAGTTCTCCATTAGAACAATGAAAGAGTTGTAGTGCCTGATACCGGCCATTGCCTGGGCGGTGGATAGTTGCTGGGCTCGGGTCAACCCGTCCCACTTCTTAGATACATCCTCCAGGACATCCATGGCGGGGCGCATATCACCAGTCGTATCCTTACCTGCGACACCCATTCCGAGAAGTTCCTTCTCTGCGGTCGGGCGTCTCATTGCGCGGAAGATAAACTTGGTACTGGTTGCGATCTCCTTACCAGTCTGCCGAGTAACCGCACCAATAGCAGTTACCACTCCGAGGAAGTCGTTGTAATCTATACCTGCTGTCTTTGCAGCAGCACCGGATCGCTTCACAGCATCCGCGAGATCCTTAGCGGTAATAGCGTGCTTAGCAGCCACTGCTCCCCATGAATCCACGAACCCCTCACTACCATTGACCTGGGTACCAAACACCTTGTGAGCTGCGGTCAATGCTTCCGTAGCATCTACGGAGGATAGGGTGGTAGTGTTCACTGCGAGCATGGTTGCACGAGTTCGTTCAGTAATCTCATTCATCTTGAGACCCTGCTGACCATAAACAACCATACCATCTAACACGTCGCCAATTGCGACACCGAAGTTCTTAGCGAAACCGACGGCGACGTTCTGCATATTGTCGAAGTCCGTGGTGGCGGTATTCATAACCTTCTTAAGTGCAGTCATCTTATCTTCGACTTCAGTTACAACCGTCACCGCACTTCGGAAAGCACGTATAAGTCCGTAGACAATACCCGATGCGAATCCCCACTGAACAACACGTCGGAGAGCACTCTTCATCTGGCGTCCCAAGTGATTGACTGCGGCTCCTGCCTGCTGGAAGGAAGTCCTAATAGTCTTACCAGAGCGTTGAGCAGATATGGTAATCTTCTGGATGACCTGAAGAGTATCAGGGTCTACAATGTTACGCTGAATAGGCTCGAAGTGACGCGGACCTCCAGACTTCTTGTAAGCATCAGAGGCGATAAGCTTCTCTAACCGCTTCTTGTATACTTCGGCTGCGGCAATGGCGGACTTGTACTGAGCCTCTACTGACTCTACGATACCATGTCCCGCACCCTTAGCGAATGCTTGCTGACCCTGCTTACCGCCGCCACCAAGGGCCGCGGTTAGCTTCTGCTGGTCGGAAGTATCAACACCTTCCAAAGTCTTAGCCGTATCCCCAGCTGCCTTTGCCATCTCCTTTAGTTCCTGGGAACCTTGGGAGAACTTACCAGTCTCTAATCCGGTAACGATGGAGGAGATCTTACTCAGGATCTCTTTCATCTTGACGAGGTTGTGTTGCATATCTGCAGGAGATCTCTGAAGCTCATCGAAAATACCAACCCAGTGCTCGGTCGCATCCCCACCTTGCCTCACATGCTGGATGACGTCTTCGATCTTATCTCCGAAGCGGGACATGAACATGACCCCTTCTTCTCCTGCTCCGGCAGCCTTCTGGATCTCCGAGGAGATCATCTTAGGACTTACCTGTAGTCCTGCAGCGTGTGCTTCAGGAGAGCGGTTACCGCGCTGATCAACACCAATACCGGCAGTTATTCTGCCCGCGCCTACACCGCTGATATCACCGGCGGTGCCCTCCATGTACTCCTGCGCATCCTTCGTGAGTCTCTGTGCGAAATCGATAGCGTCTCGCATCTCGCCGCGGTCCGTAGATGGGTCTGCTGCCAGTCTCTGAATATCGCGCTCGGCAGCCCGTGCACTGTTCAGCAAGCCGGCAGCAATGGCGTGCCTGTAGTTGAGCATGATCTTGCGGTACGCTTGCTGTGCGTCAGCAGCGGCGCTTTCGGAATGGGGATCGGCACCTTGAATAGTTCTCTGGACGCGGTACGCGTCCTGCTTCATGCTGCGCTCTTCCTCGACCATCCTGTCGGCCCCGATATCACCAGATCGAGCCGCTTTGAGACGCGCCTTAATTGACTGAGGAAGCCCGCGCATTCCTCCAATACCTTCTGGAAGATCTTCGGTGAGGGCGGCTTCGGTGGTGGGTTGTATCAGCACGCCCTTCTCCCGGACCAACCCACGGGTGTTACTATCTCTGGTAGAAGCCTCTAAGACAGCCTCAAGCTGCCCTAGCTTCTGATTTAAGCCGTATGCTCCTTCGTCGTTCGCGGCGTTCGGGTCGATCTCGCGCAGAGTCTGCCTCGGGTCGTCCGGGCTGGTGATGCCCAGGGCACTTCTCTGTGAGGCTGTTTGCTCGTGCAGTCCCTTCTCGATACCTCCGACCAGACCTGCAGCCAGCCTCCTACTGAGGGTAAGTCCTTCCGAGAATAGAACGTCCTGTCCTTCATTACCGGATTCTCTGAGACCGGCCCCGACTTTTTCGTGAAGGGCTTTATACCTGTCAACAATGTAACCGACTGCTTCGTCTCCGACGCCTGCCGTCTTCATCCTTGTAAGGAACGCTTCCGGATCCGTTTGGTAAGCCATCAACTCCTTGGCTACTACGTCGGTAAGCTTCTTGTAAATTTCAGAAACCTTAGTCTTAACACCGCCAACATCTATAGCGTCAGTAGATTTCCCAACTTCTTTAAGTAGGCGGGCCTGTCTCTCACCTGTTGAGAGTTTGGAATACTCAGGATCGGAGGCGCGAAGGGCGGTGTCGGCCCCCTTCATCTGCGTCTGGAGAGCTTTGCGGAGTGGTGCGACTCCGCCGTGATTCTTTAGACTATTAATTAACTTGAACTGGTCCTTGGCGACCACCCCTTTACCAGATGGGTCCTGCCGGAGGGCACGGGCGAGCTTGACGCTCTCCGCGTTCATGCCCTTATCGCGTTCGGTGTCCGCCTTGTGCGTGTACTCGTGCGAGGTCGTAGCACCAGCCTGCTTAATAGCGGCGGCTGCGCGCTGCAGGCGTTCGATCGGAACAACAGCTCCGGCGGCGACTTCATCCAGTGTGGAAATGGCCTCGGTGAGGGGGTCCATAATATTCTTCTGAGATACAAATACTTCGCCGGACTTCGGCTGATAGTGACCTCTCGTCCCGGGGCCTGCGCCCTTAACTCCCTTGTACTGCTCAGGACTCAGGACTTGAGCTGCGCCGAGTATCTGGGTCTTAAGTGCCTTAGCGCCGTCTGAGATCTGCGATGCCCACTGACGGGCATCCTTCATCTCGGTACCACCGGAAAGCTGTGCAAAGTTTTCTCTCGTGTTCTCGAGAGGCTCGGACAGCATTGCGACATCACCTGCTAATTTCCGGGCGGCATTCTGTAGAATCCTATCAGCGGGAGAATCACCGGAGCGGCCGGCCGGATCTCCGCTTTCTTCTTTCCAGAATTGCTTTTCAGTTCGCTTAACGTTAGCCTTACGGGTATCCAACCAGCCCGGAGCCATATCCCTGAGCTGGGCGTCGGTGTCGAATCCGCTGTCTCTGAGCAGCTTTCGCTTCTTCCGAGGATCCTTTTCTGCATCGTACTCAGAGCGCATCTTCAGGAACTCGGCCTTGGATTCCTTCTCGGTACCGCCCGTCTTTTTAGCGTGGGCGCGCATCGCTTGCTTCTCCAGCTTGTCTATCATGCTCATAAAACCAGACTCGATGCTGGAGAAATCTATCAGCTTCCCAATAACCTCTCGGAAGCGATCGGGGGACATGTCGTCGGTGATGGCACCGCCGGCTTGCTTATCAGAAATACCGTGCTTCTTCTGGAAAGAACGAAGCTCCGCCGGATCCATCCCGGTCAGCTGGCTCTTTCTGAACTCCTGAACCTTACCACTGATCTCGTTAAGCTCATCGTAGGACTGGTTACCCGAACCACCCTGAAGCTTAGCCTTTATCTTATCCTTGCGCAGCAGCTGCATATCCTCTAACAGCTCGAGAGGGCCCCCGGTTCCACCCTTACCACCCTTCATAGATAGAGACTTATTGATGTTAAGCATGAGGATGGAGACTGCGTTAGCGAGGGACTCTACACCCTCACCCGCTTGGAACAGCGCTGCGATATTCTGCTTGTTAAATAGATCGGTGAGAAGTCCCACGGACATCTTCGGACCGATCAGGGACTGTGTTTCAAACTCCTCGGTTTCACGTCCTGACGGGGCAAGTCCACGTCCACCTGCGCCGGGTCCCTTGCGGACACGGGCGAGTTCCTTAACATACCCCTCCAAGTTCTGAGTGTCCCCAACTTCGTTTACTTGCGAACCTAAGATACGAGCGAGCACGTGCTTGTCGGGGCTACCCTTACCACCCTCCTCGGCAGCATTAACGAAGTTTCTAAGCTGGCTGGCCGCCTCCTTAGAAGTGGATGCGAAGAATGAAATCTTGTCACCATCGAAATCCAAGTTAGTAGCGGCCAGAAGATACTGACGACTAAGCTTGTCGATGATGGGTGATAGTACAGCCAACCGGGCGCGAAGTTTATCGGCTTCCTCTCCTGCGCCTCCGAGCTCCAGTATCTTATCTGATGCTGCGCCCTGCTCGGCGATCAGGGGTGCGAGCATTGCTTGGAAATCACCGGGGCGACCAGCGGCGGGGCCTGCTACTCCGATCTTACCAGCAGGAACCAGCCTGTCGTCTTCCGTAACTTGTACTCTGCGTGCCTGGAAGCTCTGCTCACCTGTGGATGGGAATCGATGGAGGAGCCCCTGGTCAGCCATCTTAGAAGCTTCCTTGAAGCTCATCTTATTGCCGAGGGCACCCTGTTCTTTTTGGATCGACTTCACAAGGTTGTCGTAGTCCTTCTTGTTCATCATCACTACGTTCTCAGGAATAGCCTTCTCGAGAGACTGTATATCGCTCAGCCGCTTAATAGCTTCTGAAGCGCTGGCGACGTCCGAACCGGAAGCGGCGAGTACGTCGAGTGCTGCGCTGGCCTCTTGGAGAGGTCCAGATATGTCTGTTCTAAACTGGGTAGCAGTCAGCTCCTTGTGCGTCAGTGCCAGTCCGGAGTCTTCGCGACTCATGTACCCGCGCTTGGCCTCGTTACCCGGCTTCTGGTGCTTCACTGCCAAGTCTACAGAGAACTGCTCCTTGAGCTTGGATTTGAGCATGTCCAATTTATCATAAAGACCCTCCACCGCGGCCGCGTCCTGCTTAAGAGAAACCCCCAACATGCCCATGACAGTATCCAAAGCCTCGAAGTCATCATGCACGGCTCCAGCTGTGGGGATATTAGTAGTTTTGCCAGATACATTCCCGGTGCGACCCGCCAAAAGATCTTTGATCGCGGCCATCTGTACGCCTTCGGTGGTATGACCTGCCGCCTCTCCCTTCTTGGTAACCTTGCGCGATTTCACGTATCCTTCGGCGCCACCTTTCCTGTAAGCGGCCTTCTCTTCACCCGTCTCGTTCATCTTATACTTAAGAGTCTCCAGCTTACCAGCCTTGTCGAGGGCGGCTATCACAGGTAGGAAGGAGGATATAAACTCGCGGGCCTTGACCTTACCCTCTTCAGAGGCCTTTGCCTCTGCCGTCAGGGCCGCGACATGGGAGTTGATTGCCTTAGCAGCGGCGAAACCGGCCTCCTTTCGGAGCACCTCGTTTCCCTTTATCTGGTCCATGTCTGTCATGCCGCTTTCAGAAGCATCGATGGCACCTGCGGTCGCCATGATGTCGTCGAAGGTACGGGTTAGCTTATCTGGAACACTATACCCTGCTTGGGAAGTAAAGGTATCACGTCCGCCCAGCATATTGCCCATCTTGGGGACACGGAACTGCTCGGTATCACCACCACGAGTGGGGAGGGCTACCTTAAAAGCTTCCGCATACTTTGGATCAAGGATGGAACCTTCGAACTCCTCAGGAGAGGCAGCGTTAGCTGGAAGGCGGGAGAACTCATTAGCCTTGAACGTCTGAAGAGCCTCACCTGCAATCTTGGTACCATTCCTCAAAGCATCGAGCTGCGTGATGTACTCGTCCGTACTTCCCGACATTCGCTTCATGCGCTCTTGGAAATCATTCGCCATTGCGTCGGTCTCAGCTCGTCCTTGGAGAGACGCAATAGCGGCGCGATCCATGAACTTGGTACCGACTTCAGCAGGTCCCTGTTTACGAGGACTCTTGAGCCGGTACAGGTCGAGATCACCAGACATCATGGTCTTGACACCTGACTGTCTGAGGGCGTCTCCGGCTGCGTTCTTAGCAACGCGTTCGCCGCCGGTCCACCTGTTCACGCCGAACTTCTTAGCGGTCATCTTAGCGGCCTTCAGCAGGTCGCCCGTTTCCTCCAGGAGTTCATTAATAGAATTGGCAATCTCTTGAGCCTTGTCTCCGGCCTCTTTAGGGTCCAGCTTGTTAGCGATACTAGAAGCCATCATCTCGACGGCATCACCTACAACGGCACGGCGACCAGGCGCGTGCCCGGATAGCAGCACCTGGGTTCCCTTAGGTGCTCCCATAGCTTCAGGGTCACCTGCGCGGGCTGTAAACTTGTGTCCCGATCTGGATGTCAGCTTCTCACCAGTCTGGAACTTAATGAGCTCCTTGAACTTAATACGTACAGTTTCAGCGCCCTGCTCAAAAGCGGTTTCTATCGACTCGACGACGGCGTTATCTCCGTGCAGCTCGAACTGTATGGGCTTACCCGTAACGTCCGTACCGATTACCTGTCCCTGAGTAAGCTGGTCACCGGGCTTGATTCCGTCGGAAACCTTATCCATGTGCTGGGACAGCTGGGTCAAGGACGTGTCCAGCATGCCGCTGTCTATCAGGGACTGACTAACAATGGCCTGATCTTCCTGCAATTCTGGCATGATCTGCTCAGAGGTGTAGGATACTCTGAGATTGTTTGCCATGTTGGACATGACTTCACCGGCGTCAACAACACCCTTCATTACCTCAGACTGAATACGTGGGGCCGAGCCGCCCATGGTAGGCAAGGCTTCCATAGGCTGACGTGAACGCATCGCTCGCATACCGTACTGACCAGCAGGATTAAGAGCAGCGAGGTTCCGCGTCTGAACTGGGATAGTAGCGCCTGTAATTCGGCCCTTCTTATCCCGATGAACCTCAGCTCTGGCAGCGTGCTCCTCTGTCAGACCGGTCATAGATAGCTGGGAAATACCCTTCGCCTTCAGGGCATCCGTGTTGGCTGCGGCGAAGACCTTAAGCTCTCCAGAGAGATGCGCGAAGATCGCGGCTTCGTCATCGCCGTACTTACGCAGCTCATTGAGAAGCCTGGTCTGGCCCTTTAGGTCAAGCTCTATTTCTGCTTCGCCGGCTGCACCGTACTCCTTACTGGAACCCCCTGCAATAACAGAGGGTAGTTTGAATATGTCCTTGAGTTCACGTCGCATGAGAGCAAGCCCGCGCTCTGGATCACGTCGGGTTTCTCTTTCGATGAACGGAAGTGTTTCGTTTTTGAACTTAGGATTCTCTAACAGGGCTGAGATGCCTGCGCTTACCTGATTAGTAACAGACTTAAGCTCCATCCCCACCATCTTAATCTGGCCGGGGACAATCTTACCTTCAGTAGAACCAGCGCGGCGGATCTGGGTGGAAGCGCCCATTCCCCGGCCTACCTGTGTCGCAAGACCGAGGCGGGCAACAAGATCGGGCAATTTACCAAGAGAACCCGTCTTAAGAACAGTCAGCAGCGCGTCGAGGGAGTTCGCAACCTTATCCCCCCGCTCATTAGCGCGAGCCGTAAGGGGGTGCTTGGAATCCTTGGGACCAGTTACGAATCTGGAAACATTCTCACCAGACTCTCGGACAATCTTATCTACTCCTCGCGGCGGCGGCTGCGTGACACGTTTCTGGGCGACAGTAGGGTTGTCTACCTGCGGAGCTCCGGACTTACCGGTACGGGTGTTCACCGTAGGGCTCTCGGTGCGGCCGACGTTCGAACTGGCAGTAGATACCTGCTTCTTGATCTCCTTGGTGGGGCCTGGAGGACCCTTGGTGGCATTCTTTTCGTTCTGGGTCTGCTTCGCCTGGTCGACCTTAACTACCACTTCAACGGGTTTCTGAGGCCCAGACGACGAAACCCCTGAGCGATCTGTTCCCTGCGTAGCTACGCGTTCACGCGTGGCTAACACTGAGGTCAGTCGGTCAAGGGCTTGGATTACATTATTCTGAGTGCTTTCAAGATTCTTTGCTAGCTTGTCATTTTCCTTTGCAAATGCACGGGATACCGTCTTCGCAAAGTCTTGTGCAGAGACACCTGTAGTCGCTGCCATATTTTGAACAGTGGAGGAGCCGCCGGGGACTGGTCCTTTCCTGGGCCCACCCGCAGACGGTCCGCCGGGCTTGCTAAAGCCCTCGGCTAAACGCTGCTGTATTTTGCGGACAATAGAATCAAGACTATCATCATCAATGTCTACTTCTATGCCTAACTTAAAGTTCTCGTCTACCACCTTAGCCGTTTCCTCCGCCTACCGGTTTAGTCTGGCCTGGCTGCGATTTCTCGCGCGCCTGCTGTTGGGGGCGATCACCTCTACGTCACTGGCGTCCCCGGCCTTAATACGCTCTTCGCTGTAAGCTGTTTGCATATAATCCGGATGATCTGCTGTAATGATTACCTCGTCCTTTTCCGTTGCTGAAAGCTTTCCTGTACCTCTCCGTGAGCTAAGTTTAGACTGGCTCCTTTCCATTTCCTGACGCTTGAAGTACGACTCCATATAGTCGTCAAGATCCTTATCATCGGCTATAGTATCATCGTCTGGGCGGTCATCAGAAAGCATCTCGTATATCGACTGGTAGTAGTTGCTCCAGTACAGAAGTGCCTGCTGGTCGGGGGTCAACTCTGTTAACCCTCCGGGGAAAAGAGGACCTCCCATCTTAAGGGCGGCCGTGTAACGAATTCTCCATAGCATGTGTCTTGCTAAATACCGGACCTCCTCGACACCCACGCCTCTGTTAAAATCAGCGTAAGCATCCACCACTGAGTTACGAAGAACTAAATCCTTCTCGTTCTCAAACGACTGAAAGCTCTCCCAGTGCTGCGCACCGTCCATCTTCAAAGCACCCGCCCATGCTAAAAACAGTACGGATTCTTCGTCGGCTTTGTACTCCCGACTCAACGTGTAATAACGATCACGTTTAGCTTCTATCTCGCCGATCTCCGCGTCGTACTTCGCAATGGTCTCTTCGATCGGCTTACGACGGCCCTCGATCTTTGTCATCTGCAGTACACGGGCCTGACCGCTTATCTTTTCCTGCAGTTCTTTTATTAGAGCGGTGTCGTCTTCCGTAATAAGACCTGAGGAATCCGCCATTTGCTGGGTATCCTCAATACTGGGTAGTCCAAGAGACTCGGCCTCTGCGAGGGCGCGGGCTCGGACGTACCTGCTTTGCAAAATATGTTCTGACTTCGGAGAACACAGGAGCATGAAGTGGTCTCCACCTATACTCTCTGCTTTAACAAGATACCTGTTGTGGATGATTCTTTCGAGAAGTTCTTCAACTTCCTGGAAAGAAAGATCGAGGGGCATTAATCGACCTTAGGAGTCTTTGGCTTTGGTTTTGGCTTGGACTTATTCTTACTTCCCTTAGGCCGGCCACGTGTCTTCTTAGGGGCTGCGACGGGCTTCTCCACCACCTCTTCCACGGCTTCTTCAACCACGGGAGCGTCGGGGAGTTCAATCGTCTCTACCTCTACCTCTGGAAGATCAGGCGCGGCCTCCTTGGCAGCTTCCTCTTCCAATTGCGTCAAAGCAATACTACGAAGAGTCTTCTGCTCGGGAGTGTTCTCGAGGAAGTTGCTCTCAAGACCCTGCATCCACAGCATAACTTCAAATCTGGCACGGACGGTGAAGGCGGTGTTCTCATCGAGGCGGTATTCCTCGTAATCACCCCACACATCATTACCGTCCGGCTTCTCTACAATCCTACTGGTGAGAAAGTCTGTACGGGCATCTTCTGCTAGGTTCTCACAGGTGTTGGCCATAGGACCGTTAACACGCTGGTTGAGAAGGAAGAGCTCATCTCGTAACCTACCTACCTCTCGGGCAGTAGACTCTTTCTCATCGTCGGAGGCGTCGTCCATCAGGTTCTCCAACCTGAACAGCTCAGCGCCAAGATTGATTCGTGCCTTCTCCACATCCTGCTCATACTCAGAGGAGATGATACCCGCGTCCTTAAGGGCATCGGTCATCTGAGACTGTGTGAGAAGCTTGTCGGTAATAGCCTGGGCGTAGATCTTTGAGTATTCCCAGTCCGCCTTTCGAATATCTTCTCCCGTGGGAGTTCCGATATAAAACTGCTGGGGATCATTTGATCCCGGTACTTCGAAGGTAAACTCTCGTCTTGTTTCGAGAATCTCCTTAACGTCGTCAACCGCTGACATATTCTATTCTCCTTTTCCTTTTAAACATCGTGTCGTCGGGGGCCTACAGTCGGAGACTGGTTCACCTCGATGACATCTTCCATGGTGGGTACGAATAGTACCTTGTAGTTAGTATCCAAACCTCGTTTAAGATCCCTAATTGCGTTGTTGGCAGCTCGAAGTACCTTGGACCTAAATGACTTATACCGCTGGGGTTCAACTATCGCTACCTCAGCAATGTCCAATACCTCGTCCACCGCGCGCATGAATCTTTTTTCAAGGTCTCTTTTTAACTTGTCACGGGACCTATCGAGGGCCCGATCTTCCCTTGAATTTTCCATTACACCTGTCCTTTTAATCTAATTATCCTACCCCTCCCTTATGGGAGGCTGGTTCCTGGCCCGGGCTGACCCGGGGCAGGAGTTAAAGCAACTGGACGGTTAGGAACCTTCACCAGAGCCGAGTCGGCTATGATTTGGGTTAACCTGGAGCCCAGGACTGGCGATAAGGTCCTCAGTAGCAACTTCGCCAAGTATCGCGAAGATCCTATTGGTGCCTCGGAAACCATATGTCTGAGTGGCATTCTCACCTAGGGAGAGATTATATGCCTCATCAGTAATACGCAGGTCCTTCGCAATCACGGTCTTCAGTGGTCGCTCTCGATGCGTATTCGTCTTCGTAGGAACGGCGGGGATGGTGGTACCATAATTAATCATGGTATCCGGATCGGATGCGGTGCCATCATAATACTGGAATCGCTGTCCTCTCTGGTAGTACTCATCTCCAACCATTTCTCGTGTCAGAACGCGTCGGTTAGATCCCGCTCCACCAGCTTCCTCATCGGTCTGCTGATAGATCTGAACAACGAGGTCGAGTCGCTGATTTGCGGTCATGAAGTCGTAGATGGAAATATCATCTGTGGTCTTGTCAGTGACAACACCCTGCTTCTTGGACGCAATCGTTGCGTACTCAACGAGGTCGTTTGCGGTAGTCTCAACGGTCACCGTAAACGGAATTGGGAAAGTAAGAGACCGGTCGTACGGTCTCAAGTGAGATAGCTCAAAGAGCGGCTCACGGGTAAGATCCGCAGCAATAGTTGCGGAGGTTACGCGGAGAGCTAGCTCTCCATCTCTATTAAAGTCGCCGGCTAGGGCGTCCTTGTCAACAAGGTAAATTTCTACCTGTCCCTGTCGAACTGCACCAACATCTTCTGGCTTATGTGCAGGATCGATCTCAATCGGTACAAAGTACTCTGCGTCACGTCGAGTTGCCATGAGGTCCGAGTTACCAC
>Ga0164313_10004733_pt1 | contig 12057 bp, 8 predicted proteins | sample GuaBasSedimGuay4_FD_113735 | JGI IMG/M metagenome (GOLD analysis project Ga0164313, IMG submission 113735) | Subseafloor sediment microbial communities from Guaymas Basin, Gulf of California, Mexico - Guay4, Core 4569-4, 0-3 cm | ecosystem: Environmental > Aquatic > Marine > Hydrothermal vents >... | reverse complement strand
CTGTGGGTTGAAAGCGGGTTTTCCATGCCCGTAAATATTTCTGGCTACTGCGAGATACCAGTCCCTTAATTCATATATAGGTTGGTTACCTGTTGGGGTTTGTACAACTGAAATGTCCATCCATGATTTTTCCGGCATAAATGCATCATCAGACGCCGGGCCGGAAGAGAATACGGGCCGGTTATGAGGGTCATGATTTTTAAAATAAGACCCGGCAATATCTATGATGTTTTTTTGTGTATTATTGGTGTACATAATTTCCCAACTAAATACATTCGAATATTTGCCGAGACGACTAAGGATATAATCCCAATATACGCGTTGGGTTGCTATGTCTTTTTCGTTTGGTCGTAACGAATAATATAAAATGATATCGAGCCCAATTCCATTTTCTCCGGCAAGTTTTATTCGATCCTCCACTTTGTCCCAATATATTTTGTTGAAAGTGTTCCAGTTTGGTTTTTCCCTGGTTCCGCCCCATGGCCACATATCCAGTTCTAGTTCACTAAAAAAAGGTTTTCCCTCAAGACAAACCCTTATCACATTGGCGCCGAGTTTTTTTGCCTTATTGAGTACTTCATCGGGATTATTGCAGCTAAAATACGCAAAGGCGCTTTTATTATATAGATACAAATGGTTGCCATTCCGATTTACAAAATGATGTGGATGGTCAGGATCCACTACGTATGGTGATGTCCATGGGCTTGGGAAGGTCACCGATAAGTCAGCTTTGATGGCTTGTCCATTTACGTTTACAGACATGACAATCATAAAAATAAACAGGATGCTATTTTTAATGGAGTTCATTTTTTTGTTTGGGTGATAAGAATGTCGGTTGATATCAAATAATTCTGATGGCGAATATATAAAGAGAAAATCACTTGCCAAAGACGTAAAGAGGAAAAGAGCTCAGAATTGAATAAATTCCGAATTTTAAATATCCCGGTTACCACTAAATTAATGATAAAAACCTCCAAGGATTTTACTCTTTTTAGTAAAATGAAGGAATGAAAATCTATAGTAGAAAGCCAAGAAATTCCGGAAAAATCTTTAGGTTTAGTAATCTAAAACAAAAAACCTATACTAAAAGCAGCACGGCGAAGAATCCTTTGTTCGCTAACTTCAACATCATTATCATAAGCAATGCTCATCCATGGCTGTACGTCATAAATATACTTCAGACCCGATTTTTGGTTTTTGTATCCAAGAGTTATAAGCATTGCCAGATGGTTAAAACTGATCCGGTACCCAAGGCCGATCTGCCAGTAATAACCACCGTGTACATCTGTTACATCGAAGGCATATTCTTCCTCATCGTTGTACCATGCGAATCCGTACCCTGCTTCTGCAAAATAAAAAGGAGCTGTCCTGCGATCAAAAATATAACCCTTCAGGTGTGCGTAAACAGGGACGGTGCGATATTTCTCATAACTATCGAATCCAATGCCAATTCCGGGTGCCAGAAAACGGTTGAATTGATAGCCATTGATATTATGAAGTGTAATAGATGTATTGTCCTCACCAAGCAATATGCCTCCTCTCAATTCATGGTAGAATGTATTGTTTTTGAGGCCGATTTTCTTAGATATTAGTTTTTCATCATTCATTTTCAAGGTGTGTTGCCCTTGACTATCTTTAAATGTGATTTTATGAATCCTATCAGAATTAATGAGTACCGGCTGTATGGTGTCAATATATATTTTAATATACTTCCCTTCAAAGGAATCAAATACATTTCCTTTAATTTTTGTTCCGTCTTTGAGTACGATTTTGGTCGGGTATTTATTCTGGCCAGGGCATATACCCCAATTTACTGTAAGCAATAAAAAGGATAGAAAAAATATTAAAAAAGGCCTGAAAATAGATTTAAACGTCATATTATTATATTTATTGAAGCTCTTCATCTCTGTAAACCGGTAAAGTACTCAACAATTCTATATTTTCAGGATTTGAATAATCGTATTGAAACAAACCTTCATTTCCTATCATAAGAAGTACATTATGGAAAGGGATTACATCAAAGGCATCAATACCAGTGAATTCTGCTATTTTATTTTCAGTAATTTTAAACAGATCGTTTGTTTCGTAAACAACAAGTCCCCTTTTGCCATCACAAATAAATAGCAGGTCGCCATCAACACCAAGTCCATGTGGATTGAACATAGGGTAGGAGGTGAGAAGAATGGGATCGCGTAGATTACTTATATCTAGTACGTCGAGTTGATTTGTGAAATCGTTTCGGCATACGGTACCCCCTCTGAGAGTGACAAAAGCGATAGTGTCTTTAACCACTACCGGATCGCAGCTACGTATATGAGCGAATGTAGATAGGTGTATCGGGTAGTCCGGAGCGGAAATGTCATATATATGCATGCCGGTTTGGGAACCTAAAAACAAATTGTCTTTATAGGGAAATATGGTTTCAATGCCCCAGCCCACGTTTAAATTAGCACCCACAATTGGTAATGTTAGATTGCTGATGTCGAAAACGTGTAAATTAGATCTGTCGATCGCGTATAGATGATTACCTTTAATGGTGAACCGGGCCATCGAACCGCCAATACCTGTAGATGAGGGTGCCGGGGCAAAGTTCGTTTTCACTTCCGCAGAATTGGCGAATCTCATATCCATGGCTATGCCTTTAAGGCCGTAGTAAAAATATTGGGGGAAATTGCCATTAAAGTCGCCCGAACTCACTTCCACAACTTCTTTTTCTGCCCATCCAATAATCACACCTCTTTCCGGGTCAAATGGTATATCACTATTATTATTTTGGAATATATTTTCAATTCTTTCGAGTAATGTAATTTTTTGTGGATTGCTGATATCAAGAACTACCAGATCCATATAGCTGTCTGCGTAGAGAATGTCCCCTTTAACTGCCATGTCAAAATTGCCCGGGATATTTATGAATTGTATGATTTTTGGATTTGAGGGATCTGTGTTATCAATTATATGTAAGCCTTCACCATATTCATTGACAAAAATATAGTTTTCATAGAGATATATTTTTCCGGGCTTTTTTAAAGTGTCAGCTGGCATAATATCAAAAGATGCCCTCAATTCCGGGATTGTTAAATACTCAGGTTCTACAACCGTATATCTTCTGGTGATCTCTACATTGTCAGTACATTTGAAAAAGACACTCAGCAACAGGACTGTAAGAATGATTGATAAAAATTTTGTTCGGTTTTTTTGAAGTGTAAAGGTTTTCATGTTTTTATAAGGTTAATCTTCTTTTTAGTATTTCAAAATAATAGACACAACTAATTGGTTAAAAGTTGGAAACAGGAATAGGTTTTAAATAATTCTGAATTATTGACTGATAATTTTATTAATTGCCGCATAATTATAAAAATATTTAGAATATATTGTATTAATTGCATTAATATTGTTAGGAAAGTAGATGTCAATTTTAATTGCCTTTAATAATTAATCGAATTTTATTTAAAATTTTTAAATGTATGAAGGAGAATTTACTAAGACAACTAAAAAGTATGTCAAAATTTGCATTATTAGGTTTTCTAGTCCATACTATGTTTTTCTCGGCGATTTTTGCTGAGGGAGGGGAGGCCCAATTTCAAACCAAAACTGTTACCGGACAAGTAGTTTCTGCTGAGGGTGATGAAGGAATACCGGGAGTGAATATAATTTTACAGGGGACTGCGAAAGGGACTGTAACAGATATTGAGGGGAATTACAGTATAGATGTGCCTGAAAATGCCACACTTAGCTTTAGCTCAATCGGTTTTATTACCACAAATATTGCAGTAGGGAATCAATCTGTAATAAACGTAAAATTGATGCCTGATATTACGCAGTTATCTGAGATTGTCGTAATTGGTTATGGCGAAAGGGAAAAGAAAGACCTGACAGGAGCAATATCCAGTATGCAATCTAAAGACATTGAAAAATCTACAGCGATGACAGCTGAACTGGCTATGCAGGGACGTATGACAGGAGTTCGGGTAACAAATAACAGCGGTGCTCCAAACGCCAGGCCAACAATAAACATCCGGGGTGTTGGAACTTTTAACAATGCCTCTCCACTCTATGTCATAGATGGTGTACTGGTCGAGGAATTTGGTGAGGGACAAGGAGGCCGGAATGGAGACCTGAGAGGAACCATAAACATTTGGACGCTTGTTGATCCGGATGACATCGAATCTATATCTGTATTAAAGGATGCCTCAGCAGCAGCTATTTATGGAAGTCGTGCAGCCAATGGGGTGATCCTTATTACCACCAAAAAAGGCAAAGCCGGTGATGCAAAGATAAATTACAGCGGGTATTTCGGTGTTCAAAATATTCCTAATTTCAATGTATTGGATGTGTCAGATTATACAAAATTGATCCAGGAACAATATGCTAACGATCCTGCCAGTGCAGGTCTGATGGATCCTGTTTACGATCCATCCAGCCCCTTGTACCTGGGTAATATGCCGACAATAGATCATCAGGCAGCATTAACAAACAAAAATGCGCCAATTCAAAATCATAACATTAGTGTATCCGGTGGAAGTGATCGTTCTACCTATTTTGTCTCTGCAGGTTATCAATCTCAGGAGAGTGCCCTGATTCAGAACAATTTGGATAGATATTCGCTATCGGCAAATGTGAACAGTAAAATTGGAAAAATGTGGGAAGCCGGCATCAATATCCGAGGAGCCTATGAAGAAGCACTTGACAATACGAGGTCTAGTCTGAATGAACAGGCGATTAACACACCTCCATGGCAGCCTATCTATGAAGATGGTGATCCCACATTACTTGGTTATGCTACGGTTATGGATACAACCCTAACTAAAAATCCAAATCATCCCTCCTGGGGAGGTGCATCAACTGATCCTCACGAACCTTTATACAATGTTAGTAATACAGAACGCTGGGGGCCATCTACACATATGAACAGGTTTGGTGAACAACAAATGAAGTTCCAGGAGTATCAATTATACCGTGCTATTAGCCGGGGATATCTGCAATTGGAACCTTTAAAAGGATTGAAAATTAAGGGAACTGCCAGTATAGACTGGATGTACAACCGGAGGAATTCTTTTAATGATATCAATTCAACTTTGTTTAGCATAACCCCTACAAATCCATGGACGGTAGGTGATGGTACTTCAGCCGGCACATATGAAGAACGGCATAGCCGGCAATACACACTACAGTTGGATTTTTCTATTAATTATAACAGATCTTTCGGCGATCATAATATTGATATCCTTTTCAATGCAATGGACCAATACTGGCAATGGGAGAATATTACCGGAAGTACTGAAATGCTCATGACCAATGACAGGGATAGATTATGGATAAGTGGTTCCCCTGAATATGTACGTGCCTTTAATGGAAAAGATCGTAAACAACGCATCGGATATCTTGGGCGGGCCAGTTATAACTACGCCAGCAAATATTATTTGGATGTGTCGGTGCGCCGTGATGCCAGTTCTGGCTTTGCTCCGGATTACAGGTGGGGAACCTTCCCATCGATATCAGCTGCATGGAGGATAAGTGCTGAGTCATTTATGGATGGTTTGACATGGATCAATGATATGAAACTACGCGGTGGCTGGGGCCAGTTAGGTAACGATAAGAACTCCGGCAGTTTTGCGTATTTATCATTGGTAGGTACAACACCAACAACCTCTCTGGGATCAGGACCTGGCAATGGCGTGGGTTCAAGCTATTGGGGATACCGACTACCTAGTTTCCCAGTTGAAGACCTTACGTGGGAAGTAGCAGAAACCGCAAATGCTGCTGTCGATGCTATTTTGTTTAACAATAAGTTGAATGTAACCATTGAGTGGTACAGCCGGACAATGCGCGACATATTGCAGGCTTCTGCTTTACCGCCATCGGTAGGTAATGAATGGCAGCCGACTTTGAATATCGCTACAGTTAAAAATACAGGTTGGGAATTTGAGCTTGGATATAATGGCAGTGTAGGAGACTTCCAATATCAGGTTTCAGGAAACCTCTCCACTGTGAAAAACGAAGTGATTGAGGTGTTCAATGACCAGCCCTTTGGTGGTGAGACAAATCGTATTGAGGTGGGATATCCATTATTTTACTTGTGGGGTTGGGAGACAGAAGGCTTGTTTCAAAACCAAAATGAAGTGGATGCTTATCAGGCAAATACAACGGATCAGCTGGCTGCTTCCCAGTCGCCAGGCGATTTATACTTCAAGGATATAAACGGAGCATGGGATGATGAGAATAAAATTTACGCCCCTAATCCTGATAGTATTGTAAATGCTAATGATCGTACGTATCTCGGCAAAACTATCCCTGGATTCACATATGGCATAAGCCTTTCTGCTCAGTGGAAAGGATTCGATATTAATGCACTCTTTTATGGTGAAGGAGATGTATCCAGATACAATTGGGCACGTCGTGGCGGAGAAAATATGCAATCCAATGGCAACAACCAGTGGACAAGTGTTTCCGGCAGATGGATAGGTGAGGGCACTTCCTCAACGATGCCAAGGGCTGTCATTGCAGACCCTGCTTCAAATACAAGATTTTCTGATCGTTGGATCGAAAGTGGTGCATTCTTCAGGCTGAACAACTGGCAATTTGGTTACAGTCTGCCGAAAGTCTGGATGGATCAGACGGACTGGATTGAAAGATTCAGAATTTATGTTGGCGGACAAAATAACTTTACCGTTACAAAATGGTCAGGAATTGATATCGCCAATGACGGATTTCCGTTGCCTAGAACTTGGATGTTTGGTATACAGGCTACCTTTTAGTAATGATTTGTTATAATTTAAAGAGAAAATGATGAATAACATAAGCTATAAAATATTAGTGACTATTGCTCTTGTCTTTCTGGTTTTTTCCGGTTGCCAGGAGAGCAAGTTGGATTTGAAACCTCTCGCCGAAACGGAACAGGATATATTTGACGAGGAGATTGATTTTGACCGGGCAGTATTGGGTGTTTATGCAAAAATAACCGATATATACTGGTATAATGCGAATCAGCCTAAACACAGAATGTGGCATGCTCCGGGTGATGATATTACCACTGCGGGAATTACTCCTTTTGAAACTTTTGCCGGATTACAGCCTGCCACCCCCGAGTTAAATATGAACGGTGGAGATGTAGGTGTGACAGGTTATTGGAGATCTGTCTTCAATATCATTTCCAGAGCAAATATCGTTTTGCAGAAAGTTGAAGAAGAAGATGGCGTATATAAAACTGCCGGACTGAAAAATTCTCATCATGGTGAGGCTCTGTTTTTGCGCGCATGGTCCTATTTCCAATTATGGAATTTCTTTGGTCCTGCTGCACCACTCGTAACGGAACGCATTTCAACTTCAGAAGGCATTAATCCGCCGAGTTCAGAGGGAACACAACTTCTTGATCAGGCCATTGAGGATTTGAAAATGGCAGCTGACTTATTGCCCAATTCCTGGGATGCCAATAATCGCGGTCGTGTCGTGAAAAGCTCGGCCAATGGGCTGCTAGGTAAAGTATTGGTATTCCGGGGTACGGTAAATAAATCATCAGCAGATATGACTGAAGCGATTGCGGCTTTAAACAAGATTACTGACAAATCTTTGCTCGTTAGCTATAGCGATAATTTTTCGGTAAATCAGGAGAACAATGATGAATCCTTGTTTGAGTTCCAGGCCGGTTCTCCATCGTTTGACAATATATGGTTGTCAAATGATTTTGACCGTGCTGTGGGTGCCATGACTACATTTTGGGGTTATTTCAGTGCTCACTGGGCTATTTGGGATGCAAACAACCGTTTGTTAGCCTCCCAGAAGTTTATAAATAAATTTAATACAGACCCACGGTTTTTATATTCGGTCGATGATGGCAATACAAATTATATCACGAAGTATGTTCGGGAAGATCAGCTGGCAGGTGCCGGTGTAGGATCAGTTAACAATCCAAGGATACTTCGCTATGCTGATGTGGTGTTGCTCAAAGCAGAAGCTGTATTGAAATCAGGCGGATCAAAAGCAGAAGCCATTGGTCTCATTAATCAAGTCAGGACCCGTGCCCGCACCTGGGGCGGTGGAACAGAGCCTGCTGATTATAACACAGGTGAATCAGATGATGCCACGATTATGGACTGGTTAATGGATGAACGCATGATCGAATTGTTTGGTGAGGAAGGTCACAGGTGGTTTGATCTTAGGAGATGGCACATGGCCGGTGATATCAACCTTAGTACATGGACAGGTAGTGACACTGGTTTTAGTTCTCTCAGGGCAGACTTTAACTTTAATGTAGATAAGCATCTTTATTTTCCTGCTCCTGAAGGTGAAGTAAATTTAAATCCAAAGATCGTTCAAAATTCAGGGTATTAATCTTTTATTATAAAGAGCAGCATGCATTACCGTGCTGCTCTTTTGTTTTATTGTATTTATTGATTTATACTTCTGAGAAAGGTAAATTGCCAAAAAATTTCTTTTGATTAATATTGTTATATGAAAGCTTTATCCATTACTTTATTCATTTCTGTTTTTATTGTTTCGGGTATAAAAGCCCAGACTGATAAGTGGTATGTGTCATCTGGCACTGAGATAATCTTTTCCTGGGCCAATATTGATGATAATGGTTATACAGATGGCTCTATAATGCGCTGGTCCCCGGTTTTCAACTGGCAGACACTTGTAAATCGTGACTTTAGTGAACACGTGGGTGTGTATACAGGGCTGGACATCAAGAATGTAGGGTTTATTTACAGGCAGTCAGACAACGTGAAAAAAAAATACAGAACATACAATCTCGGTATACCGGTTGGGTTTAAGGTTGGAAACCTTGATGGTTTCAGTTTTTATTTCGGATATGAAATGGAATTTCCAATACATTATAAGGAAAAGACATTTGTTGATGAAAAAAAGGAAAAATTTGGTGTATGGTTTAGTAGCAGGGTGCCTGCATTTTATAATACCTTATTTGCCGGATTTCAGTTTCCTTATGGGGCCAATTTGAAATTCAGGTATTATTTGACTAATTTTCATAATCGTGGTTTTACACTATCAGATGAATCAAAACCTTATGAAGGCTTAAATGCTAATGTTTTTTATATGGCACTAAGTTTCAATATATTTAAAAATAATCGTTTGTACTATCATAAAAAATCTGTTGATACATATTCAATGAATTGATAAAATGAATAATATAACCAAATCCAGCTGGTTCTTCTTTGTGCCGGTTATTATGACTGTTTTCTTGTCTGACTGCGACCAGGTAAAGGAACTTGCAGCAATATCTTTTAACACTACCCTGGAATTTTCCATTCCTGTGGCCGAATTATCAGTTGGCAGTAATATTAATTATGATGAATCCATGATACTGGATGCTAATAATAATTCTGAGATCAGAAAATACACAGGAAATATCAGAAGTATTGAAGTGCAATTAATGGAATTTGCAATAGAAAATTATTCATCAGTTGTTGAAGAAGAGATTTACCTGAATAATGGTGTGATAGGTTTTGGAGATAAATCATCTTCAGTTTATACCTCAACGTGCAATGTAGATGCCTTTCCCATTACACATTGGGCAGGTACTGGTTTTTTTGAGATTTCTGATTGCAACAGCACACTTAGCGCCATTGGAAGTGCTTTATCCGATCAGCAGGCTGTTAAAATATTTATTCAGGGAACGCTCACGAAAGCTCCTGTATCTTTTAATTTGAAAGTGCGGATGAAAGTAAAAATAACTGCTACAACTCTATAGATATACTCTTTGGGGAAAACATGGAAAGCATAAAAAAAAGGGGCGAAAAGCCCCTTTTATATATCTTACTGATCGATTTAGTTTTTGTCTAAACAGTTCAGATCGGCGAATGCCTCTTTCAATCTCTCCACGAAGCTTTCTTCGCCTTTTCTCTGCCAGCCTCTTGGGTCATAGTACTTTTTATTTGGTTTGTCGGGTCCTTCAGGATTCCCGATTTGTCCTTGCAGATAATCATTTTTCTCGTCCATGTACTGCTTGACAGCTTTAGAGAATGCCCATTGCATATCCGTATCGAGGTTCATTTTAATTGCACCATACTCAATGGCTTCTTTGATTTTTGATTTTTCTGATCCCGATCCACCATGGAATACGAAATTTACAGGATTGTGTCCGGTACCAAATTTCTTCTGAATATACTCTTGTGATTTTTTAAGAATATCCGGTGTCAAAACTACATTTCCGGGCTTATATACACCGTGAACATTACCAAAAGAAGCTGCAATAGTAAAGTTATCACTGATTTTGCTCAGTTCTTCATATGCGTAAGATACTTCTTCAGGTTGTGTGTATAACCTGCTGCTGTCTATATCTGTGTTGTCAACGCCATCTTCTTCACCACCTGTAACGCCCAACTCAATTTCCAGGGTCATCTCAATTTTTGACATTCTGTCCAGATATTTTTTACAAGTCTCAATATTTTCTTCCAGAGACTCCACAGAAAGGTCAATCATGTGAGAGCTGTAAAGAGGTGCGCCATGAACTTTATAATACTCCTCGCCTGCATCAAGCAATCCGTCTATCCAGGGGAGTAATTTACGGGCAGCATGGTCGGTATGCAAAATTACCGGTACTCCATAGGCTTCAGCCATATTTCTTACGTGATGGGCACCTGAGATACTGCCTGCAATTGCTGCCTTTTGATTCTCATTGCCCAACCCTTTGCCGGCAAAAAAGACACCACCACCATTTGAAAATTGAACAATCACCGGAGAATTAACATCTCTTGCAGTTTCGATAACAGCATTTACTGTTTGCGAATTGATAACATTTACTGCAGGTAAAGCAAAATTGTTCTCATTGGTGTAGTGAAACAAATCACTTACTTCTTTACCGTATAGAACTCCCGAACGAAACTTAGCACTCATAATGTATTTTTATTTAATGTTAAACTTATAATATGTTGGTTGCAATCATTGTTTTGCGGTGCAAATTTAAGCAATTCGAAGGATTAATAATGATATTCAAAATAAAATTTAGCTTCTTTCAAATATTTCTGATAATTTGGAGCATTGATTGTTTTTTTCTGGCTTTTATAAAATATAACACACAATATGGAAAAATTTATGGGAATAGATGTTGGGGGAACCAACATTAAAATTGGTATTGTTGACGCTAATGGCGTTATGGAAAATAAAATAAAATATCCTACTTCAGTACTGAAGGAAAGTGGTGATTTTGTTGGTGGCTTTCTCGATATTCTTGATAAGGAACTCAGTAAATTTCCTGAAATAGAGAAAGTGGGAATTGCCACTCCGGGTACACATTCAAAAGACAGGACTACCCTGTTGGAGATTGCAGCTATTCCCATGCTTGACGACGTAGAAATGAAAAATATTTTGTTGAAAAGGTTTCCAACCAAAGAATTTTTTCTTGAAAATGATGCCAATGCGGCTGCTTTAGGGGAGTATTATTTTTCCGGCACAAAAATACCTGAAAACTACATATTTATAACCCTGGGGACAGGTGTTGGGAGCGCAGCTATTATAGACCATAAGATTTTTATCGGAGGTGATGGGAATGGTATGGAGCTTGGACATGTACTCTCTAAAAATGGAAAAGAACTGGAACAGAATATAGGAAAAGCCGGTATTGTAAAGCTTGCAAAAAAACTTGCCAAAAAGAAAGGTTCTAAGCTGAATGAATACGATTTAAACGAGCCAAAACAAATCCTTAAGGCAGCCTTTAATGGAGATAAAATGGCCATCAGGGTATGGGAAGAAGTTGGGGAATACCTTGGTGAAGCTCTTGTTGGTGCTATTCGCTTACTGGATATTAAAACAATTTTAATCGGTGGGGGACTATCTGCCGGGTTTGACATCCTTATAAAGCCAACTAAAAAAGTTTTAAAAAATGCACTTACACCTTACTATGTTAAGGAACTGGATATCAAACAGGCTGAACTTGGAAACAATGCCGGTATTGTAGGGGCAGCTTCCTTGTGCTTTAAATAGAGTCTGTCTATAAAGTCAGGGTCTGGATCAGAATGTTCGAGTTCGAGGCTTGTGAAGTCTTTATAATCAGGAGTTTACATTTGTAAATGACTGATTTAAAGACGAGCGTAACGAAGAAAT
>Ga0164313_10004732_pt1 | contig 12058 bp, 9 predicted proteins | sample GuaBasSedimGuay4_FD_113735 | JGI IMG/M metagenome (GOLD analysis project Ga0164313, IMG submission 113735) | Subseafloor sediment microbial communities from Guaymas Basin, Gulf of California, Mexico - Guay4, Core 4569-4, 0-3 cm | ecosystem: Environmental > Aquatic > Marine > Hydrothermal vents >... | reverse complement strand
CCGTCAACCCGGGATCCGATGGTGCGAGGTTTCATGCCGGCGATGACCACCGAGGCGGGATTGGTGCCGTGGGCGGAATCGGGGATGAGGATCTCGTCGCGGTCTGAATCGCCGTTGGCCAGGTGCAGGGCGCGGATCACCAGCATGCCCAGGTATTCCCCGTGGGCGCCAGCGGCGGGAATCAGGCTGCAGGCCTCGAAACCGGTAATCTCGCAGAGGGCTTTCTCAAGGTGTTTGAGGGCGCCCAGCAATCCCTGGATATCTTCCAGTCCCTGATCGGGATGAAGATCCGCCAGGCCGGACATTGCGGCCACCTGCTCGTTCACCCGCGGGTTGTACTTCATGGTGCAGCTGCCCAGGGGATACATGCCGCGCTCGATATGATGGTTGAGATTGGACAGGGCGGTGAAGTGCCGCATGACTTCCGGTTCGCTCAGGGCGGGGAACTCCGCGGGCTCGGCGCGACGCATATCCGCGGGCAGGACCCCCGCCAGATCGGTGGCGAGCGGTTCGCCATCCCAGGCGGGGAAGGTCAGGCCGCGGCGGCCGGCCGCGCCCTTGTTGAACAGGGAATCGGGAAGACTGGCGTTCCAGCGGCCAGGTGTCAGATCACTCATGGTCATGCGGGCACTCCCGTGGCATCGGACATGAAGCCCTCCAGCAACCGGCCAAAGTTCTCGATTTCGGCGGCAGTGCGCTTTTCTGTGACGCAGACCAGAAGATCCCCCGGGCCGCAATCGGCGATGCCCTGCAGGGGAATACCAGCCAACACTCCCTTTTCCCGGGCGAAGGCAAGGAACCCTTCGGCCGATCGGTCCAGCCGGATCACTGTCTCATTGAATACCGGACCGTCGAAAGGCAGGCTGACTCCGGCGATTCCGGATACACGGCTGCGAAGAGCAGTGATACGGATCAGGTTTGCCTCACCCAGCTCCGCCAGACCACCCGCGCCAAGCATGGCCAGATAGACGGTCGCGCGCAGGGCGTTCAAACCCTGGTTGCTGCAGATGTTGCTCGTGGCCTTTTCCCGGCGGATATGTTGTTCGCGGGTCTGAAGGGTCAAGACGTAACCCTCGTTGCCGCGGTTGTCCGCCGTGCGTCCCACGATGCGGCCGGGGATACGCCGCTTGTGTTTATCGGTGCAGGCCAGGAACCCCAGCAGGGGACCGCCCCAGGAAGGGGGGATCCCGAAAGGCTGCGCTTCACCAACGGCGAGTTCGGCACCGAATTCGGCGGGGGCCTTGAGAAGTGACAAGGCCACCGGACTGACGGCCGCCACCACGATCGCGCCGGCGCCCCTGATCACCCGGGACAGTTCATCGACAGGTTCGACGAGTCCGAAATAGTTGGGATTGGGGATCACGCAGGCGGCCACGTCATCGGTCATGAGTTCGGCCAGTGCCGCCGGATCGGTTGTGCCTTCGGGGCCCGCGGGCGCGTCGATGACCGTGACACCTTCACCGGCCATCATGGTCTTGACGACTCGCCGGTAGCGGGGGTTCAAGGTAACCGGCAGCACGATGGCCTTCTTCCGCTTGGCGGCCAAGGCGACTGAAAGAGCTTCACTCAGGGCGGTCGCGGCGTCGTACATGCTGGCATTGGCGACATCCAGCCCCGTCAACCGGCAGATGAAGGACTGCCACTCGTAGATCACCTGCAGGGTGCCCTGCGAAACTTCGGGCTGGTAGGGAGTGTAGGCGGTGAGGAATTCACTGCGCGAGCTGATCGCGTCGACGGCTGCGGGAATGATCGAGTCATACACCCCGCCCCCCAGAAAAGAAACCAGCTCGTCCTGGCCGTGATTGGCTGCAGCCGCTTTCCTGAAGTAGCGCCGGACCTCTTCCTCGGTCAACCCCGGAGCAAGGTCCAGCGGCCGTGACAGGCGCACTTCCTCCGGCAGGTGGGAAAACAGATCTCCGATCTCCTGCTTGCCGATGACATCGAGCATCGCGCGGATGTCTGCGGGGGAATGCGGAACGTAGGGCATGTTCCGGTCAGCCTCCCAGAAGTTCGCCGTAGGCGGCGGCGTCCATCAGTTGATCGATCTCGGAGGTGTCACTCAACTTGACCTTGAACAACCAGCCCTCATCCATGGGGTCGCTGTTCACCAGTTCGGGAGTTTCCACGACCGCCTCGTTGATCTCGACGATTTCACCGGAAACAGGGAGAAAAAGATCGGCCACGGCCTTGACCGACTCGATGGTGCCCACCGTGTCGCCCTGGCTGAATTCGGACCCGGGCTCGGGCAATTCGACAAACACAATGTCACCCAGTTCGCCAGCGGCGAAATCGGTCACCCCGATCATGCCGACGCCCTCCTCGATCAGGATCCATTCGTGTTCCTGGGTGTATTTCCGATCGTCCGGTACCATGTCATGGGCCTCCTGCAGGTTTGGCCGCCCCTCAGGGCAGCGTCCGTTCGGACCGCGGATCACCCTTGGTCCGGGCCGAAAGAAACGGGAAGGAAATGATGCGGCACTCGATGGTGCGGCCGCGGATATCAACCGCCAGCTCACCTTCTGAAATGGCGGAGTCCACCAGGGCCATGGCCAGGGGTTTCTTGAGAGTCGGACTGAAGGTTCCGCTGGTCACGTGTCCGACATCCTGCCCCTGGCAAAGGACCCGGGCGCCCTGGCGGGCGATGCCCCGGCCGGTGATCTCGAGACAGACGATCTTGCGGGGAATCCCCCCGCTTTTCTGCTGAACCAGGGCCTGGCGGCCGACGAAATCGTCCTTCTTGAGTTTCACGGCCCAGCCGATGCCGGCTTCCAGGGGAGTGATGTCCTCTTCCAGCTCGTGGCCGTAGAGACAGTAGCAGACCTCGAAGCGCAGGGTGTCGCGGGCAGCCAGGCCGATCGGGGCAACCCCCAGATCCTCGCCCCGGACCAGGAGCTCCTCCCAGATCGCGACCGCATCCCCGTTGGGAAGATACAACTCGTAACCGTGCTCGCCGGTGTAGCCGGTGCGGGAAACGATCCACCGGCCGGCCGGCCCTTCGTGTGTAAAGGCGGTATAGAATTTCAGGGCTTCCACTTCGTGCGCCTTGTCGGCCAGGGCCTCGAGCCGACAAAGCAGCTCGCGGCTGGCCGGACCCTGTACGGCAATGAGAGCCGTCTGGTCGCTCTGGTCGTCCAGGTCCACACCCTCAGCAGGGAGATTCTTTTCCAGCCAACTTCTGATCTTGGCATGGTTGGAAGCATTGCAGACGATCAGCCATTCGGTTTCGTCCAGACGGTAGACAAGCATGTCGTCCAGCACTCCGCCGTCCGGGCGACACATGGCGTTGTAGACGATCTTCCCGATCGGAATCCCCGTCACCCGGTTGGTGACCAGGCCATCGATCCACGCTTCGGCCCCGGGACCGGAAACGAGTATCTCCCCCATGTGCGTGATATCGAACAGCCCGACTCTTTCCCGCACGCAGGCGTGCTCGGCCAGGACTCCCTCGTACTGGACGGGCATCGAGAACCCGGCGAAGGACACCATCTTGCCGCCGTGCTGCTGGTGCCAGTCTGTCAGGGGCGTGGATTTCAGGTTGGTGGATTCGCTCACGAAAGGGACTCCAGGACAGCAGTACAATGGTGGCTCTCTGTGAATGGGCAGGGCATCCACCCGGCCGACGTCAGGCCAAATCTAACCCCGGGCCCGTTTTTCGCCAAGGGAATTAGCCGAGTGAATCAGCCGGCCCACAGGTCCGGAATGGTCAGGAGAACAGTTCCCTCAGCATGGCTCCGGTGTAGGAGGAGGCCGCCGCCATGACCTGATCAAGATTTCCACTGGCGACCAGATGCCCGCCGCCCGCTCCGCCCTCCGGGCCAAGGTCGAAAATGTGGTCGGCCCGGCGAATGACCTCCGGGTGGTGTTCGATGACGATCACCGTATTGTCCTGGGCGATCAACTGTTTCAGGACATGCATCAGGCGGTCGACATCGCAGAAATGAAGACCGGTGGTGGGTTCGTCCAGGATGTAGAGGGTGTGCCGCTGCCCGCCCTTCGACAGTTCCTTGACCAGCTTGATGCGCTGGGCCTCCCCCCCGGAAAGGGTGCTTCCGGACTGGCCCAGCCGCAGGTAATCCAGGCCCACACCGTGCATCACGTCCAGGATCTTTCGGCAGGCGGGAATATTGGCCAACACCTCGCGGGCTTCTTCCACGGTCATTTCCAGGATGCGGGCGATGTCACAGCCCTTGAAATGGACCTCGAGGGTCTCCCGGTCGAACCGGCGGCCGGTGCATTCCTCGCAGACGACTTCGACATCGGGCAGGAAATCCATCGTCAAGCGCCGCAGACCCGCGCCCTCACAGACCGGGCAGCGGCCACCGGCGGTATTGAAGCTGAAACGACCCGCATCGTACCCGCGCACCCGGGCCAGACTCGTCTGAGCATAAATCCGGCGGATGTGGTTGTAGAGCCCCGTATAGGTCGCGGGTGTGGAACGGGGCGACCTTCCGATGGGTGACTGGTCGACCAGCACCACCGAATGGAGATGCTCGATGCCGGTGATTTCCCGGAAAGGTTCGGGGCGCCGGCGGGCGCGGTGCAACTGTGCGGCCAGGGCGCGGTAGAGGGTGTCGTGCACGGCGGTGCTCTTGCCTGATCCGGAGACGCCCGTAACCACCGTCATCCCTCCCAGCGGGATTTCCAGGTCCACATCCTTGAGGTTGCGGCCGGACATCCCGCGGATCGCCAGGATCTGTCCGTCCCCACCGCCTCCGGTCAAAGGATCGGGACCGTCGCGTCCCACCCGCCCGGCCAGGTAATCCCCGGTCGGGTTGCCGGACATGGCGGCCACCTCGGCCACCGTTCCCTGGGCCACGACCTCGCCCCCGTGCTCTCCTGCGCCGGGTCCCAGGTCGATGATGTGATCGGCCGCCAACATGACGTCGCGATCGTGTTCGACCACCACAACGGAATTCCCGCGGTCGCGCAGGGCCTTGAGCGTGGCGATGAGTTGCCCGATATCCCGGTGGTGCAACCCGACGCTGGGTTCATCCAGGATGTACAGGACTCCGGTCAACTGGGATCCAACCTGGGTGGCCAGCCTGACGCGCTGACCTTCGCCACCGGACAGGGTGCCCGTCCCCCTGGCCAAAGACAGGTAACTGACTCCCACCTGAAGCAGGAATCGAAGGCGGTGCCGGATCTGGTCGAGGATGGGACCGGCGACGATCTTTTCACGTTCCCCGGTGAAAGAGACGCCCCCCACCCAGTCGGCAAACTCATCCAGGGTCAGGGCGGCCACCTGTCCGATGTGGCGATCACCGATCTTCACGTTGAGGGATTCGGAGCGCAGGCGATGTCCACCACATTCGGTGCACTCCTGTTCCACCATCATCCGTTCCAGTGAGGTGCGTATCTTATCCGAATTCGTCTCGCGATGTCGGCGCACCAGTTCCGGCACCAACCCCTCCCAGTCGCGCAAAAAGGCGTTGTAGTGCGGGTGATCACGCAACTCCTTCTCGATTTCCGGGGTCAAACCGTGGAAGAGAACATCCTTCACGCGCTGGTCGAGGTCAGTGAAAGGATCAGCCAGGGAAAAATCCATGGCCCCGGCCAGAGCCTCGACCTGGACATAGATCCAGCTGGTTTCCTTGCCCTTGAGGAACTCGATGGCGCCCCGGGCGATGCTCATATCCGGGTCGGGAACCAGTGCCTCGGGATAGATGGTCCGCAGGGTGCCCAGACCATTACATCCGGGACAGGATCCGGCCGGGGAATTGAACGAGAACTGACGGGGTTCGGGCTCTGGAAATCCCCGACCGCAACCGGGGCATGAAGATTGGCGGCTGTACCAGCGCTCGGCGCCCTGGCTCCAGACGATGACCGATCCGTCACCAAGTTCGGCCGCGCGATCCAGACCCGCCTTCAGGCGGTCACGAATGGCGGGGCGGCTGACCATCCCGTCCACCACCACCGCGATGTCGTGCCGCTTGCCCCGAGCCAGAATAATCTCGTCGTCGAGTTCCCTGATCTCGCCGTCGACCAGCACACGGACATAACCCTGCTGGCCGAGGTCATCCAGCAGCTTCTTGTGCTCCCCCTTGCGGCCGCGCACCACCGGTGCCAGCAGATAGAAACGGGTTTTTTCCGGCAGTGCTGCGATTTCGTCCGCGATATCGGACAGCGGCCGTCCCGAGGCCGCCACCTGGCAATCGGGGCAATGCACGGTTCCGCACCTGGCAAAAAGAAGGCGCAGAAAATTGTAGATCTCCGTCACCGTGCCCACGGTCGACCGGGGGCTGCGACCCAGGCCTTTCTGATCGATGGCCAGGGCCGGGGACAGACCCTCGATCCGGTCCACGTCCGGCTTGGGCAACTGGTCGAGGAATTGATGGGCGTAGCTGGACAGGCTTTCGATGTACCGCCGCTGTCCTTCCGCGTACAGCGTGTCGAAGGCCAGGGAGGATTTTCCGGAACCGCTGGGTCCGGTGACGACAACAAGCCTGCGCCGGGGTAGACGCAGGCTGATGTTCTTCAGATTGTGGACCCGCACTCCTTTGAGGGTGATGTCACCCCGGAGGACGGGCCCCTTCGGCTTTGATTTTCTGGTCACGCTCTATCTATCCACCTGCTACTTGGCCGATTTCATATCCGGTGACATCTCGTCCCAGGCGGCCTTCTCGGCGGGCAACAAACCCGGGACACCCTGGATGATGGTTGCCTTGTTGATCGCGACCGGATTGCGGGGGGCGTCACGCCCGGCGGCGGAATTCTTCTCGGCGTTCACGATGATGTCGGCGACATCCATGCCCAGAACCACCTGGCCAAAGATCGTGTATTTTCCGTCGAGTTGGGCGGTCGGCGCCACACAGATGAAAAACTGGCTGCCGGCCGAATCCACGTCCTGGCTGCGCGCCATGCTCAGCGTCCCGCGAGCATGCTTCACTGTCTTGGAAAACTCGCCTTTGAGGTTGGCTGGTCCATCCAGCCCCCCGTAACCCTTGCCATCGAGCATTTCATTGACCTGCTGGAGCAGCACCAGCTCATCCGCGGTCAGCACATCGGTCATGGTGGGGCCGCCCAGACCGTCGTTTCGGGGGTCGGCATCCTTGCTGTTGGGATCGCCGCCCTGGATGACGAATCCCGGCACGATCCGATGAAACTTGGTGCCGTCATAGAAACCCGTACGCGACAGGTGGACAAAATTGTCCACGTGATGGGGCGCCAGTTCGGGATAGAAGACCAGCAGGATACTGCCCAGGTCCGTATCCAGGCGGGCGAACAGGGGTTCGTCGGCCATTGCGACCGAGGCGCCGGACAGGACCGTTGTCAGAATAAACAGGACAAGAACCAGGGAACGATTCAATCCGCCGTGGAGAGCGGATCGGGTGGTGATTTTCTCAGAACGCATTTTTCCTCCAGGATTCCGGGCGAAAGATCATTTCACGCGTCGGACCAGATAGGCGATGTCTAGTTCAGAATGAATTAATTCTCCCAGCCGGGAAGCCTCGGCCATGTCGCCGACGCCCAGAAGCATGACCCGGTGATAGATCTGGCCACCGAGATTGGACTCCTCGATCACAGGGGCGTAACCCAGGGCGCTGATGCGGTCCGCCTGCTTGCGGGCGTTGTCCAGGTTCGTGAATGACCCCAGCTGCAGACTGTAGGCACCATCCCCGCTTGATGCGGTGGTTGTCTGCCGGGTTCCGGATGAGGTACGGGAGGATCCCGGCGGGGTTTCCGCTTCGGCCGGAGTCGCCTTGATTTCAGCAGCGGCCTCTGCGGGAGCCTTTTTGTCCGAGTCCGGATATTCACCTGCACCCTCGGCCCCGGATAAAGTTCCTGCCTCGTAGGCACCTTCCATCTCGGAAACGACGGCTGTATCAACCGCGGTGGAATCGGTTTCCGCACCGGGGACCATCGTCCGTGGTTCCTGTTGTGTGGTGGCCTCCTCCTGATCTCCTCCACCGCACCCGGACAGCACGAGCGCCGCAACGCCCAGGATCAGGATCAGGGACAAGCTCCGGCGACCGGTCAACAGACCTCTACTCATAACTACCTCCCGGTATGGACTGGTCAATCGGGAACGGAGCACATAGTATCCCCCTGTCAGGGGTCATGGCAAGGCCGGACCCTTCCCTTGGAAACGAATCCAGCCAGAAAGCGCACCACGATGCCCGGCCCGAAGCCCCTGATCTACTTCGACAACGCCTCCACCAGTTTTCCGAAACCCGCCGCCGTGGCCGAGGCGATGGTCGATTTCCTGTCGGGCGGTGCCGTGAATCCCGGCCGCTCGGGGTTTGATCTTTCCCTTGAGGCCGGCCGTATGGTGGATCAGGTCCGCAGCCGTCTGGATCGGTTCTTCAACAACCCCGCCGCGGACCCCGACCGCGCGGTATTTGCGGCCAACGCCACCGGTGCCCTGAATCTGGCCATCCAGGGACTTTGCCGCCCGGGCGACCACGTGGTGGCCACCGTACTGGAACACAACTCCGTCCTGCGGCCCCTGACCATGCTGCAAAAGGCGGGAATCATCACCTTCGATCTGGTCCCCTGCGACGCGAGCGGCCGGGTGGACCCCGCGGCGATCGCCGCGGTGATCGCTCCTGGCACCCGGCTGGTGATCATGGCCCACGCCAGCAACGTGTGCGGTGCGGTACAGCCCATTGCGGAAGTGGGTGCCCTGTGCCGTGACCTGGGAGTCCTGTTCCTGCTGGACGCCGCACAGACAGCGGGGTTGATTCCGGTCGACATGACGGCCCTGCAGGTGGACCTGGTGGCCTTCACCGGACATAAATCCCTGTTGGGTCCCACCGGCACCGGAGGCCTGATCGTGGGTCCGGATATCGATATTCCAAGTACATGCTGGGGAGGGACCGGAGTCAGGTCCGCATTGCTCGAGCACCCGGACGATTTCCCCTGGCGGCTGGAAGCGGGCACCCTCAACACCGTTGGGATCGCCGGGCTGGCCGCTGGCATGGACTGGATCGCCGCCAAGGGAATCAACACGATCCTGGAGCACGAACGCGGTCTGGCGGACCGTTTCCTGGCCGGTATCGCAGGCCTGAACAATATCGAGGTGCACGGTTACCGCCAATCCCATCCGACCGCCCTGGGTGCGGATCACCTGCCGGTCATTTCGATCACGGTGGCCGGGCGGCCTGCCGAACAGGTCGGTCTTTTCCTGGATGCGGACTGGAACATCGCCGTCCGGACAGGCCTGCAATGTGCCCCCCTGGCACACGAGGCGATGGGCACTTCGCCCCTGGGATCGGTCCGGTTCAGCTTCGGCATCTTCAACACCACGGCCGAAGTGGATGTGGCGATTGCCGCCCTGGAGGACCTTGCCAAGTAGGTCGGCAACATCCTGGATCAACACAAGCCGGCCCCGGATCCAATGGATCCGGGGCCGTTGTTGGTTCAACCGGAGGTTCAACCACAGGTTCAACCGGTTCGAGCCTGGGCCGAACTAGTTTTCCATCTTGTGCAGCGTGATGCGCACCCGCCGGTTCTGGGCACGGCCCTCCGGCGTGTCGTTGGTGGCAATCGGCTGGAACGGACCGTAACTGACCGCGGCAAAACGCTCGGCCGGCAGATCCAGGTTGTCGACCATGTAACGGACCACGGCGCTGGAACGGTGGGCGCCCAGTTCCCAGTTGGAGGGATATTGTTCCTGGTATTCCTCGAGAACCTTCTTGTTGTCGGTAAAGCCCTCGACAAAAACATTCCAGTCCGGATGGTCACGCACGGTCCGGGCGACGGCCTCGAGGGTCGGCACCATGGTGTCGAGCACCATGACCTGGCTGGCGTTGAAGGTGACGTCTTCCTGCATGGTGATCATGACCACTTCTTCGGACTGTTCGATGAGAACGGCGTTCTCGCCCTGGCAATCCTTCAGGTTCCCCCGCAGATCCTCGGCGACCTGCTGGCGTTCGGTGATCACGGCGTCCTTGTCGGACAGTTCTTTCTGCATTTCCGCAATCTGGGCATCCAGCTGCATGATCTGCTCTTCATATTCCTTGCAAGAACAGCCCGCCATGGCCATCACGGCGATCAGCAGTCCCAGCAGGGCAAGATTACGACCAAACCTCTTGTACATGAAAAACTCCTTGTTTTCGACAGGCCTTCGTTGCCTGACAACCCAAAGTCCGGGAGGAACGTATCCCCTGAACCCACCCTAACTTCAATCGAACCCATTCAACCCGGGAGAGTAGGCACCAACCCCGGCAAAGCTCAAGTTTTTTTTGAGATTTGTTCAATCGAATTTCTTCAACTCGCTGTCGGCCCCGATGACGTCGATTTCGTCACCAGCGCGCAGCACCATCGATCCATCGGGCAAAGGCGTTTTTTCAATCGTGGGTTCAGCTCCTTCGTGCCCGGCCGGCAGGGTGCGCCTGACCTGAACCAGATTGAGCTTGAACTTGCCCAGGAGCCCCAGTTCCGCCAAACTCTTGTCGCACCAGGCCTCGGGCACCCGGATCCGCCGCAGGCTGAAACCCTCCGGCAATTCCACAAAATCCACCACTGAATCATGGAGCAGGTGACTGGCAAGACGTTCGCCCATATCCTCTTCGGGTTTTAGGACCTGATCAGCCCCCACCCGCCGCAGCACTGATTCCTGCATTTCGTTCAGCGCCTTGGCATACACCAGTGGAACGCCCAGGTTCTTCAGGTGCATGGTCACCAGAACCGAGGATTCGAAATTCTCGCCGATGGCCACCACCCCCACATCCATTTTGCCTGCGTCGTAGGCCACAAGATTGCTCAGATCCGTGGCATCGAATCCCACGGCCACGGCAACCTCCTGGGCAACCGTTTCCACGATCCTGGTGCTGCGGTCCACGGCCAACACCTCGGCTCCCTCCCGGGACAGGTGCACCGCCAGAGTGCTGCCAAACCTGCCCAAACCCACGACGATGACTTTCAACATTCCAAATCTCCTGTGAATACGGCCGTGACTCTCAACCGATCATGATCCTGCCCCGGGGAAAGCGCACCCGTGGATCACGGCTGGAACCGGTCAAACTACTGGCCAGTGTCAGGGGACCCAGCCGGCCCACGAACATCAGGATCGTGATGACGATCCTGCCGGCCGGCGACAGTACGCTGGTCATGCCGAGGGACAAACCAACCGTCCCCAGGGCGGAGAATACCTCGAAGGTGGTTTCCAGGAAAGGTCTCTGTTCGGTGGCCAGAAGCACGAATAGCCCAATGGCCGCCATCACCAGCCCCGCCGAAAGCACGAGCATGGCCCGCTGAACGTGGACGGTCGCCAACTCGCGCCGGCCCAGCCGAACCCGGTTCAGGCCGCTGCCGATGGAACGCAGATTGGCCCAGGCAATGGCAAGCGCGGTCACCTTGACCCCACCGGCAGTGGACCCCGGAGCTCCCCCGATGAACATCAGGACTATCATCAGGAACAGGGTGGCGGGGTGCATCAGCGTCAAGTCCATGCTGTTGAAGCCCGCGGTGCGGCAGGTAGCGGATTGGAAAAAGGCCTGGGATATCTTCCATCCCACACCCTGTGCGGCCAGCGAGTTGTTCCATTCCAGCCAGGCGATCAAGGCAGTGCCCCCCATCAGCAGGCCGCCCGAAACAAAAAGCACGACCCGGGTGTGCAGGTCCAGCCGGAGGTTCCGGTCACCCCTTCCGAGGGCACGGCCGCGCAGCCAGGCCAGGATCTGGGCCACGACCCCGAACCCGAGACCCCCGATCACCAGCAGCCCTGCCACCGTGCCCATCACCAGCGGCTGCTGGTGAAGAGTTACCAGGGAATCGTCGAAGGTGCTGAAACCCGCGTTGCAGAAGGCGCTGACGGAATGGAACACGGCGGTGAAGATCCGGTCCCCACGGTCGGTTATCACCCCGTCCAGACCCCGGTAAAGCAGTACCGCGCCAGCTGTTTCAAGGCCAATGGTCATGAGAATTATGAACCGAACCATCTTGCCAACGGCACTGAGCATGGGCACCTGGAACACCTCCCGCAGGAGGCTGTTTTCCCGCACCCCGATCCCACGGCCCAGCAACAGGCTGAGAGCGGCCGTCAGGGACATTATGCCCAGTCCACCCAGCTGGATGAGCACCAGGATCACCGTCTGGCCGAAAACGGTGAAACCGG
>Ga0164313_10004731_pt1 | contig 12059 bp, 11 predicted proteins | sample GuaBasSedimGuay4_FD_113735 | JGI IMG/M metagenome (GOLD analysis project Ga0164313, IMG submission 113735) | Subseafloor sediment microbial communities from Guaymas Basin, Gulf of California, Mexico - Guay4, Core 4569-4, 0-3 cm | ecosystem: Environmental > Aquatic > Marine > Hydrothermal vents... | reverse complement strand
TAGGCATGACTTCGCGCGGATCGTTGTAAAGGTCATAGAAAGAAGCACCACTGAGACCCGGCAATTCGCCTACCCAATGACGTTTGAAACGACTCTTTACCTGAGCCGCCAAGATATCACCGGTGTAAATATGTACATAGTCACGACGGCTATATGTGTCTCCATTCAAGAATAACGAAGTCTGGTCGATGCCGTCAATGATACGATCGGTCGGGATGTATTCGGTGGCTCCTCCAAGATGCGCAAAGGTCGTATACAGATCGGTGACATGAATAATGTCTCCAACGATCTGGTCAGGTGCAATAACACCAGGCCAACGGGCAAGGCACGCAACTCTGACACCACCCTCAGTAAAATCACCTTTACCGCCGGTGTAAAGTGTTTCAACCATTCCATCAGGGCCATGATGCGTCATTGGGCCATTGTCTGCCATGAGAATGACCAGTGTGTTTTCTTCAACACCTGCATCTTTAAGCGTTTGTAATAATGTCGGCACCCATTGGTCGAATTCCACAAGAAATTCCTGCAAAATACCTGCAGCAACTGTGTTCTTTTTCTCCCCTGGTTGAGTCCCAAGAAAATGAGCGGCTATTGGATGATAAGCCACAAAGAAAGGCTTGTCTGCTTTTACACTTTTCTTAATGAAATCGAGCGTACGTTTTTGCATCTCTGCTTCAAGCGCATAATAATCATCTTCGTTAGGTGGGGTACCCCATTCTCTAACCGGCCCGTTTTTTGTGCCTTCCAGTGCCCAAACATAACCTGTAGGTCTCCAACCTGGATCCATATCATATGGATCATTCGGATACAATTCCGGCAAAACAGACGTTGGGAACATCGGTCCAAGATCACCACGTGCCACGTACATACTTGGTACCTGATTGTAAGGAGACCAGAGTGCTTCATCGTAGCCCATATTGGTCATGTAACTTTGCTCGATGTCACCAAGGTGACCTTTTCCATAGAATGCCGTTGCGTAACCCACTTCGCTCAGTATTTCAGCAATGGTGGTCTCGTTTTCACTCATTCCACCGTATTCGTAGGGGAAGCTGACCGTGTACATACCCGTTCTGACGGCAAGTCGTCCGGTCTGGAATGCGGCGCGTGTCGGTGTACAAGACGGTTCTGTGTACATGCGGGCGAAGTATTGCCCTTCTGCTGCAAATTTATTCATATTGGGTGTTTTAAAACCCCGGGTGGCCTGGATTTGTGGAATACCGATTTCTCCAACCGCAGTGTCATCCCACATGATGTGGACGATGTTGGGCGGGGCGCCATGCTTTTCGCGCAACGCCTTCAGTTTGGCATCGATCTCCGCGTCCTGCGTGGCCCACGTGTCGCCGTACTGGGCTTTGAGAATGTAGTACTCGGCATCATGAACGATGTCGGCCGCCATCAACGGCGCCCCGGCGAAGACCGCGAGGGCGACCAGGGTCGAGATAAGTTTCCGTGGCATATTTGTCTCTCCTTTTGTGTTTTTCATTCTGATGCGAGCAACCAGAACCCTCATGGAAGGGACCTAGTGATATGACATCTCCTTCGTCCAACAGCGGGTTTCTCGCGGAGATTTCATATCAAGACCGGCGTTCGCAACATCAAAAACCGGCCATCGACACATCCGGTGCGACCCCGCCGTCATTCGTCATCCGCCATGATTTCACCGACATCGACGAGCTTGGTGAGGTGGCGCGCGCCTGGGACCTGGACTTTCGTCAGCTCAACCGAGGCGACTTTTACGGTTCGGTCATTCAGGCCGGCACCCCACAGCTGCAAATCGGCCGACCTCGGCTGAAGGGCGTCCTCCACCAGCACGGCTCTGCACCATCCGGGCTTCGCACCTTCGCTATCGCAACCGGTGGGAACATCAACCTTCAATGGCGCGGCCACAAGGTCGGGGAGAACTGCATTCTCCTATTCCCGCCGAGCGGTGAGCTCGAGTCGACCTCGAACCCGGACTTCGACATGCTGCTGGTGTCCGTGACCCAGGCCAGCCTCGAAGCCGCGCGTCACCGACTGGGCATTCCGGGTTCCGAAAAGGTGATGGCCGGGTTGGAGATGGTGTCCTGTCTGGGGTCGGAACTCGCTCGTCTGCGTCGGTGGATCCTGCGCAGTCTCGCCGCAGTAGTCGAAGACTCAGCGCTTCTCAAGGATTCTGAGAAAACCGAGAGTGCAGAAATCGAGGTCAGTGATCTCATCGTTCGCGCCCTGATCACCGGACGCGTTGATCTCGGGCGCTCCCACGTCAAGAGACATAGGCGGCTGGTGGATCACGCCATCCGCCTCGCTCACGACAATGCCCGGGACTTAACATCGGTGGCTGATCTCAGCCAGGAGTCAGGCGCCTCCATTCGAACCCTGCGCCGCGGCTTCCAGGAGCGATTCGGCGTGTCGCCAAAGACCTACCTGCTCGCCCAACGCCTGACTGGCGCCCGCCGCGAGCTGCGCTCAGCAACCCAACGCACGTTGATCACCGACGTCGCCAACAGCTGGGGCTTCTGGCACATGGGCCAATTTGCGGCGGATTTTCGACGGCAGTTCTGCGAGCTGCCGTCGGATGTTCTGCGCCGCACCCGGAGTGCGTAACCCGTTCTCATCCGGAGACCCTCGTTTTCCCTTCTGATCTGCATCCATCTGTGTGACCCGCGTCTTCTCCATCGTGATTCCAGCGGGGTTTCCATCCGGAAGATCCTGCGATGAGTCTAAGAATAGACTCTGCGAACCTCGGCGTCTCTGCGCCTCCGCGGTTCCATTGTTCGTTTCGGACAGGTTGATTCACCGTGATTCTGAAAGGCGCGTGCCTGGGAGGACCGATATACTCTCGTGGTGATCAGAATTTCCGGACTTCGCAAACGCTATGCGGGCGCCGATACCGATATTCTTCGGGGGGTCGATCTCGAGGTCATTTCGGGAGACTTCGTTTCGCTGGTAGGTCGATCGGGGTGCGGCAAATCCACCCTGCTCAACATCGTCGGCGGGCTGGACACCGATTTCAAAGGAAAGGCCATCGTCGACGGGCGCGATCTCGGATCGCTGACCGACCGCGATCTGGCCGGCTACCGCCGCCGCACCGTCGGGATCGTCTTCCAGTCCTATCACCTGCTCGATCACCTCAGCTGTGCCGAGAACGTCGCCCTGGCGTCGCGATTCGCCCGCCACGGAGATCAAAGTGCCTTGGACGAGCGCACCCGCGCGACTGAGACCCTCGAATTGGTCGGCCTGAGCAGTTCGGCCGATCACCAGCCAACCCGGCTCTCCGGCGGCGAACGCCAGCGGGTGGCGCTGGCCAGGGCGCTCTTCAACCGACCGCGACTGCTCCTGCTCGATGAACCCACGGGCAACCTCGACGCCGCAACCGGAAGCGAAATCCTCTCCCTGCTCGGAGACCTCCACGCCGAGATCGGCCTGACCATCCTCACGGCAACCCACGACACCGCCATCGAAGCCGCGGGCGGCCGGATCCTGACCCTCTCCGAAGGCGTCCTCACCGACAAGGGGGAGGACTCACCGTGAAGCTCCGGGGTCTGTCGAATGCGGTGCGCGACGATCTCAGACGGCACTGGCGCCACATGGGCGCGGGGGGACTCGGGATCGCCATGAGCATCGCCGCTCTGACGTTTTTCTTCGCCCTCGGTCTCGGTGTTCGCGAGGTCCTCCTCGGCCAGGTCTTCTCTTTGGACCGAATTGAAGTGTTCCGCCCGAGCAAGGATCTCAACCTGTTGGCCCTCAAGGTGGTACTCGGCAAGGACACCATCGACGACGCAATGATCACCAAGCTCGAGGCCATCGAAGGCGTCGCCGCGGTCTTCCCGAAGATGCGGCTGATGACCCCGGCCATGGCCAGCGGCGGCGAAAGCCTCATCGGCCAGGGGATGCAGACCGAGCTCGTGGCCGACGGAATCGACCCCGCGTTGGTCTCGGACGAAATTGGCGACGCTTTTCATGATCCCCGGACCGACCTCCCGGGACTCGATCGACCGTGCGGTTCCGGCGCATCATGTCCCGAAGGCCTGGTCTGCGCCGGTGCTTCACAGTTCAGAATGGGAACCTGCCGGGAGGAGATTCCGGTCATCGTCTCCCAGCACATGGTCGAGCTCTACAACGGCGCATTCCGGCGCGCCTATCGATTGCCCAAGGTCAACCCCAACGCCCTCATCGGACTCGGGCTGGATGTCAGATTCGGCGCATCGAGCCTCCGACCATCCGGACCGCGAGTTGTTCACGAGCGGGTGACCCTGGTCGGGTTTTCCGAAACCGCCATCCCGCTCGGCATCACCATGCCGCTTGGCTTTGTCCAACGCCTCAACCGCGAACTCGGTCCGAAGGGCGCGGCCTCGGGCTTTCATTCGGCGGTGATCGAGCTCGACTCTGACGACACGGCCGCAACTGTGATCGGGTCGGTCGAGAAACTCGGTCTGAAGATCCGCGACGGCGGCGCACGCCGTGCCGCCCTGGTGATGACGGCTCTCCTGGCCACGGTGAGCCTGGTCGGCGCCGTCATCTTGGCGATTTCGGCACTCCACGTCATGCACGTCTTCGCCCTTCTTGGGATGATCAGGCGTCGTGAGATCGGCGTCATGAGGGCCGTGGGCGCGAGCCGGGGTGACGTGCGGATCCTGTTCCTGACCGAGGCAGCGGTCGTAGGCACACTGGCTGGGTTCGCGGGAATCGTGATCTCGCGGTCCGTCGCGTGGCTCGCGGACCGGGGCCTGGCTTCCGCCGTCCCGGACTTCCCGTTCAAACCCGAGTCCTTCTTCAGCTACGACCCGTGGATGATCGCCGCCGCCCTTGCGCTGGCCGTGATCTCATGTGTCCTCGGCGCCCTCGCACCATCACTCCGAGCCACCGGCCCCGATCCCGCCGAGGTCCTCAGCAGCGACTAACGGCAGCCGGGGAGCGCCGTCGCAACCACGAAGACTCAAAGACACAAAGAAGTCACGAAGACATCGCATCCATCGCACATCGCAATTTTTGGACGCGGATTTCGCGGATGACACGGATCTTCCCGGATCGGGCTCCTCGCCTGCATTGACACTATCGACCCCGTCAGCGCCAAACGGCCGGCCACTCCCGGTCTGACGACCAGAAGTCTGCAGCGTGAAGAGATAGAAGAAAAAACGCGGCGTTTTTCGTCTTCGATCTCTTCAAGCTACAGCGTCGTGCCTACGGCACGCCTGCCCGGCCTCGGTTGATTGAATGGCGCTGCCACCCGAGTTCAGGAATCCCCATCTCCCTCTCTCAAGAAAAGAAGGACTGGGCGGTGAGCGGATCGCAGGCGGAATCGCTGTACTCCGAGCACAGCGGGCCGGGCCGATGGGCGGCCGGAGCGAACGCGTGCGTTCGCATCGGGCGCCCGTCGTCACGGTGGTGCCGGTCGAAGACCGGCGCCGATTCCGCCGTCAGTGAACCCCTCTGTGATGGCTCTGTGTCTCTGTGCCTCTGTGGTGAAATTGCGATGGTGCGATGGATCCGCGTGATCTGCGAAATCCGTGTTCATCCGCGTCCAATCTGCGATGTCTGCAATAACGTTCCGCTTCTGCGTTGCAAATGCGATTGTGCGATGGCAGCGCACCTCCGCGTCTCAGCGACTCTGCGGTTCCATTGTGCCTTCAAGGCTCTGACGCGACTGAATGCAGACACGAAGCCGAGATCAGCCTTCTGTGGCGATTTGGTGGCCCTGTTTCTGCTGGACGATGTTCCCGAGGATGCCACCGATGAGGTTGTCGAGGTCTTCCGGGACCTCCATCTGCTCGATCTGGTCGATGAAACCCTCCGCCATCCCGATGGCGAAGAGCGCCTGAACCTTGGCCTGGGCCGCCTCTTCGCTGCCCAGCATCTCGATCCTCGCCTCAGCCTGTTCGATGACTCCGGGCCACTGCTCGACAAAATCGATCGGCAGCCACCGCTCCTCGACACGGATCATGGCAACCTCGATGGCCTCCTCATCCGGAGGCGTGATGAGGACAATCGCCTGATCTCCGTCCCGGCTCACCAGCTCGACACTCGTGGATTCAAGTGCGTCGAGGCGTGCGGCGAGGGTGTCGGCGTCGTCTTCACCGGTTGAGAACCCGGCGGCGTGCTCCATCATGGTCGCCCCTGCGGTTTCGAGGAACGCCTCCACATTCAGCGTGGGATAGGCCTCCAGTCGCGCCAGATCGCTGGCGAGAAGGGTGTCGGCGATATGGATGTAGCTTTCCCAGAGGGAGTCGAAGGTCTCGGTGTCGATCCCCGAGTTGGCCACCGTCTCAGTAAAGAGGATCAGATCCTTCTTGTTCTGAAGGACCACAACACCTTTCCGCGTCACCGCCACCGCCCGCTCGAAGAGGGCCGGATCCATGTTCTCGGCAAAACTCGTCGTCAGGGCGTTGACATCCTGCTGATAGGACGGCGGCAGGGCTCGCCACAGAATGTCCGGTCGGTGCTGGGTCAGACCATCCATCACCACCTGGATTGTTCCATCAGGAGAATCGGGGACGACCAACTGGTCGTCGGGCGCGCCACCGCAACCGGTCAGAAACAGCAACGCTACAAGGAACAACCGAGCCGAGATTCCGATGGGGATTCGCATGCATCTCTCCTTATGACTACTCCCTGAGATGAGGGTTTCTCACCGGCGATCTGAACCAACCACTTGCGCTCTGAGCACTTGCAAAGATGCTCCGAATACCAACGGGTATGCGTCCGCTCTTTCCAATCGCCAGAGCATCAAGTTCTTGGCCCATATCATCCGGCAGAATCACTCATCTCAGGAAGCAAACGACCGAGCCGCGGGATTATGACACTCTCCGATCGTGTTCAACCATCACATGAGTGACGAAACATATAGCTTTGTCTACGACCGGGCCGCAGCCGCCCAGGTCTTTCAAGAAATCGGAACCCAGGGTCTGGTGCTCGCCATCCTCGCGCGGATCCCCGCTGAGCCCTCGTGGGAGGGTTGCCTTGTCTACAAGGGCGAGGCGCCCGAGGGCAGCGCCCGGATGGTGTGCATCGGGATGCGTGGGCCATCGGCCATGCAGGTCCAGGAGAAGATCGTCGAGACCTTCGAGGCCACCGGAATCCCCGTGCCGTCGATCTTCGAGGGTGGTCCCGAGCCCCAGCACGAGCTCGCCCGGGTCAAGAACGGCCATTGGTCCACCCCATAAAAAACCGCAAAGGCGCCAAGATCGCCAAGCATCGCAAATCCGAGTTGGATGCGGGAGGAAGGCTGTTTCGACGCCGACTGACTTGCGTAGAAGCTGCCTCGTGCCAGAACGTTTCTCGTGGTGGTTACCAGAGTCGCCCAGATTCGCCGTACCCAATCAGACAGTTTCGATGGTCTTAGCGTACTTTGCGTCTTTGCGGTTAATTACCCGTTCACCGCTGCGCTAGACTCTGCCGATTATGATGAAAGTACTTGCCCTCGATTTTGACGGTGTGGTCTGCGACAGCCTCCGCGAAGTTCTCGCCACCGCGTTGGCGACCTACGAATCCATGGAACCCGAATCACCGGTTCTCAAAAGGATCCGAAACCGAAACGGCGCCGGACGCTGGCACGAACTCGATCTGATGGACGACCCGGTCATGGTCTCGTTCGAGTCAATGATGCCGCTGGGAAACCGGGCGGAGGACTTCGGGGTCTCGCTCAAGGCCCTGGACGGTTTCCTCGAGCCCACCGATCAGAGCGCCTACGACACCTTTTACGGCACCATCGGCGCCGACTGGCTCGAGGCCTTCCATCGCACGTTCTACGAAGAGCGCGACAAAGCGCGCGCATTCGACACCCATGGCTGGCTCGAGCTGCACGCCTCCTACCCCCCCTTCCTCGAGATGCTCCGCCGGCGCTCCCGAGACGCCCGGATCGCCCTGGCCACCGCCAAGGACCGTCGCTCCGCCGAGATGCTCCTCGATCACCTCGGAATCGGCGATCTCTTCTCCCCTGAGCTCGTCCTCGACAAGGATACCGGGGTCTGCAAGACAGCCCATCTCACCGCCCTTCGAGATCACCTCGATGTTTCTTTCCAAGACATCACCTTTGTGGATGACAAGCTCAACCACCTGGAAACAGTGGCCCCGCTCGGCGTTCGACCCATCCTCGCCGGTTGGGGATTCAACACCCCCAGAGAGCACGACCTCGCGACCGAAAAACACATCCAAGTGGCGAATTTTGTCGATGTCGAGACGGTTCTCTACGGCGGAGGATCTCATGACTGACAACGTTCGCCTTTTCAGCTGGAACGTCAACGGACTGCGGGCCTGTGGCCGCAAGGGCTTCCCCGATTGGCTCGCCGCAGAGAAGCCCGATGTCCTCGGTCTTCAGGAGACTCGGGCATTGCCCGAACAGCTCGACGATGAGATCCGTGAACCCGACGGCTACCGGACCTGGATCCACCCTGCCGAAAAGAAAGGCTACTCGGGGACTGGTCTGTACTCGAAGATCGAGCCCGAATCGGTTGTTCTCGGTGGTCTCGACGAAGAGCGTTTCAACTCCGAAGGTCGGTTGATCATCGCCGACTACGGCACGTTCCTCTTCTACACGGGCTATTTCCCGAACGGTGGAAACGATCTCAGCCGGGTGCCCTACAAGCTCGACTTCTCCGAGGCCGTACTCCAGCACGCGCAGAAGCAGCGGAAGGCCGGGAAATCCATCGTAATCTGCGGCGATGTCAACACCGCCCACGAGGAAATCGATCTGGCCAACCCCAAGTCGAACAAGAAGAACACCGGTTTCCTCCCCGAGGAGCGCGAGTGGGTCAGTAGATTGCTCGATCACGGCTATGTCGACATTTTTCGCCACTTGAATCCCGAAACCACCGGCGCCTACTCGTGGTGGTCGAATCGCAAGGGTGTCCGCGAGCGTAACGTCGGGTGGCGGATCGACTACTTCTTCATCTCCGAAGATCTGCTCGATCGGGTCGTGGATGCGAAGATCCACCCCGATGTCCTGGGATCGGACCACTGCCCGATCTCGCTGACGCTCGAACGCAAATTATGAATTTTGAATTATGAATTTTGAATTGCATCGCAAGGATTCCTGCGGCGGGAGCTCGGAGCATTACCGCGGGCTCGAGCGGATGTACCTCACGGCGGCGGCCATCAACGACTACTTCAAACCCAAAATCACCATCGGCGATGGCGAGGCCGAGATCCGCATCGAGGTCGATCCGAAGTTCTTCCACGCCGCCGGGGCGGTCCACGGCTCGGTCTACTTCAAGGCCCTGGATGACGCCGCCTTCTTCGCAGCGAACTCGGTCGTCGAGGATGTCTTCGTCCTGACGACGAACTTCAATATCCACCTCCTTCGTCCGGTGAAGAAGGGGACCCTGATCGCGAAGGGGACCCTCGTCAGCGCGACCAAGAACCTGCTCATCGCCGATGCCGAACTCAAGGACGACCGCGGACACCTCGTCGGCCGCGGGACCGGATCGTTCATGCGGAGCAAGATGATGCTGGTGGACGTGCCGGGTTACACAAGTGAATTTTGAATTTTTGAATTTCGTCGGAATCGTCCGACCTGAAGCCCGTTTCTGACCTACGTCACGTCTTCCCGATCCCCCGGGCTTCGCCCGGCGCACACCTCGTATCCGTCCCGAGAAACCTCAACCACGCTCCCCGTGGGAGCGACGATGATCAGGGTCGCCAGCGTAAGACCGCACTCTTGAGGGCTTCTGCGAGGTTGCGGCCGCGTTCGAAGCCACGTTCCGATACGAGTTTCAGCGCTTCGCCGGCGTCGGTGACGTCGGCATCTGAAACGTCCAGCAGTAGCGAACGAAGATCAACCTCGTCCTGCGGTCTGTCATCATCACAGGCGAGGATCTTGAGAGCGATGAGATGGCCCACCTTGGCAACACGGACGAAGACGTCCGGAAACACTTCGATCTTCTCCGCCGACTGAACGATCTCAGTCTCGATTCCCGAGGAGGCGAAGAGCAGGTCCACGACTACGCCCTCTGCAGTCTGGCCTGGCGGCAATAGCCGAACCGTTGCAAGGCGATTTGCGGTTTCCTGTTCGACCGTGGCCAGGACGCGAAAACCTATCTCGATGAAATGTCTCACCAGGGATTCGGCTGCCAAGTCATCTATGACGATGACTGCCAGATCAACATCTCGTGTAAAGCGTGGCTCGGCTCGGGCTGAGACGGCGAGTCCTCCCACCAAAGCACAATCGACACCGAAGCGGTTCAGGCGAGCGACCGCATCAATCAGGGTGGTCTCGAGCCGATTCACGAAACCCGAGGCCAGCTGGCCGGTCGACCTTCAGCGTCGCCGAATGGAGCGCCCGGCCGGTGAAGCAACCACACCGAGATCATCTCATCGATTTCGGCTTGCGACGCATCCGGATGACTGCGACGATAGCGCGCCTCCACAATGCGCAACCCAGCTTCGAAAAGCTCGAAAGTGGTGCGCAAACGTCGTGCTTCAGGCGTTGAACTCACATGTCCATTATACCTAAATTGAGCGATTCTACCGGATGAGATGTGTGGAGATCTTGGGGTTTTTGCAGATCGCAGGCGAGGATCGCTCGTCTTGGGTGAGAGACTTGGCGGTAATTTAACATCTGATGTTGTGTTATATAGCATCAGATGTATGAGTAGAACAACCATTGATATCGAAGACCCGATTCTGAATGAAGTCAAGAGAAACGCTGCCGCCGAAGGGCTGTCTCTCGGCAAGGCCGTGTCACGACTGCTTGCCGAGGCCCTCGCCAGTCAAAAGATCACAAAGAGCGGAGCACCGCCCTTGAGATGGCGCGCCTCCGCGATGAACGCCAGAGTCGATCTCGCTGACAAAGAGGCCCTCTACTCTGCCCTGGACGAGGGCACGCAGCCATGAGTCTCGCAGTAGACACGAACATCCTGCTCTACGCTTCGGACACGCAAAGCCCATCCCATCAATCCGCGATGGCATTCCTCGAAAAGCGGTCCACCGGTAGAGAGCTTCTCTACCTCCCATGGCCGGTCATCATGGGCTACCTCCGGATCGCCACCCATGGAAGTGTTTTCAACGAGCCAATGGCGCCGAAGGTCGCTCGATCCAACATCGCCGAGCTTCTCAGCTTGCCACACGTCCGCCCACTCGGAGAAGGACCGGACTTCTGGCGGTGTTATGAAGAGATCAGCCGGTCCGCCGTCATTCGAGGAAACCTGGTTCCCGATACGCACATCGCCGCCATCCTGCTGGAACACGGTGTTCGCGACATCGCAACCAACGACTCCGATTTCAGGAAGTTCGAAAACCTTCGAGTCCAAAATCCTCTCGCCGATTTCACATAGGTGGCGGACGAGAACAGCGTCGGTCGCTACGCGCACGACTTGGCGGGAAGCCTACCGCGTCATAATTCGGTTGTGCCGGTTTAAGTTGCGCTATTGGAGCCTTTTGGAAGCGCCCGTGTGTGCATACTTTGTCAGCTTTTGATGGAAAGAGCGGCTGCGGTGTATGTGAGAAGGGGTTTTTAGGGTGGTGGCGAGTGCCATACTGATAAAGTATGTTGTTTCTATATGATCTAAGGTATACTCGTACACATGAAGGCAGAACACGAGCTTCGTTTGTTGACGGCGTTTCGGGCACACCCGGTGTTGACGTTCGACGAGATCCACGAGGTTCTTGGGGGGGTGTCGGAGGCGACTGCTCGGCGTGCGCTACGGGGGATCCCGTACCGGTCGAGCTACAACCACAACGGTCGCTACTACACCCTTTTCGAAGAGCGGAAGTTCGACCGGTGGGGACTGTGGTCTCATGAGGACGTTCGAGTCTCGCGAGATGGCAGCCTGACGGCCACAGTCGAGCGCCTGGTTCGTGAGAGTGAGGCGGGGTGGACGCGGCGGGAGCTGCAGGAGCTTCTTGGAGTGTCGGTCCAGACGGTTCTGACCACGTTGCGTGAGCGGGGCAAGGTTGATCGGGCACGGGTGGGCCCGGCGTACGTGTACGTGTCGGTAGGATTGGCTCGCGATCAGCTTGAGCACCGGCAGCAGATGACGGAGCTGAAGCAGAGGCGTTCAGAGGTGCCGCTGGAGGTGGTCGTCGCGGTTCTTCTTGTTCTGATTCGGCATCCGAAGAGCACGGCGGGCGAGATCGTGCGACGGCTG
>Ga0164313_10004730_pt1 | contig 12061 bp, 11 predicted proteins | sample GuaBasSedimGuay4_FD_113735 | JGI IMG/M metagenome (GOLD analysis project Ga0164313, IMG submission 113735) | Subseafloor sediment microbial communities from Guaymas Basin, Gulf of California, Mexico - Guay4, Core 4569-4, 0-3 cm | ecosystem: Environmental > Aquatic > Marine > Hydrothermal vents... | reverse complement strand
GGAATTCTCGCTGTTTCCTTGAAGGTAGACATGGCAATGGCGGTATGCGTCGTGCTTACGGCTGCTATCTTGAGGATTTTATCCTGGATAAGTTTTCCCAGCTCCGTTACATCGGCAACACGAACCTTTACTAAAAAGCCATCTGCACCCGTAATATGATGGACTTCCTGGATTTCAGGAATGGCTGTGAGCTGTTTGCCTGTCAGCACCACGCTTTTTTTCGCAATAGTAACGACGGTAATAAAGGCAACCAGGTTTCGTTTGAATTTTTCCGAGTTTAGCCGGACTTCATACCCGTCGATAAATCCCATTTTTTCAAGCTTCCGAATTCGCTCCAATACAGCCGACGGTGCCATGTCCACCTGTCTCGCAACTTCTACGTTTGGAATTCTTGCTTTTTTCTGTAGAATCTTCAGTATTTTCAAACTAATTTCATCTAACATTCTCGATTCCTTTAAATTTACAAAACAATATTCTTTGATAGGCTATTTGTCAAGAATATTATTCATATCGATACGGGTGCCACCCGTATCGATATGTTGAGATTGATGGAGCGAGTTGTTTTGTCCATTGACCTCATTGTGCACAGGAATATGATTTCTGCGGTTGACTTTTTATTTTTTATTTAGTATTATCAAGATATTAAACAGATGAGAACCCTGGTCAACTGATTTACCTTCCTTGACCGACCGAAAGTGCAAACTGAGGAAAACCAACACCGGATATAAGCAGATGAAATTTTTTAAAAGCAAAGAGAATCGCGGCAATTTAATGGTATGTTACCAAGATACTGATGTTGCCAAAGCAACCTTAAAGCTATCCCAAAAATATGCCAAAGAGTGGCATGTTGCCATAGATGTCGTTTCCACCTTTAAAAGAGAAGAACCGCTGGCGATACCCGAAGTAAAAAGGATGGAGGATGAGTTTCACGTTCAGATTAAGGAACAATTCATAAATAGCGATATCCCGTATCATGCGCACTTGCTTGTGGATATCTATTCATCCGGAGAACAACTTGTGAAGTTTTCTGAGGGAAAAGACTATGAATTCATTTTTATCGGGATATCGAAAAGATCAAAGGTCGGTAAGCTTTTGTTCGGGTCCACAGCGCAGTATATTATTTTAAATGCACCTTTTCCGGTAATAACTGTTAACGGATTAGGCCGATAGATTCGGATCCTTTCCGCGCAAAAGTTGTTTCTCTGCAGAGGTTATTTTTCTTTACCCGCCTTAATTTTTACAATCACCCCATAATTTGTCAGGTTAGGATTGCTTTCTCTGAATTAAATGTATATGAAGCAGCATTTGAGGTATTATTCTATTATCTCAGAATTGACCGAGCTCGCGGTAACCGTGTGCACGTGAACGTTTCACGGGTAACAACAGATACGATTTTCCATTAAAAGGAAATACTATCATGGACTCGTTCGATACGGCATTTCATTCTCCACATCTCCGAATCTTATCCGATAATCAGATCCGAAATATTTACCAGGCAACACTGGCTTGTTTGCAACGAACCGGCGTTGAGGTTCGTAATCAGGAAGCGAGACAGATTCTGCACGATGCCGGCGCTAAAATCGAAGGTCATCGTGTACGTATCCCTTCTCAAATTATTGAATCCACACTGGCCGACACACCCAAAGCTTTTACGATATTCGGGCAAAAACAAAAATGGAACATGTCTATTGACTCGGAGCACGTCAGATTCGGACCAGGACCGACCTGTACTTATTTCATGGATCCAGATACCGGGAAAAAACGTAAAACCCAAAACAGCGACCCGGCCCTGACTGCTCGGGTTTGTGACGCTTTGGACAACATCGATTATGTCATGTCCCTGGGGCTGATAGACAACGTCAGATCCTCTTTGGCATCTGTTTATGAATTTGGGCAAATGATTACCCATACAGGTAAGCCGCTTCTTGGCTGGGCATTTAAGAAAGACCATCTCGAAGACATCTATAAAATTGCCTCTGCCGTTTCAGGAAGTGAGGAGAAGTTTCAGCGGCGGCCTAATTTCGGCTTCTTTTCTACCTGGCAGGCGCCTTTGACGCACACCGATGAAGATCTGAACAACTGTTTGTGGGCTGTGGAGAAGAACATACCGATCATTTATATGGGTGGCGGTGTGGCCGGGTTGAGTGCGCCTGTCACCGGAGCCGGCCTCCTGGTTTCCAACTTGGTCTGCATGCTCAGCGGCCTGGCGATATTTCAGCTCAAGAAACCTGGCGCGCCCGTCTGTCTCGGGGCGATTCCAACACCCATGGATCTTCGAACGGCACGTGTGGCCTATGGCGGACCCGAAACGAGTCTATACTCTGCAGCAATTTCGGAGGTCACCCAATTTCTGGGCTTTCCGTTTATGGGGACCGCCGGTGCTTCGGAGGCCAAGGAAATAGATCTTCAGGCTGCCATCGAAAGTACGATACAGGTAATCCTGTCCCAGTTGAGCAAGGCAAATATGGTGCATGATGTTGGATTTCTCGACTGTGCCGATATCGGTTCACTGGAAATGCTGGTGATGATTGATGAGATTATTTCCCAGGCAAAGCGGATTGCCAGGGGTATTGAGGTCACCGAGGAGACCTTGATGCTTGATCTCATCGATGAAATTGGACCCGGTGGCAGTTTTATTGCAACCCCGGAAACAGTCAAGCGATGCCGGGAAGAAATCTATATATCCGACCTGATGGATCGAAGCGCATGGGATACCTGGCAAGAAAATGGCGCAGGGACCATGCTGGACCGCGTACAAAAAAAACTTGCCGACATTCTATCCCGGCCGCCATCGATTCAACTGTCCAGTGAAGTCCTTGATCGTATATCAGGGGTAATCCAGGCGGCTGAACAAAGAGAAAGTGCTTTCGTGTTCGAAAAAACAGGATAAGAAGGAGAGTGCCGTGTTTTCGTATCGTGATAGGGGCATTAAAAAAATCAGGGCACGCAGAGATCACCGAGGTTATGGTATGGGACTAGGCATCATTATTCTGGACGATGTATATCCTGGGTTTCCCGGTGATGTTCGAAATGCCAGCGCCTACCCATTTCCCATTCAATTCGAAATTGCTGAAGAGGTCGATATCAAAGCGCTGGTGGTGGAAAAAGATAAGACGCCCTGCTTGGAACCGATCCAGAGAGCTGCTAAAAAACTGGAACGAATGGGCTGCCGGGCTATCGCCGCTGAGTGTGGCTATTTTGCTTTTTTTCAGAAGGAAATCGCCGGACACGTGGATGTGCCGGTTTTCATGTCCAGCCTTTTGCAGGTTCCCTGGGCACAGCAACTCGTGGGCCCTGACAAGGTCGTAGGGATTCTGGTGGCCGAGAAGATGTATCTTACCGATGCACACCTTTCAGCAGTTAATGTCGCGATTGGCAGCAACTATGTGATTGCCGGGGCTGAAGATGATTACGACTGTCCTGAATTCGAACACCTTTGGAGCCAGTCGAATCGCACGGACCCACCGGGAGCCAATTATGAAAAAGCGGCATCCGATTTTATTGCTGCAGGTGTCGACTTTTATCGAAGTCATCCCAAAATGGGCGCCATGGTACTGGAATGCACGGGATTTCCCCCTTTTGCCAGGGCACTTCAGCGTGAAATCGATATTCCTCTGTTCAGCTGGGGAACGCTTCTGGATTTTGCCTACAGCATCACCGTTCACCGTGATTATTACGGGCATGTCTAATTTGGATTTGCCGTTGTTTTGCCAAGAGAATTAGCAGGTTTTATGAAAGTAAATGTCGGGAATAGGCACGATTTGGCGGGCATCCTCAATCAGGGTAGACCCTTTGTCAAAATGCACGGTCTTAGAAACGATTTCATTATCGTCGACGCTCGCCACGCTGCCTACCGGCCAGGCGTCCAGGAGGTTGAGAGGATTTGTGACCGACATGAAGGAATTGGTGCAGACGAGCTGTTGATTGTGGAGCCCGCGAGGTTCAAAACGGATGAGTACTATGCGTTTGTGCGAATAGTGAACCCGGATGGTCGTGAAGTCGAGGCATGTGGCAATGCAACGCGGTGTGTGGCCTGGTTGTTCATGCAGGAAAGCGGCATGAACCAAGTAACCATCGAAACTATGGGCGGGGCGCTCACATGTCAAGGGAGGGGTCAAAAACAGATTAACGTCAACATGGGATCTCTGCGTACCCGCTGGCATGATATACCGTTAGCGCGTGAAATGGATACCCTGCATCTGAATATATCGGCTGGCCCCCTTCGTGATCCGGTCGGGATGAATGTAGGCAATCCACATGCTGTCTTTTTTGTGGATGACCTATCGACAGTCGACTTGCGGCAGTGGGGGCAAACGCTTCAGAAGCACTCCCTATTTCCTGAAGAAGCCAACATTGGTGTTGCCCAGGTCTTGGACGACACGACCCTCGCCCTGTCCGTGTGGGAACGGCCGGGCAGTTTAACCACCGCTTGTGGTACGGGCGCCTGTGCAGCCGTGGGTGCTGCATACCGTCGTGGGCTTGTCACAGAAAAAAGGATAAAGGTCAAGATGCCGGCAGGACCTGTCGACATCGAGCTTCTGGACGATGGAACAGTCGAGATGACGGGCCCCGTGGAGGTCTGCTATACAGGTTTTCTACCGGCCGATTAGCCGGTTTGATCGTAATCAACCAATCGTCGGTTGCAAAGGAGCATGGAAATTCAATGAATTCAACCGAGCGAATGCAAGCAGCTATCCGGATGCAACCGGTGGACCGGATTCCCAATGCGCCATTCTACGAAGCCCCCATTTGTCGCTATTTCGGATCTTCTTTCAGGGATGCGCTCCTGGGGGGGGCGGCCATGGTGGACACCCATTTGCAGGCCATCGACACCTATCAATTTGATTGGGTCATGGTTGGCATGAGCTTTATCGGCGGCATTATTCCTGAAGCTCTGGGGTGTGATGTCACCTATCCTGAAAATGAGTTCCCAAAGATCGAACGGACAGCGGTCCACTCGATCGACGATATCGAACGGATTGCCGGACAACAGGTCAACAACAAAAAAATGGATCAATTTCTGGACGGTATTTCCATGTTGAAAGAGCGACTGGCGGGCGATGTTCCCATTGCGTGTGAATATATTTCACCATTTACGATTGCCACCCGTTTGAGAGGGACCAATGAAATCATGGCCGATTTTTACCAGGAGCCCATGTTGATACAAAAACTTCAGGAAGTGTTGGTGCCTATCGACATCGCTATGGGTAAAGCCCTTGCTGACGCGGGCGTGGAATACATTTTTTATGGAGCGGACATGGAATGCCCTCTGCTGATATCCCCGGAGCACTATCGGTCGTTCATCCACGAACCTACCAGCACAGTCGTCAATGCGCTGGCCGAACAGGGTGCCATGGTTCTGCCCCACATGTGTGGCCCCATTGTCAAAACCGGTATCGTGGAGATGCTTCTTGAAATGACGATTGCCGGCATTATGCCCGGCAATATTACACAGGATTCGGTTCTGCCCCTGAGAGAGCTCAAAGAAAAAGTTGGAGATCGGGTGGCAATTTTCGACAATTTAAATCCGAATGGATCTTTTCTGACGGGTACGGCTCAGGCAGTAGCAGCGGAGACGAAACAGCATCTGGAAGCTGCTAGAGGATGGGCCGGGTATCTTTTTTCAACCGCGGGGACCACATCTCCCAACACTCCCAGGGAGAATTTTGATGCCATGAACCACGAGGTCACCCATTTCCCATGGGAAGATACAGCCGGGTGAGCAGCCGGACAAGCCGAGGAATGTCCAAGAGCAATACCGCTCCACTCATTTTCAGCACAGGAGAAACAGGAGCATGAATAGAGCCATCATCAGTTTCGAACGGTCAACGCTTGACAATATCCACCAATATTCCCTGGATCTACTATCGGATACCGGTATCCGATTCCCGAACCAGAAAGCCCTCGACATTTTTTTGGACCGGGGATTTAAAGTCGATGGCGAAACCGTCTACTTTGATAGGGAAAGCATTGAAACAGCCCTTGAAACGGTACCGGAAGCATTTACCATCGAGGCCAGAAACCCTGAAAAGAGTATCACCATTGGTGGAGATCTGTATCGAACGGCACCCGGATATGGACCCCCCTTCATTATCGAATCCTCCGGCGAAAAACGCCACGCATTGCTGGCAGACGCGCATCTGTTTTATAAGCTTGTTCACACGTCCAAGTATTTAGATTTCAACAGCTCTCTGGTGGTTCAACCCCATGATGTTCCGGCGGAACAGGCGCACCTGGATCTTCTCCTGGCAGCCATGACATTGACCGATAAACCCATCATGGGAAGTTCTACTTCGGAACGGGCGGCCGTGGATACGGTTCAGATGGCGCAAATCGTCTGGGGAGCCTTAAAACAGCCCGTCATGATATCTTTGATTAATTCCCTGTCACCCCTTCAATATGCAACAGAAATGATTGATGCCATGATGGTGTTTGCATCTTCAGGCCAGCCGGTCATCATTCATTCAGCCTGTACACTCGGCACTACAGGGCCCGTTACGATTCCGGGATCGCTGGTAATTTCGAATGCCACTAACCTGGCAGGTATCTGCCTGGCGCAACTTATCAGACCGGGGACACCGGTTGTGTACGGTCTGGGCGGCAACCCGACGGACATGCGAACAGGCGGTTATGTCAACGGCTCACCAGAGGATGTAAAGCATGTTGCTATCTCTCCTGCCATGGGTCGGTATTATGGGATACCCAGCCGCAGCCAGGGTGCCTTGACTGAGTCCTTCAGTCTTGACTATCAGGCCGGCATGGAATCCGCAATGATGCTGACAGCGGCTGCCATCAGTGGCGCCCATGTGGGGCTGCATGCCTGTGGCACCTATGGCTCGATGCTGGCCATGAGTTTCGAAAAATTCATCGCCGATGAAGAGCTTTGCGGTGCCGTAAAAAAGGTCATTAAGCCGGTGTCCTTTAAAGAAGACACCTTTGCCCTGGATCTTATCCGCAAGTTGGCTGTATCCGGAAGCTATCTAACTGAAGACCACACCCTGCAGCGGTGTCGAAGCGAATTTTTCCTGCCCAAGCTCAATATTCGAACCGAGTATGACAACTGGCGACAAATGGAAAACCGAGAGATGGTTGCCAGGGCTTCTCAGTGTATCAAAGATCGGGTTGAAGCATATCAAAAGCCGGAGATCGATACGTCAACCACTATAGCACTAGAACAATACATTGATTCACAGCGATAACGAGAAGGATTTGCGGCAACACCCGATGATCACATAGATATTTTGTGGATGATGGTTTTCCAAAAGGAGGTGCATGATGGCTCTCGGATCTCATCGTAGCGAAAACTTTTTAAAATACCTGGACAGCGAAACGAATGCGCTGCAGGAAAGCGGTCTCTACAAGGCCGAATACGGAATCACCTCACCCCAGCAGGTGGAAATTACCATCGAAGATGGGAAAAAATATATCAACCTCTGTGCCAACAACTATCTCGGCCTCGCCAACCATCCCGAGTTGGTCAAGGCGGCGCAGGACGGTGCAGGACGATACGGGTTTGGCATGGCTTCCGTGCGGTTTATCTGTGGCACACAGTCGCTCCACAACGAGCTGGAGGCCCGCTTGAGTCGATTTCTTGGAACTGCGGACACTATTCTTTACTCCTCTTGTTTTGATGCCAATGGTGGTCTATTTGAAACAATTCTTGGTGTTGAGGATGTGGTTATTTCCGATGAATTGAATCATGCATCCATCATCGATGGTATCCGGTTATGTAAAGCCAGGCGTTTCCGATATAAGAACAACGACATGGCGGATCTTGAAACCAAACTTCGGGAAGCAGATACCGCCGGTGCCCGCTTCAAACTGATTGCCACCGATGGTGTTTTTTCCATGGACGGCATTATTGCAAATTTAAAGGGTGTTTGTAATCTTGCGGACCGATACGGTGCGCTGGTCATGGTGGATGATTCTCATGCGGTGGGCTTTATCGGCAAAAATGGCCGTGGCACACCGGAAGCATGCGATGTCGAAGGTCGAATCGACATCCTGACCGGCACCCTGGGAAAGGCCTTGGGGGGTGCTTCCGGGGGATATACCAGCGGGAGAAAGGAGCTTGTTACCTGGCTACGTCAGCGATCGCGACCTTACCTGTTTTCCAACACCCTGGCACCTATGATTGCAGCGGCTTCGTTAAAAGTGCTGGACTTGCTGGAGGAAAGTGATGAGCTTCGCACAAACCTGATAAAAAACAATCAGTACTTCAGGACAGAAATGGAAAACCTGGGTTTTGACCTGGTGCCGGGAGAGCATCCCATCATTCCGGTCATGCTTGGCGATGCCAAGCTCGCATCGGAAATGGCCGGACGAATGCTGGAAGAAGGTATCTATGTCACCAGCTTCAGCTATCCGGTTGTCCCAGAGGGCAGCGCCCGCATTCGGACACAGATGTCAGCCGCTCATGAGAAGCACCATCTGGACAAGGCCATTGCAGCCTTTGCAAAAGTGGGCAGAGATTTGGGTGTGATTTTGTAACTGGAGGCAATCAGGAAAAGTGATTTTAAACTGGTTTAGTGATTGAGTTTTAGAAAAAGCTATTTTATAGAGGCTTCTAGTAAAAATAAAAAGGTTCGACAAACCCATAAAGGAGAAATCTAATCATGAACGATCTGTATGAGAAGATGGCCCAAGAGTTGATTACAGGAAATGAAGCCGAAGTCAAGAAACTGACCCAGGAAGCCTTGGACAAGGGAGCTGATCCGAAGGATGTTCTAGACAATGGATTGTTGGCAGGCATGGAAGTTGTGGGAAAACGTTTCAAGGCCGGTGACATGTTTATTCCGGAAGTATTGCTCTGCGCCAGAACCATGCATGCTGCCATGGACATCCTCAAGCCCCTTCTGTCAGATGCCGATGCTGCCGGGGCAGGTACTGTCATTATCGGAACGGTTGAGGGAGACCTTCATGATATTGGGAAAAACTTGGTAGCTATGATGCTCCAGGGTGCCGGATTCAAGGTCATCGATCTGGGTGTAAATATCAAGCCCCAGGGGTTTGTCGATGCCGTCAAAGAACACAATCCCAATATCCTTGGCATGTCGGCACTGTTGACCACCACCATGCCCAAGATGGAGGAAACCATCACGGCACTCAAGGAAGCCGGGATCCGCGACCAGGTGAAAATTATGGCTGGTGGCGCGCCTGTAACCCAGGACTTTATCGAAAAAATCGGTGCGGATGCCTATGGCGCTAACGCTGCATCTGCCTCTGAAAACGCAAAAGCGCTTCTTGCTTAATCGTTTTCTTGCATTAAAACGATGATTACTCTTCTTGATTATGGCGCTGGTAATGTCCGAAGCGTTATCAACGCCATAGAAAAACTGGGCGAAACCGTCCGGGTTGCTAAAAACGGCCAGGAGATTCTCGCGGCCGAGAAGCTCGTGTTCCCCGGTGTGGGCAATTTCGGAAACATGATCCATATATTGAATCAGAAACAATATATGGATCCTCTGAAAACCTACCTGCAAGGCAACCGACCCTTTTTGGGTATATGCCTGGGCCTTCATGCTCTGTTTGAAGAGAGCGAGGAGGCTCCCGGTTTAAAAGGGCTCGGTATTCTCAAAGGATGTGCCCGTCGATTTCGTGTGAAACGATCCATCCCTCATATCGGATGGAACGGTATAAAGGTGAAACAGCCGTCCATCCTGTTCAACGATTTAAGCGGTGATGAAAAGTTTTATTTTGTTCATTCCTACTACGTCGATCCCACCGATGCATCGGTTGTCATGACAACCACTGACTATGGTATCGAATTTGTCAGTGGTATCCAGACGGGCAACATTCTTGCCACCCAGTTCCATCCGGAAAAGAGCGGTTCTACGGGACTTGCACTCTTAGAAAATTTCATTCAAAAAGACAGAGAACCGGTATCGCCGGTCATCCGGCCGGGGGAGACAAAACTTGCCAAGCGGATTATCGCCTGCCTAGATGTTCGATCCAATGACCGGGGCGATCTGGTGGTGACCAAGGGAGACCGGTATGACGTACGCGAAGAGGGTGCCGTCAGAAATCTCGGCAAGCCGGTGGAACTGGCCCAGCGCTATTACAATGAAGGCGCCGACGAAATCACGTTTTTAAACATTACAGGGTTTCGGGATTTCCCTCTTGAAGATATGCCCATGCTCCATGTGTTGAAACAGACCTCCAAAACGGTTTTTGTGCCGTTGACCATCGGAGGCGGTATCCGGGACTATACGGATAAAGACGGCCGGCAATCTTCGCCGCTGGAAGTTGCCGAAGAGTATTTCAGGTCAGGCGCCGATAAAATATCCATTGGAAGTGATGCCGTGACTATTGCCGAGGCCTATCTGGAAACAGGCAAAAAGACGGGTGAAAGTTCCATAGAGCAGATTTCAAAGGTATATGGCAACCAGGCGGTGGTCATTTCCATCGACCCGAGGCGTGTGTATGTTCATACGCCCGATGCTGTGCGCCATCCTGTGGTCGAAACCCGAATCCCTGGTCCGGAAGGTGAGACTTTCTGCTGGTTTCAATGCACCGTTAAAGGCGGAAGAGAAGGCCGGGACCTGGATGCCGTGACTCTGGCCAGGGTGTGTGAAACGCTGGGGGCTGGCGAAATACTGCTCAACTGTATTGACAGGGATGGTACCAATATCGGCTTTGATGTCGAGTTGATCAATGCGGTAAAGCATGCCGTAACCATTCCGGTCATTGCATCGAGCGGTGCCGGATGCGTCGAACATTTCCAGGAGGTGTTCGAGGAAACAGATGTGGAATCAGCCTTGGCGGCAGGTATTTTTCATCGAAGGGAAGTTCCCATTTCCGAGGTAAAAAGTTTTCTAACGGGCAAAATGGAAATCCGTCCTTGCTCCAACCTTTAGCCAGACAAAGCGCATCTGACATTCAAGCAAAACAATTTCTTGACATTTCGCCATCAATTCCTTACCTTAAAGTAAGATAGCATATATAGTAAGGGGGGTATTATGGCATTAGCGACGCTTACCACAAAAGGACAGGTCACAATTCCAAAAGTAATAAGAGATTTTCTGAAATTAAATACCGGCGATAAGATTGAAATCGTTGTTACAGAAAAAAGAGAGGCCATAATCAGACCGGTCTCTAAAAAGGTGGATGACACTTTCTGTAAATTACAAAAGCCAGGTAGAAAAGCTGTATCTGTTGAGGCTATGAACCAGGCAATCAGAAATCGAATGAAGGATAAATTCAAATGAAGGCCATAGATACAAATATCTTGGTGCGATTTTTAACCGGGGATGATGATCTACAAGCCAACAAAGTTTATTCAATTTTCAAAAAAGCTGAATCAGAAAAAATAGAACTATTTGTTCCCTTGCTTGTGGTTTTAGAAATGATTTGGGTCTTAGAATCTGTTTATGAAATATCAAGGGCGGAAATTTTAGACGCCATAGGCGATCTTTTATTAATGCCAATTTTTAAATTTGACCAGCAGCCGACGATACCACAGCTTATCCAGTCCGCAAAAGGTAATAAATATGATCTTTCTGATCTGCTGATTGCACATTCTGCCAAAATAAATGGCTGCGAGGCTGTTCTTACTTTCGATAAGAAAGCCTCAAAGTTCAATCTATTCGAACTCGTAAAATCAAGTTGAAGCTATCCAAAAAAATGTTTACAGGTTATCTGTAAAACTCAAGTTACGGTACGGAAACCTTCTGTTCCTTTATGAATAACGGTCTGAGTTGATAGAGTAGATACACTGATATCTTTCAATTTGAAATGGCTAAAATTTATTGGCTTACCAGCAAAAGACCATGATATCTGTATTGGAAATGACGGTGGCCTGCTTGGTGATACTGTCAAGATGGACGAATGTCTGGGGGAACGACATATATGGTATCAAGTATCACAGGTCCCCAGATTTTTCTAAAATAGAACTATCACAACCTTTGTGGCTTATGAATCCTTAAATCTTGGAAGGTCAAAATCCGCAAAATGATGATTCCGACGCATACAAGATGTAGTATTCTGATGAATTCAACGACAAAGCATAGATTTGCTTCCAAAGTCAAAAAAATGCATGAGCAAATCCATTCACTAAATTTTC
>Ga0164313_10004729_pt1 | contig 12062 bp, 9 predicted proteins | sample GuaBasSedimGuay4_FD_113735 | JGI IMG/M metagenome (GOLD analysis project Ga0164313, IMG submission 113735) | Subseafloor sediment microbial communities from Guaymas Basin, Gulf of California, Mexico - Guay4, Core 4569-4, 0-3 cm | ecosystem: Environmental > Aquatic > Marine > Hydrothermal vents >... | reverse complement strand
CGGCATTCCTAATTCCTAATTCCTAATTCCGAACTCGTGTCCGCTATCATGACCCTCATGCCCGATTCATACGTTGATCCGCCGGTCAGTGTCCGCTCCCATCCGTTGTGTCTTGAACACGAACCCGGACTTGGACATCCTGAGGACGCGAAACGTGTACGAGTCGTGCTTGACGCCTTGACTGCACGATCGGAGGGCCGGTGGGTGGTCGATGAAGAGAGTCCACTGCCGCCCGAAGAGGATGTGATCGGCGCTCTCGCCTGGGTCCACGATCGGGACCACATCGAGCGCGTTCGTGAGGCCTCCAAACAAGGCACTGGTTGGCTCGACTCGGAGGACTGTAGAGTTTCGCCAGGGACCTTCTCAGCCGCTCTGGCGACGGCGGGACTGGCGATGCAGGCGGCGCTCGACATGGCTAACGGCCGGGTGAAGCGGGTGTTCGTGGTGGCTCGTCCGCCGGCCCACCACGCGGCGGAGAGCCGAGCGGCGGGCTACTGTTTTTTCAACTCGATCGCACTGGCCGCCGAGGTTCTGACTCGAAGCTGGGGGCGGCCGGTAGTGATCGCCGATTTCGGCGCGCTCCATGGAGACGGCACCCAAGAACACTTCTTCGATCGCGGAGATGTGGGTTTTGTATCAGTCCATCGCTACCCCGCCTTTCCGGGGACCGGCGGCGCGGACGAGATCGGGGAGAACGAGGGTTTGGGTATGACTCGGAACATCCCCCTGGCGAGTGGTTCTGGCGATGACGTGATCTGTGCCGCGTTCGAGGATGTCCTAGCCGAAATCTGTTCCAAGGTTCGTCCTGCAGCGATCCTGCTGTCAGCGGGATTCGATGCCCATCGTGACGACCCGCTCGGTGGGATGTTGATGACTGAGGCAGGCTTCGGGCGCCTCACCGCCGCCGCTGTTGCGGCCGCGGAAACGTGGTCGAATGGACGATTGCTGTCGATTCTCGAGGGTGGATTCAATCTCGAAGCGCTGGCGAATTCTGCTCGTATTCACGTCGAGGAATTGGCAAAAACCTCGACCCATAATCAGCAAACGGATTGAAATCCATTGCGTGATCCAGATCACGTCGATATCATTGTATTTATGGAAATGAACGGTTTCAGGGGAGGCAAACTCCTTTTATTTCGCCACTTTTCTTGACCCTAGATATGCCGTGGTATATCATAATTAAGATCGTAATTGGCTCTCGGGAACCACCGTTTAGAGGAGGACTCGCAATGCGTTACAAAGGAACCATCGGAGCGCTTGTACTGCTGACTCTCCTGCTGCCGATAAGCGCCTATGCCGAGACGATTTTCTGGCTCGATAAACCGGCCGATGGCGCTACGGTTTTCGGGCTGGTAGAGGTCAACGGTTTCGTCCTCGACAGCGGCGAACAGTGCGGTCCCCAGTGGACGTGGAGTTCCTGCCAATGGGCTGACGCTTTGGTGAGCAAAATCGACCTTTACGTGGACGACGAGTTTGTCGCCACGGCGAATCTCGATCAGCCGCGTTACGATATTCTCCAAGCCTATCCATGGTATGCGGGAACACCGTATTCGCAACCAGGGTTCGCGACCTCCTTTGATTCGAATGATTACTCGGATGGTTCTCACACGCTCTTCCTCCGAATTACGTTTTCAGATGAGGTCACTCAAGACTACGGTCTGCGATCGGTCGTGGTCGATAACGACCGTAACCAGGCGCCCCTCGGTCAGCTCGAGCTGCCGGGCTCCAACCAGCCGATGAATGGCGTCTTTCCGGTGACCGGTTGGGCGTTGGATGACGAATCCATCGATTTTGTCGAGATCATGGTTGATGGTCTGGCGATGGGTAACGCGGTGACCGGGGTTCATCGACCGGATATTGGGCATCGCTTCCCCACCGATCCGAACGCCGAGTATTCGGGCTTCGTGCGCATGCTCAACACCACCGCGCTCAACAACGGCATCCACGTCCTCGCGGTGCGGGTGGTGGACAACGAGGGGGCTTCGCGGGTTATCGGCCGACGGTTTGTACAGACCTTCAATACCGGATCCAACTTGCCTCCGTTCGGCATGATCGACTGGCCGATTGCCAACCACGTGATGCGCGCCGAGGGGTGTGAGCCGATCGACGGTGTCGAGCCCCCGTGGTCGGGCGATGTCTTCGAAAACCCCGACAACGTTGAGATGGTCGTCGGCTGGGCCCTCGACGTGGGTTCACGGACAGACTTCGGCGGTGTGGCATACGTCCAGCTATTATTGGATGGCAATATCATCTCTGACACCAACCAGGGCAGCTTCTACTGGGATCCTGCGGATTGGGACTTCAACTATTACGGGCACGAGCGGATGGATGTCCACCGGCTGTACGTCGACGTCCCGAACTCCAAGCACTCGGGCTTCTCGTTCCTGATGGACATTTCGTATCTCATTCTCGCCCGCGGCTACAGCGAGGGTCTGCACCTCGTCAAAGTGCGGGCGGGCGATCGCGAGAACAACGTCACCGACATCGCCCAGCTGCCGGTGATCTTCGATTGTAACGATGACCCCGACGATTCCGCGTGGGGAGACATCTGGACTCCGGAGCACATGGAGCTGGTGGCCGACACGGTCGGAGTCACCGGGTTCGTCATGGATTTCGCGCGGATTGATGCCGTCGAAATCTGGGTGGACGGGAACCTTATCGGCCTCGCCGACTACCCCCTCCCCTCGCCTGATCTCGACGAGCTCTATCCGTGGATGCCGCCGCTTTTCTCGAGCAACGCGGGCTATGCCTATGATCTCGACACCGTCGCCGCGAGCCTCGCCGACGGCGAGCACATCCTCGTGGTCCTGACCGAGGATCGCCTCGGCGGGCGCAGCATCATCGGCGAACGGCGATTCGTTCTCGACAACCAGAGCCCCTGAGGGGTCGATCTGAACCGTGGAACCGCGACACCCCGCTTCGGCGGGGTTTCGCGTCTGTACCCGTCCCAATAAGTTTTGAGTTTTGAATTACGGACGGCCTCCGCGCGCCGTGACTCGTTCCCGCCATTGAGTGGCCGATGGGGTGGGTTGTAATCGCTAGCCCGGTCTTCTCACCGGGTGTCTACTGCGGGCGGCGAATGGCAGCCATCTGTCGTGCTTTTCGCAAATCGTGCTCCTCGACGTAGTGCGACTACGACTGCGTCGCCCGATTCGCGAAAAACCCAACATCTGACTAACCTTCGCCGCCCTCGCTACGAAACCCGGTGAGAAGACCGGGCTAGCGCAACCGGGATCGCTATCGCTATCGAAAACGACGGTGGAAAATCGGGCGTTCGATAGCGATTGCGATAGCGATACCGATAGCGATTATGGATTCCGGCACGGAAACGGAGACGGAGACGGGCTACAATACCGGCGCATCGGAGGTGTGCGTGAAAGCTCTGTACTTCGAAGAGCACGGTGGAACCGACAAGCTGCTCTACGGTGACCGGCCCGATCTTGATCCTGGGCCGGGTGAGGTCCGTGTGCGGCTCCGGGCTTCGGCTCTCAACCACCTAGATCTCTTCGTCCTCGGCGGCATACCAGGGGTGCCGATTGCTCTGCCCCACATTGGCGGTGCCGATGGTGCGGGCGTGGTGGAAAAGGTCGGCGACTCGGTTGAGGGCGTGGAGTTGGGTACGGAGGTTGTCTTCGACCCTGGGTTGTCCTGCGGACGGTGTGAGTACTGCCTCAGCGGTGAACAGAGCCTGTGTGTCCGATTTGGTGTGCTCGGCGAACACTCGGACGGCACTTTTGCCGAGGCGGTGGTAGTGGCGGCTGACTCTCTCGCTCCGCGCCCCTCCCACCTGTCATGGGACGAGGCAGCGGCCTTTGGGCTCACCTACCTGACCGCATGGCGCATGCTGATGAAGCGTGGCCGGCTGTCTCCCGGGGAAACGGTGCTCATCCACGGTATCGGAGGCGGGGTGTCGCTGGCGTGTCTGCAGCTGGCCAAGCTCACCGGGGCTCGGACGATTGTTACCTCGCGCTCAGAGGAGAAGCTCGCTCGAGCGGTCGAACTCGGCGCAGACGAGGTGCTTCCCGCCGGCGCCGAGGTGGCGCGTGGAGTACGCCGGCTGACCGGAAAACGCGGTGCGGATGTTGTCGTTGATTCGGTCGGAAAGGCCACTTGGATGCAGAGCCTGAAGGCGGCGGCCAAGGGAGGGCGTATCGTCACATGCGGCGCCACCTCGGGGCCTGATCCGGCGGAGGAGATCCGTCTGATTTTTTGGAACCAGCTCAGCATTCTCGGCTCGACCATGGGTTCTCGCGAAGATTGGCGGCGGCTGGTCGCTGCGGTTGACGCCCACCGGCTGCGTCCGGTCATCGACCGGGTGCTCCCCCTGTCCGAAGGCCGCGTAGCCTACGAGCGACTGGAGCGCGCGGAGCAATTTGGTAAGATCGTGCTGTCCAACGATGGATGATCAACGCCCGATCACGACCCGTTTACCAAAGATCTCCGACGCGGAAACAATGCAGTCTGAAGGCATCGTCAACACCAAGGGTACGCCCGTGCACGAGGGGCTCGTGCCGAGGATCCTGACCCGCCCCGAACACAAGCTGTCGAGGAAAGACCTTTCGCCGGAGGCGATCAAGGTTCTCTACAGATTGCATCGGTCCGGATATGCCGGCTACCTGGTGGGGGGCAGCGTGCGCGATCTCCTGCTTGGAAGGCGTCCAAAGGACTTCGATGTCGCCACCAATGCGCGCCCGCAGGAAATTCGGCGCCTGTTCCGGAACTCTCGAGTCATCGGCCGCAGGTTCCGTCTCGTGCACGTGTTCTTCAAAGGTGAAATTGTCGAAGTGGCAACCTTCAGGGCCAGTCCAGAGCCTCCTGAAACCCCCGATGACTGGGAAGAGGCGGAGGAGGAGGCCGCGGAGGAGGAGGCCGTTCCCAATCCGCCGCAGCCCCGCATCGAGGAGGACGTCTACGGGACGCCGGCCGAAGATGCGCGTCGCCGCGATTTCACGATCAACGCGCTGTTTTACAATATCGCCGATTTTTCGATCATCGACCACGTCGGTGGTATCGAGGATCTCGAGCGTGGCGTGATCCGGACAATCGGCGATCCCAATGAGCGCTTCGAGGAGGATCCGGTTCGCATGATGCGCGCGCTCGAGTACGCGGCACGCCTCGACTTCGAAATCGACCCGCACACGACCGAGGCCATCGATCGCCAGAAGGCGTTGATTTCGGAAGCTTCGACCCCACGGCTCACCTACGAGCTTCTCGAGTGCCTTCGATCAGGAAAGGCGGCAGCGATCCATAGAGCCTGGCGGAAGGCCGGAGTGTTCTCGCGCGCCTACCAGGATCTGCCGATCGACACTGATGAGAGTGTCCGCGTGCTGGAGATGGTGGATGCGGGGGTCGCCGCCGGCAGGCAGTTTTCCGATCCGAGCCTCATAGGTGGTTTCTTCCTTCCCAGGTTCCTTGTTTTGGCGGAAGAGGAGACCGATGAGAAGGGGCGGGTCAACAACGTACGGGTTCTCGAACGTTTGCGGGAAATACTGGATCCGGCCGCGGCGAGCATGCACTTGTCCAATCAGACCGTGCACCTGATACACCAGGGGTTGTTCGCCGTCACCAAGATGCGGCACCCGCCGGAGCGTGGGCGGCAGGTCTTGAAGCTCGCACGGCAGGGCTACTTTCCGATCGCGTGGGAATTCTTCGTTTTCGCCGCCGCGCTCGGCTACATTACGCCCGAAGCTCACCAAGGTTGGAAACGCGCTCTGCGCAAGGTAGGGAAGCAGGAGCACATCGATCAGCCGCGGGACTCCGCCCAGGAACGGCCGCGCCCCCGCCCTCGTCGGCGCCCGAGGAGGCGGCGGCAGTGAAAGTGCTCTCTCGGCAGGCGCGGCATGGTAGGTGACCGGGCCGGGGCGGCGCGACGGGTCGAGGAGTTGCGAGGTTTGGTGCGGAGTCACGACTACCGCTATTACATCCTCGCCGATCCGGCAATTTCCGACTTCGAGTACGACCAGCTCTTCGGCGAGCTCGTGGAGCTCGAGCAACGATTCCCGGAGCTGCAGAGCCCGTCGTCTCCGACCCAGAGGGTGGCGGGGGAGCCGCTCGAAGGTCTCGAGCAGGTGCAGCACGCAATCCCCATGCTCTCCCTCGACAACAGCTACTCTAAGGATGAACTTCATACATGGTTCGAACGGGTGAGCCGGGAGCTGGGACGCGAGCCGGAGGGACTTGCCGCCGAGCTCAAGATTGACGGGGCGTCGATTTCTCTCATCTACGTGGACGGCAGGCTCGATCGAGCGGTGACCCGCGGCGACGGATTGGTGGGTGACGACGTCACCGCCAATGCCCGAACCATTCGCCAGTTGCCGCTCATCGTCGAGGGCCTGCCGCCTACGGTGGAGATCAGGGGTGAGGTGTACCTTGCACGGTCCGTTTTCGACGAGCTCAACCGTCAACGGCGAGCCGCGAGCGAGCGGGAGTTCGCGAACCCACGCAACGCCGCCGCCGGTGCCATCAGGCTCCTCGATCCGCGGGAGGCGTCGCGGAGGCGCCTCGGTGTCTGGTGTTACCAGCTGGCGCGCGCGGACGGCCACGAAGAGGACAGCCACGTAGCGGCTCTCGAAATGTTACGCGGCCTCGGGTTTCCGGTCAGCCCGGGTCTCGAACTCTGCCCTGGAATTACCGAGGTTGAGGCCTACATTGAAGGCTGGGAGGAGAAGCGGCGGGACCTCGACTACGATACCGACGGCATCGTTATCAAACTCGACAGCGCTTCAGAACGAGCAGCCGTCGGCACGACTGCACGATCGGTACGGTGGGCGGTGGCCTTCAAGTTCCCGCCCGAGGGACGCACGACCAGGCTCACGGACATAGTGATCCAGGTTGGACGAACCGGGGTTCTGACCCCGGTTGCCATCCTCGAACCGGTCACGATCTCCGGATCCACAGTATCCCGAGCCACCCTCCACAACTTCGACGAGGTGGCGCGCCTCGACGTGCGAATCGGTGACACGGTGTGGGTCACCAAGGGCGGTGAGGTAATCCCCAAGGTGGTGGGGGTTGTCACCACGAAGCGTCCCGAGGACGCCGAACCGGTGATCGCGCCGGGGGTGTGCCCGGTCTGTGAAACTCCGGTCGAGCGCGAGCCTGAGGAGGTTGCGCTTCGCTGCCCCAACCCCGCATGTCCGGCCGTGGTGGCAGCCCGTCTTCGCCACTTCGTCTCGCGCGGCGCGATGGAGATCGACGGTCTCGGCGATCGTTTGCTGGCGCAGCTGGTCGATGCCGGAATGGTGACCGACGAGGCGTCGCTGTGGGATCTCGATATTGATGTCGTTGCGGAGCTGCCAGGTTGGGGTGAAACATCGGCGACCAATCTTCATCGTGAGCTTGACGAGGCACGCACGCGACCTCTCCACCGGCTCCTCTTTGCGCTCGGGATCCCGCATGTTGGCGAACGGGCGGCACGGTTGTTGGCCCAGCGATTCGGCAGCCTGGAAGAGCTGGCCTCGGCAGACCCGGCGACGTTGGAGGAGATCGACGGGGTCGGACCGGTCATTGCCAATTCGGTGGTTGGATGGTCTGCCGATGCCGGGCACCAGAGTACGATGAGACGCCTGGTCGAACGGGGAATCGATCCCCGCCAGAAACCGGCGGGTGAGAGCGCCGAGGCGCCCCTCGCAGGTCAGACCTTTGTCCTTACCGGCAGCCTGAGCCGGCCCCGCCGCGAGCTCAAGGAAGAGCTGGAAAGTCTCGGAGCGACGGTGTCGGCCTCGGTGTCGCAAAAAACCTCCTGTCTGGTAGCTGGAGAGAGCCCGGGCAGCAAACTCGCCAAGGCGCGCGAGCTCGGAGTCGAGGTCCTCGACGAAGCGGGATTGAAGCGGTTGCTCAGGTCGGTTGGGAGCCAATAGATGACGGCAGTAATTTTTCTCGTGGACGATGACGACGGCTCCCGCGACGCGATGAAGCGGACCCTGGAGCGCGTTGGATACACCATGCACACCTTCCCTACCGCCGAGGAGGCGCTCGAGCGATTGCGCGAGGGTGAGCCCGTGGATGCGATCGTTTCTGACGTCAGGATGCCGGGGATGGACGGCTACGAGTTCCTGCGTGCGGTTCGTGCCGAGCATCCGCAGTTGCCGTTTCTGCTGGTGACCGCCTACGCCGATGTCGAGGACGCGGTATCGGCGCTGCAGGAGGGGGCCGACGATTACATGATCAAACCGGTCAAGATGCAGGAGCTGCGGCAGCGGGTGCAGCTCCAGCTGGAGCGTCGAGTGCTGTCGGACGAGAACCGACGCCTCCACCAGCGGCTGGAGAAGAGCTTCGGGTTCGAGGGAATCGTTGGTCGATCACGGGGCATGGAGGAGCTGCTCGATCGCCTGCGGGTGGTTGCGCCGACCCGCTCGACGGTACTCATCGTCGGCGAATCCGGGACCGGAAAGGAGCTCGTTGCCAACGCGCTGCATCAGAACTCACCCCGTGAGCGGGGCCCGTTTGTGGCCATCAACTGCGGTGCGATTCCCGGCGAGATCCTCGAGTCCGAGCTCTTCGGCCACGAGAAGGGTGCGTTTACCGGCGCCCATCAGCGGCGCATCGGTCTCATCGAACGGGCAGCTGGCGGCACCCTTTTCCTTGATGAGATCTCTGAGCTCTCACCCGATCTCCAGGTCAAGCTGTTGCGGGTGTTGGAGGATCGCCGCATCATGCGCGTGGGCGGCACTTCACAGATTGCTGTCGACTTCCGTCTCGTCGCAGCCACCAACCGCATCCTTTCCGAGTGGGTGGAAAGTGGCCGTTTCCGGCAGGACCTCTATTACCGCCTCAAGGTAGTTACGCTCGAGATCCCGCCGCTGCGGGAACGGCGGGAAGACATTTCTCTCTTCGTCCAACACTTTCTCGAGCTCATTAACCGGGAGCTCGATCGCAACGTGCACGGTGTTCACCCCGCGGTTCTGTCGGCCCTCACGCGTCAGCCGTGGCCGGGAAACGTGCGCGAGCTCCGCAACCTCATCGAGTCCATGGTGCTCTTCGCCGGGACCGATGAGATCACTTTCGAGGATCTGCCGGCCGAGTACCGAATGCCAACCGAATCGTCTCCGGCTGAGGCGTCCGCAGACTGGCGGCTGCGTCCGATGGCCGAGATCGAGCGCGAGGCTATCCTGAGGACTGTCGAGCACACGGGAGGCCATCGCGGGCGCGCCGCCGATCTCCTCGAGATCGGGCTCCGAACCTTGCAGCGCAAACTCAAGGAGTACGGCGAAATCGCACCGAGGACCGACGGCGACGAAGAAAATTAGGAATTAGGAATGCCGGCCCGCTAACCCGGGATGGGCGCGTTCACCGGAGGTGCCACTTTTCCCCGCCGCCCATTAGGGGCGCTTTACTGCATCGGCGACACAGGTGCCACTCTTCGCATTGTTTGCCCGAGAGAGGTTTTTGAACAGGGGAGCGACGAATTCAAACAATGCGAAGGGTGGCACCCCCCTCGCCGCCAATTAGAGGCGCTTTGCCGCGTCGACGGCAGACAATGTCAAGGGTGGCTCCTCTCGCGGCAGCTCCTCGTCGGAGCACGGGCACGGACGGGGCGACGATCGCGATCGCTATCGGAGTCGCTATCGCTATCGAAAAAGACGGCGCCGATTCGAGGATTCGATACCGATAGCGATTGCGAAAGCGATAGCGATGGCGAGAATCGGCATAGAGACAGGTACCCGAAGCACAGTGATAAACTGAAACGTATCGAAGGGAGTCCGCGATGGAAATACCCGGCAAGGTCTCTGTCTACTGTCCTCTGATCGATGCGAAAGGGACCGCTGCGACGCTGGTGTCCATCTCTCCGGAGGGCTACTACCAGGTCGAGGTCCCCATCAAGGGCGGGACCCATGTCATGTTTCTGCCGGTAGCTCACACGGCCCTCTACTTCAGCGAGCCCGAGCCGGAGCGCGAGGAGGGATTCGAGGTCGAGCGTTAACTGCGAATAAAACCCACCACTCCGACTGTTACAGATGCGTGGCACAAAATGGTGGGAATCCTCTGGGCGGTGGGTGGATCGAGGTGCTCGACCGGCTCGGCGAGGCGGTCATCGTCCTCGATGACAAACGTACCTTGATCCATGCGAACGCCGTTGCGCGGCGGCTGCTGGGGTATGACGACAGTCAATCGTTGGGCGGGCGGTGTCGATTAACCACGCGGGGTGTCGACTGCGAGAACGCGTGCCCGCTGACCTTCGCCCTGGAGGCTGGACTCGATCGGGTAGAGGATTTTGGCACGGTCTATCTCACGAAAGACGGGCGTAAGGTGTCACTCGACGTGACGGTCGTTCCATTGCGGGCCGAAAATGGAGATTTTCGGGGTGCGGTGGAAATTCTCCGCCCCACAGCGCCCAGACCAGGCTTCTTCATGGCCGGGTCGTCTGCCGCGTCCGAGGCGCTGCGTGTGCGCGTGGAAACCCTCGCCCGGGGTCGTGCGGACGTGCTGATCGTGGGCGAAGAACCTGCCTGCCGTGACACGGCTCGCGCGATTCACGGCTATTCCGGTGTGCCCGAGGAGCTTTTTCACAGATGGACCGGCTGCTGGGACGATGTCAACCCGTGGCCGCCGGGTACGGTGTATGCGTTCGGAGATCGCGCCCATTCGCTCCTCCGCGCCCAACGCCCGGAGGGCTGGCGGATCGTCGTGGGTGCGTCCGGCGCCGATGAGATCGAGGCCTCTCTGGAGCTGTTGGTGCTTCCGAGTCTGGAAGAGTTGTCCGCGGATCTACCGCGAATGATTGGAGTCTGGGTCGATGAGCTCGCCCCGGGCAAGAAGGTCTCGGCAGATGCCCTCGACAGGCTGACCCGGATGGCGCACGATCGTGGTCTCGTGGATCTCGAAGGTGTGCTGACGGCGGCCATCGCTTGTGCGGGGGACCGTATCGAACAGACCGATCTGCCGGTTGACGGCTACCAGACGGCGCTGGTGGATGAGCTTCTGCGCGCGCCCAGCCCGATGGCCGCCCTCGAGGAGCGCCTGATTCGAGAGGTCCTCGAACGCTGCGGCTGGCGGGTACAAGAGACAGCCGACCGCCTCGGGATTTCCCGAGTCACCCTGTGGCGAAAAATGAAAGATCTTGGAATCGATCGCCCGTAAAGCGGGCGATCGATATGTTCAGTTTTCGGCCGGGGAATCGCCGCGATTCCACGGCCGAAAACTGAAGAAGCGGATTTCTCTTATTCCTCGGCCTCTGAAGTAAACCTGTAGCCGACTCCACGCACGGTATGGAAGTGCAGTGGGTGTCTCGGGTCCTCCTCGAAGTGCTTTCGGAGGCGGTGAACGAAGGTGTCCAGGGTTCTGGTCGAGGTGTCGAAGGTGTAGCCCCAGACCCGCTCGAGGAGCTCGCCCCGGGTCAGCACCCGGCCCTCGTTCTCGGAGAAGAAGCGCACCAGCATGACCTCGCGTTCGGTGAGAGCCACCGAGCCGGCGGCGGTGGTCGCGCGCATGGTGCCCATGTCGACCTCGTTGTCACCAATCTGAACCACCGGACCGGTTCGGGCGGGAGTCTGCGACCACTCGGCGCGACGCAGGATCCCGCGTACGCGCAGCACGAGCTCCTCGACGAGGAACGGTTTGGTCAAGTAGTCGTCGGCACCGAGTTGCAAGCCGAGGATGCGGTCGGCATCCGAGCCGCGTGCGGTCAGGAAAAGGATGGGGATCTGGTTGCTTTCGGCGCGTAGTTGCCGGCAGACCTCGAAGCCGTCGATCCCGGGGAGCATGATATCGAGGATCAACAGGTCAAAGTCTGTGGGTGAAGCGCCGAGCTCGTCCAGCCCCGCCTCGCCGGTCCCAACGCACATGACCGAAAAGCCCTCCAGCTCGAGATTACCGCACAGTCCCTCGGCAAGCGGTTTGTCATCCTCGACTACCAGCAACCGTGTAGGCTCAGCCGGAAGTTGTGTCTCTTCCACTGTTTAATTGTATCCTGAACTTTTGCCCCGCTCTTCTCACCGGGTTTCGTAGCGAGGGCGGCGAAGCGCAAGTATCCGCTGGGATAGGCTAGCGCTCGTCTTGCATGCTACAATCTGCGGTCGGTTTTGGAGGTGGTCATGAAGGCCTCGTTGCGATGGATTGTGGTTGTT
>Ga0164313_10004728_pt1 | contig 12063 bp, 7 predicted proteins | sample GuaBasSedimGuay4_FD_113735 | JGI IMG/M metagenome (GOLD analysis project Ga0164313, IMG submission 113735) | Subseafloor sediment microbial communities from Guaymas Basin, Gulf of California, Mexico - Guay4, Core 4569-4, 0-3 cm | ecosystem: Environmental > Aquatic > Marine > Hydrothermal vents >... | reverse complement strand
TATGGTGCACACCGGGGCGTGCCGGGTCCGCAGTTGTGCCGGATCGACCCACAGGCACCGCGGCGCGCCGCGCACAACTGCCGACCGGGCAACCCCCGCGGTACACCGTCCCGGTGCACCTCTTCACGCCACGAGGGAGGCCGTCGGCGCATCATCGGCGTGGTCGCAGCCCTTCAATCGTCTCTCTCGCGACCACGCCGATGGTGCGACGCTGGGCCGCCAAAGGCGGACCAGATGGCCGGCGCTCCGGGAAGCCAGGTCACGCGGAACATCTCCCACCTCCCGGCACGGCCCACTGTCTCTCGGATACGCGATCCCAACCGCTGCGAGACTGATGGGCAGGCGGGACGCCCGCCCCCACAATACGGACCAGATGGCCGGCGCTCCGGGAAGCCAGGTCACACGGAACGCTTCCCGCGTACCGGCTCGCCCCGCTTCACGGACCCTCGAATCCTACCGCCACGAGACTGAGGTGGGGCCAGCCCCACCCTCGTCGTATCTCGTATCTCGCATCTCGTATCTCGCATCTCGCATCTCGCATCTCGCATCTCGGGATAGCGCTATCATTCCCCGCATGAAGAAAACCATCCTCCTCATTGCCGCGCTCTGTCTGATCCTCAACCCGCTCGCCGTCTCAGCAAAAGAAAAGGCGAAAAACGCCGAATCCGACGACGAAGGCCCCGTGACCCTCGAGAAGGTGTCCCTCAGCGGGTTGGCCTTCCGGAGTATCGGCCCCGCCGTGACGAGCGGCCGGGTCATCGACATCGAGGTCAATCCCTTGGACCACTCCGAGTACTACGTGGCCTCCGGGCACGGGTCGCTGTGGAAGACCACCAACCGTGGCACCACATTCTCGCCGATCTTCGACGGCCAGTCGTCGTTCTCCATCGGCGCCGTCACCCTGGATCCGTCCAACCCCAACGTCGTCTGGGCGGGCACCGGCGAGAACAACGCCCACTCCTACCTTGTCCCCGGAGACGGTGTTTACCGGAGCGCCGACGGCGGCAAGAGCTGGGTCAAGAAGGGGCTCGACGATTCCGAGCAGATCGGTGAGATCGTCGTCCACCCCGAGGACCCGAACACCGTCTGGGTCGCAGCCTATGGATCGCACCGCCGATCGGGCGGCGACCGTGGGGTCTTCAAGACCACCGATGGCGGCGAGACCTGGGTCAACGTGCTCCGACCCAGCGATCACACCGGGTGCTGGCAGCTGCATATGGATCCCCGAAACCCGGATGTTCTGTTCACGGTGGCCCACCAGCGGCAGCGCTATCTGACCACCATCGTCACCGGCGGAGACGAGAGCGGGATCCACAAGACAGTCGACGGCGGCGAGACCTGGACCCGGCTCGAGGGCGGTCTGCCCCAGAAGATGGTCGGCCGAATCGGGATGGATATTTCACCGGTGAACCCGGATGTACTCTTCGCGATCATCGATGCCAAGAAGAAGGAGGAGCGCGGGACCTACCGGAGCAACGACGGCGGCGCCAGCTGGACCCGGACCAGCGACTACGTGACCGCCTACACCTTCTACTTCCAGAGGCTCGTCTGCGACACCGAGAACGTCGACCGCGTCTATGGACTCGACCTCTTCAACCAGGTCTCCATCGACGGCGGAAAGACCTGGTCGCGGCTCGGCGAGGACTTCAAGCACGTCGACAACCACGCATTGTGGATCGACCCGACGGACAGCCGACATATGCTCTCAGGCTGCGACGGCGGGGTCTACGAAACCTTCGACCAAGGCAAGGCCTGGAACTTCAAGGCCAACCTCCCCATCGCCGAGTGCTACAAGGTGACCGCCGACAACGCCAAACCCTTCTACAACGTCTACATCGGCACTCAGGACAACAACAGCCTCGGCGGGCCGTCGCGGACCATCAACTCGAGCGGGATCACCAACGCCGACTGGTATTTCACCCTTGGCGGCGACGGGTTCGAGACCGTGGTCGACTGGGCCGATCCCAACATCCTCTACTCGCAATCCCAGTTCGGCAACATCACCCGCTATGACAAGGCAAGCGGCGAGCGTCTCTATCTCCGCGGCTATGAGCAGCCCGGCGACAAGGCCTATCGCTTCGATTGGGACGCGGCCCTCATCATCTCGCGCCACGATCACAAACGGCTCTACCACGGAGGCAACATGGTCCTCCGGTCGGACGACCGGGGAGAGAACTGGCGGGAGATCAGCCCCGATCTCACCCGCGGCGTCCCGACAAAACTGCACCCGCTGATGGAGCGCAACTGGAGCATCGACGAGATGGTCTCCAAAGCGTCCTTTGCCCACATCGTGACCATCGCGGAGTCTCCGTTGGACGAGAACCGCCTTTTCGCCGGGTCGGGTGACGGCCTGCTCCACTTCACTCACGACGGGGGCGGGACCTGGACACGGGCCGAACTCGACGGGCTTCCCGACCACGCCAGGATCCACCATATCGTCGCCTCGCCGCACGACGTCGATGTCGCCTACGCGGCCTGCCACAATTTCTTCGCCGGCGACTTCGGCCCATACCTCTACAAGACCACCGACGGCGGCGCGACGTGGAGTTCCATCAACGCCGACCTCCCGGGCCACGGCTCGACCTACACCATCGGCGTCGATCACGTTGATCCCAATCTCCTCTTCGTCGGCACCATGACCGGTGTCTTCGTGTCCAACACACCCGAGCCCGTCTGGGTGAAGTTGACCGCAGGTATCCCGACGTCGGTGCAGGCCACCGACATCGATCTCCAACGCAACGAGGACGATCTGGTGGTTTCCACCTTTGGCCGAGGGGTCTACATTATCGATGACTACTCGCCGTTGCGCCATCTCACTCCGGAAATCCTCGAAGAATCGGCAATGCTCTTCCCCAACGCGGACGCACCCATGTTCGTCCAGGCCGATCCCTTCGGCTTCCCGGGAGTCGGATTCCAGGGGGCGAACTTCTACTCGGCACCGAATCCCGAGGTCGGGGCGGCGATCACCTACTACGTCAAGGAAGACCACAAGAGCCTCAAGGAGCTCCGCAACGAATCCGAGAAGAAGCTCCAGGAGGGTGGCGAGGATGTCGTACTCCCGGACTATGCGCAGCGGCGAAAGGAAGCCCTCGAAGAGGATCCTTATCTGCTCTTCGTGATCTCCGATGACCAGGGGGCCCCCATCCGTACGATCAAGAAGCCCGTCAAGGCGGGCGTCCACCGCATGGTCTGGGACTTCCGGACCAGCCCGGTGAACCCGATCTCGCTCGAGGGCAAGGGTGAGTACGTCCCGTGGCACTCACCGGATCTCGGATACATGGTCACACCCGGCGACTACGAGGTCGCCATGTATCGGGTCCAGGACAGATCCATGACCCCGGTCGGATCTCCGCAGAGTCTGAGCTGTCAGCCGCTCAACATCGCCAGCCTCCCCGCTGACGACCTCGAGGCCCTCGACGCCTTCAACACCAAGGTGGCCGCTCTGTCCCGAGCCATCTCGGCCGCGGACGCCCACCTCAGCGCCCTTCAGGGGAAACTCCCCTATCTCGAGCAGGCCGTCCTGAGCGTCGGCGCCCCGAATGAAAGCTGGCTCGGTGAGATTTCCGCGATCACCATCGACCTCCGCGAGGTCGACGAACAACTCAACGGCGACAACCTGTTGCTCATGGATGAGGGCCAATCCCGGATGACCCTCAAGGGTCGGACCGATATGATCGTTGCATCGTTGTGGACCACGACCTCGGCGCCCACCGGGACCTTCGAGCGGGCCTACACCGAAGCGGACGAGGCGTTTGGCGATGTCCTCGCCGACCTCACGCAGGTTGGTGCACGAGTCAGCGCCATCGAGGACGAACTCGAGGAGGCCGGCGCACCCTACACCCCGGGGCGCATGCCGGTCTGGGACGGCGCTGAGAACCGCGGGCTACGGCGCCACCGCTGACCAGGCCGAGGCGTCTCCCGACTCGAATCCGTCGGCGAAGATGAAGTTCGGGGGCCCGAGAACGGTGCCCCAGGCACCGCCGATCCACCGCTGTTCGGGACCGAGGGCTGAGATCGAGTAGAGGGTGGCGTCAGTCTCACTGGCAATCTGATGCCAGGTGGCTCCCCCATCATCGGTGGCGATGATGGTGCCCTGCTGACCCACCGCGAAGCCTTGGAGGGAGTTCCAGAAGTGGACGTCGAAGAGGTTGACACCGACCCCGCTCGTTTGTTCGGTCCACGTCGCACCACCGTCAACGGTGGCCAGTACGTGCCCTTCGTCGCCGACCACCCATCCGTGCGTCGGGTCGACAAAGGTGATGGATCGAAAATAGATGCTCGGTGGCGGATGGTCGTGGATGAGCTCCCAGGTCACACCGCCGTCGAGGGTCTCGTAGATGTGCTCGATCCCGGCCGCGGCAAACCCGTGACTGGCGGTGAGAAAATGGAAGTCGAAGATCCCCCCGGAGCCCTGGCCATAGCCGTCGAAGACCCAGTTCAGCCCGCCATCACTGGTCCGGTAAACACCGTGATGGGTTCCGGCGAGGCCATTGAGCGGATCGAAGAAATAAAGCGCCCAGCAATCAAAATAGCTGTAGCGTTCCTGCCAGGTGTCGCCGCCGTCCACTGATGCGATGAAGGTGTAGGAACCGCACGAGACGAGATTGTCCTCGTCGATGGGCTGAATCACCCGCAGGTCGTCGTCGCCGGCATCGGTCACAGCCGACCAGTTCAAACCACCATTGGAGGTGCGAAGCACCGACGCCGGCGGGCCGACGGCCCAACCGTTCGCGGAATCGAGCATCACAAGATCAAAGATATCGTTGGCGAGTTCGCTCCCAACGAGCTCCCACGTCGAACCGTCGGTGGTTCGCGCGAGGGTCCCGTACCTGCCTGCGGCAACCGCGCTCGTGGTGTCGCGCACGGCGATGGCGTGCAGGGAATTGGGCGTCTCGAGAACCTGTGGCGTCCAGGAGACCCCGGCGTCGGCTGATTTCAGGATCAGCGAGTCCTCATTGGTCAGCGTATCGACGTGGCCGACCACCCATCCCTCGGACCCCGAGGCGAAGCCGATGTCGCCCAACCACACCCATGACATGTCGGCAGCCACGCTCCACGTCAGACCACCATCCAACGACGATGACACCGACATCACGTCGGCGAGGAAACCCGCGTGCGACGACGGAAAAGAAAGCCCGACGATTGTGCCCCTCGGGCTCTCATAAACGGGTGACCACGACGACCCTGCATCGGTGGTCCGATAGAGGCTGAAGCTCAGGCCAGTACCGGCTGAGTGGCCCACCGAACTCGAGGTGAAATCGAGGATGTAGGTGGGGGCGCCGAGAGTGTCCACCGGGATCCAGGTGTCACCGCCGTCGGTGGTGCGCAGCAGCTCCGCCGCCGTTCCTCCCACCCAGCCGTGATCGGCGTCGTCAAAAAAGACTCCAGCCAGGGTGTTTGGGTGGTGACCAATCACGGTGAACCAATGGGCACCGCCATCGATCGAGTGGAGCAGGATCCCCTCGGTCGTCCAACCGAGATGCACCTCGCCGGCCGCCCAGAGACGGCTCTCATCCTGCCACGCCACCGACAGCAGGTCTGCGGTGGTGCCGGTTGTGCGCCTCTGCCAGTTCTCGCCTCCATCGACGGAAACCAGGATCACACCGTCATCACCCACCGCCACAATCTTCGTCCCCGAAGGTGACCACTCCACGTCGTTGAAATGTGTGTGAAAGGTCCCTTGACGGAGGACTCCCCAGTCCATGCTCGTGTCGCCGAGCGCGGACCCGGAAACGAGAACCGCCGCAGCGGTGGTCGATCCCAGGAGAATAAACCAACCCATCCGTTGAAGCGTTGCATTCCGCATGAACCTACCCCTTGGTGTAACTCATTATAGATTCGATTGTATGTTGAGACTCAGCCGTCGAATCTCACCAATTCGTAGGGCGAGATCCCTCATCCCCTTTCCAGCCCGCTCTTCTCCGGCAAGCGGAAGATGAACAGCACGCCCGGCAGTCCGAGGACCGCGCACGCGAGGAAGGCCTGGCGCATCCCGATCAAGTCCGCGAGGCCGCCGACCAGGACCACCGCCACCGCTCGAGCGACGAAGTTGAGCGCCATGTACGTCCCGTTAGCCAGCGCCCGGTTCTCCGGAAAGCTCTCCAGCACCGCGGCCATGATCACCGGCGTTGCCATGAGACCTGCGAATCCCAGACCCAGAAGCAGCGGGAATCGACCCCAACCTGCTGCATAGACGAAGGCGACCATGAGCACCGGAGTCACCAGCAAGGATGCCGCGAGCACCCTCTTTCTCCCGAGCACGTCGCTCGCAGAGCCGCCCATCAGGGCGCCGACAACACCCGCCGCCTCGAGAACGGACAAAGAGGCTCCCGCCCACCACAAACTGACGCCTTCTTCGTGAAGGAAGACCGGAAGGAACGTCGTGAACGCCGCCATCATGGTCGCCCGGGAAATCACAACACCGGTCAATGGCAGAAAGAAACCCCGCATGTTTCGCCATTCGCGACCGGCGTCGGCAGAGCGTGCTTTCGACCGTTGCTCCGGCGCCATGCCGCGCATCCCGAGAGCAAGCAGCACCGAGGCGCCCACACCACCCACCGCAAGCCAGGGCAGCCCAGCCATCCCGCCGGCGGCGAGAGCACTGACCAGGAGAATCGGGCCCAGCGTCCGCCCGAGCTCGCCACCCACCATCCAGAAACCCATCCCGAAACCGAGACGGAGCCCTGAGATCCGTCCCGTCACCACCGGGGCGAGGGCATGGAGGACCGCCGATGAGATGCCCGCAGTCACCAGAAGCAGGGCGATGACCCCGTAGGCCGGCGCGACCCCGAGTAGGCACATGCACACTGCGGTGACGGTCGGGGTCAGGATGACCGCAGCCCGAAGATCGCGGCGATCTCCCAGATGGCCGATGAGCGGCTGCAACAGGGAAGGCCCCTGCAGAAAGACGGCGAGCAGACCGGCCTCCGCCTTGGCCAGGGAGAACTTCTCGATGAAGACCGGAAGCAGAGGGGGCAGAAAGGAGCTGTAGGTGTCGTGCGCCGCGTGTGCGGCCGCGATGGTTGCGACCTTCGAGGTCTGCACCCGCTGCTGCGATTCCAATTCACGGTCAGTCATCGACCGCTACCCTAGACCATCCACACGCTCATTGCTCGTCGAAGATCTCGACCTTGGGGATCTCGATGGCCTCTTCGCGCGGATCGACGATGAGCTTGGGTGGGTTCTCGATGTCAATCTCGTAGAGCACATCGTCGGCGGTTCGAATGGCCTCGCCCAGGGGATCGAAGATGTGGTTGCCGGCCCCGGCGAAATCCTCTCCGTCAAAGACTGAACCGGCGATGCAGCAACCCATGACCCAAACGCCGTTCTCGATGGCGCGGGTGCGTAGAAGAGTGCTCCACACCCAATCGCGACGCCACGGCCACCATGCGGGTGCGATCAGCATGTCGCAGCGGGCCTCCAGCACAAGGGCACGCGCCTGTTCTGGGAAACGGAGGTCGTTGCAGTTCATCAACCCGATGGTGAGGCCGTTCCACTCGAAAGCGACATAGCGATCTCCCTGGTCCCAGAAGTCGAACTCGCCGTTGGGCCGGAAGAGATGCACCTTGTCGTAGAAGGCGATCTGTGCCCCTCGAGACCACACCGTCACCCGGTTGCGGCGATCCTCTGAGATCGAACCGAAGAGAAAGAGCACCTCCGGTGCGTCGGCTGAGATCCGCGCGAAGCGCTCCCGCACATCGCCGAGATCCACCGAGCGCGTGTATCCCGTCAGAAAGAGCTCGGGGAAGACCACGATCCTCGCCCCCAACTCCACCGCCCTGTCCACTTCGGTCTGAAACCGAGTGAGATTCGACTCGACATCCTGACAAACCCAACGCGACAGATAAACCTTCATCTCGGGATTGTACGTGAGGCATGAGGGTGCCCACGTGACGGTGCCAGGTGAAACAAAGTTAACAATCCTCGCCCGGTAAGCATCACCGACACTGCAGGACCATGAAAGTGAGATTGTTAACTTTGTTTCACCTGGCACCCAGGACGAGCAAACCGTAAACCGTCAGGATCGAGTCCTCGAAACACGGAGTTCACGGGGAACCACAGAGAAGCCACGGTGCCGGGCCATCGATTGAGTCATCACAGAGATCATTCGATTTCATCACATTCCGGCAATCAACCATAAAAATCACTCCGTGGACACCGCCGTGGATCTCTGTGACCTCCGTGTTTCAAGAGTGACCGTTCACGTCCCACGGATCGATTCCGCGAACGCGAAACGCTGCCGTCCTAAAAAACTCGAAGACACTTCAAAAAAGTGGAATTAGTTTTCCAGATTTGCGGTTCGTACAATCTGAAGGAGCGATTGTGAGAGTTTCCAAGTCTGAAGAATACGGCCTGCGATTGGTGATGAGTCTCGCGGTGAGCGGCGATCAGCTGACCATCCGCGAGCTTGCCGAGCGCGAGGACCTGCCCGACACCACGGTGGCCAAGATCGTCGGCCGTCTGCGTCGTGCGGGCCTGGTCGAGGCCGTCCGCGGTCGCAACGGCGGCTATACACTCACCCGCTCCGCCGACGAGATTTCACTGGCCCACGTGGTCTCAGCCTTCGAGGCCCAGGTCTTCTCCTCCGACTTCTGCCACACCATGAGCCCGGGCGACGGGATCTGCGTCAAGAGCGCGGACTGCGGCCTCCGCCCGGTATGGCGTGGCCTGCGAAACGTCATCGGCAATTTTCTCGACGGCATCACGGTTGCCGACATCGTCGCCGGCGGTAAGGGGCCCACGAACAACCTGCTTCCGGATCTTGCAACCCATCGCAACTGAATCGATGGAACCACCCTTCGGGGTGTTTGGAGTGAGCGCAGCATGTCCGAACAAACAAAGATCATCGAGGATTTCGCCAACCGGGAGTACGAGCACGGCTTTGTCACCGATGTCGAGGCGGACACCTTTCCTCCCGGGCTCAACGAGGACGTGGTGCGCGCCATCTCGGCGAAGAAGAACGAACCCGAGTGGATGACCGAGTGGCGGCTGAAGGCCTACCGCAAGTGGCTCGAGATGACCGAGCCCGACTGGGCAAAGGTTGACTATCCCGCCATCGACTACCAGAAGATCTCATACTTCTCCGCGCCGAAGGAGAAGCTCGAAAGCCTCGACGAGGTCGATCCCGAGATCCTCGCAACCTATGAGAAGCTCGGCATTCCCCTCGACGAGCAGAAACTCCTCGCCAACGTCGCGGTGGACGCCGTCTTCGACAGCGTCTCGGTGGCGACGACCTTCAAGGAGAAGCTCGGAGAGCTCGGGATCATCTTCTGCTCCTTCTCCGATGCGCTCCAGGATCACCCCGAACTCATCAAGAAGTATCTCGGCTCGGTGGTGCCCTACACGGACAACTTCTTCGCGACCCTGAACTCGGCGGTCTTCTCCGACGGCTCGTTCGTCTATATCCCGAAGGGTGTGCGCTGCCCCATGGAGCTGAGTACCTATTTTCGGATCAACGCCGAGAACACCGGCCAGTTCGAACGTACCCTCATCGTCGCCGACGAGGGTGCCTATGTCAGCTATCTGGAAGGCTGCACCGCACCCCAGCGCGACGAGAACCAGCTCCACGCCGCAGTGGTCGAACTGGTCGCCCTCGACGACGCCCAGATCAAGTACTCGACGGTGCAGAACTGGTATCCCGGCGACAAGGAGACCGGCGCCGGCGGAATCTACAATTTCGTCACCAAGCGCGGGGTTTGCGGCAAGCGATCGAAGATCTCGTGGACTCAGGTGGAGACCGGTTCGGCCATCACATGGAAGTACCCCAGCGTCATCCTCAAGGGCGACGACTCGGTGGGCGAGTTCTACTCGGTGGCCCTGACCTCCGGCCGCCAACAAGCCGATACCGGATCCAAGATGATCCACCTCGGGAAGAACACTTCGTCAACGATCATCTCCAAAGGGATCTCGGCGGGCAGAGGGCAGAACACCTATCGCGGTCAGGTCAAGGTGACCAAAAAGGCCGAGAACGCGCGCAATTATTCCCAGTGCGATTCAATGCTGATAGGAGCTCAGTGCGGCGCCCACACCTTTCCCTATATCGAGATCAACAATCCCACCGCCCAGATGGAGCACGAGGCCACAACCTCGAAGATCGGTGAGGACCAGATCTTTTACTGCAACCAGCGCGGCATCACCACCGAAGATGCCGTGTCCATGATCGTCAACGGCTTCTGCAAAGAGGTCTTCAAAGAGCTGCCCATGGAGTTCGCCGTGGAGGCTCAGAAACTCCTCGGGGTCAGCCTCGAAGGCAGCGTTGGATGATCCCAAAGCGATGGAAGGGGTGCCAGGCTGAAGCCAGGCACCCTCACGCGAGTCGAAAACGGCAAGAATCGGTGTCTGGCTTCAGCCTGGCACCGTCACGAACAAACGGAGAACCACTGCAATGCTTGAAATAAAAAACCTCCACGTATCCGTCGACGGCACCGAGATCCTCAAGGGCATCGACCTCGAGATCAAACCGGGCGAGGTCCACGCCATCATGGGCCCAAACGGCTCGGGAAAGAGTACGCTCGCCAGCGTCCTCGCCGGCCGTGAGGAGTACGAGATCACCGATGGCGAAATCGTCTACGCCGACCAGGACCTCACCGAGCTCGATGCCGAGACCCGGGCGCGCGAAGGCATCTTCCTCGCCTTCCAGTACCCGGTGGAGATCCCGGGTGTTTCCAACACGTACTTTCTTCGTTCTGCGCTGAACGCCATCCGCGATCACCGCGGAGAGTCGCCCCTCGACGCCATGGACTTCCTCACCCTCGTCAAAGAGAAAGCCAAGCTCGTCAAGCTCGACGAGGGCCTGCTCAAGCGGCCGGTCAACGAAGGCTTCTCGGGAGGTGAGAAAAAGCGCAACGAGATCTTCCACATGGCGGTGCTCGAACCCAAGCTGGCGATCCTGGACGAAACCGACTCCGGTCTCGACATCGATGCGCTCAAGGTCGTCTCCGAGGGCGTCAACGCCCTGCGTGACGGTGAGCGGAGCTTTGTCGTCATCACTCACTACCAGCGGCTGCTCAACTACATCGTTCCCGATTTCGTTCACGTGCTGAAGAACGGCAAGATCGTCCGGTCGGGCGATCGCGAACTCGCCCTCCAGCTCGAGGACCAGGGCTACGACTGGCTCGAGGCCGAATCGGCCGCGGTCGGGGCCTGAGGGGCAGCAATGAACCAGACCGCAACCACCGCTGAGACCTTCATCGACGGCCTCGATGCCGGTATCGGCAACATCGAGGGCGAGTCCGAGTCCATCCTCACGCTGCGCCTCGCGGGCAGCCGTGCCTTTGCCGCCGCCGGGGTCCCCACCCCGAAACAGGAGGCGTGGCGCTTCACCAACCTCAAGGACCTCGCGGCGACACCGCACGATCTTGGTGGCCCCGCCACCGCCGACATCACTCCGTGGCAGCTCACCGACAGCCATCGGCTGGTCTTTGTCAACGGCCGATTCAATGACAAGCTCTCCAACATCGGTGATCTTCCAGAGGGCGTCACCATCAGCTCCCTCGCCACCGCTCTGGCCGCTGAGAACGAGCGTGCGGCCTTCGCCCTCGGCAAGGGAGTCGATCTCGAAAACCACCCGTTCGCGGCGCTCAACACCGCGAATTTCGTCGATGGCGCGTTCATCCACCTCAACCGTGGGAGCATCGTCGAGAAACCCATCCACCTCTTGTTCGTGGCGGTGGGCGGCGACCGGCCGACCTGGTCGGCGCCCCGCAACGTCATCTCGGCCGATCCCACCGCCGAGGCCACCATCGTCGAGCACTATGTCGGCACCGGCGGCGAGACCCTGACCGTTCCGGTGACCGAGTTCCACCTCGCTCCCGGCGCCGTCATCAAACACATCCGCCTCCAGGAGGAGAGCCGCGACGCCCGCCACATCGCGCTCCAAACGAGCCGCCAGGGTCGCGACAGCCGTCTCGAGTCGGTAGCCCTCAATGTCGGAGCGGCTCTGTCCCGCACCAATATCGACGCTGAGCTCAACGCGCCTGGAGCGCACGCCTCCCTCGATGGGCTCTCCCTCGTCGAAGACAGCCAACACACCGATTCTCAACTCAAGGTCCGCCACGCGGCGCC
>Ga0164313_10004726_pt1 | contig 12065 bp, 11 predicted proteins | sample GuaBasSedimGuay4_FD_113735 | JGI IMG/M metagenome (GOLD analysis project Ga0164313, IMG submission 113735) | Subseafloor sediment microbial communities from Guaymas Basin, Gulf of California, Mexico - Guay4, Core 4569-4, 0-3 cm | ecosystem: Environmental > Aquatic > Marine > Hydrothermal vents... | reverse complement strand
CTTCCTCGACCGGAGCTGCGGTGGCTTCGGCGGCCTTGGCTTCCTCAGCGGGAGCCTCGACAACTTCCCCGGCCTCGGCCGGGGCCTCGACGACTTCTTCAGTCGGGGCTTCAACAGCTTCCTCGGCCACAGCCTCTGCCGGGGCCTCGGCGGCGACTTCGTCGCCCGCGGTCTCGGCCGTTGCGGCTTCGGCCGGTGCGGCGCCATTCTCGGCCGCGGCTTCATCAACAGGCCCATCAACAGGCCCATCCACAGGCTCGGTCAGCCCGGCCTCCATCATCGGCTCGGCGATGTCCAGCAGGCCTTCGGCCGCCGACAGCATGGCCTCGCTGCGCTCCTGCTCGCGACGCTCCTTGGCGTCGTAGTAAGTGACCTTGCCGTCGAGCATCTGCTGCACCGCGAGAGTGGTGATCTTGCCCTCGACCTCGAATGCCTCGTTCTCGCGTACCTCGTCGTTCAGACGGCGGCATTCCAGCGCCAGCACGCGGATCGCCTCGAACTTGTTCGGTATCAGCGCGGTGATATCGCGACGCGGGATATAGGTCATCGGCGGCTCCTCTGGGACTGGCAGGCGTGGGCAGCAGCAATTGCCGGCGGGTCAGGCCCGATTCCGGCGCCACCGGGTCAGAGGGCCCGGATGGCAAGGCGCGAAGATAGGAATTCGGGCCTGCTCCCGCAAGCGCCCGGGCGCCCTAAGCGCCCACAGGGGGCTCACCCCAGTGCTCTCGCCTCAGTTCCTCGGCCCGAAAGATCGACAGGAGATCCTTGCGGGCCCTTTCGCGGTCCTCGTTCAGCAGCCAGAAACGGTACCAGTTGCGCTGTTCGAGCTCGCCGCGGGCATTGGCCAGGCGCCGCTCGATGGTCTGTTCGTCGTCGGTGCAGCGGCCGCGCAGACGCTGCTCGAGCACCTCCATGCTCGGCGGAAACACGAACACACTGAGCACCCGACCGCCAAAACGGCGGATCACATTCACCCCGCCCTGCACATCGACCTCGAGCACGGCGATCAGCCCTCCCGATTCGGCCTGCACCAGTTCGGAGGCCAGGGTGCCATAGTAGTTGCCGTGCACCTCGGCCCACTCCACGAACTCGCCGGCCTGGACGCGGCTCTCAAAATCCTCGCGGCTGATGAAGTAGTAGTCGCGGCCATCGATCTCACCCTCGCGCGATGGGCGCGTCGTGCAACTCACGCTGAAGCACAGGCGCGCGTCCTGCTGCATGAGCCATTGCAACAGACTGCTCTTGCCGACGCCCGAGGGCCCGGTGACCAGGAGCATGAATCCCTTCGCCTTCTCTTCCACGCCCTACTCCAGGTTCTGGATCTGCTCGCGCAGGTTCTCGAGTTCTTCCTTCATGCGCATCACGGCCTCGGTGATCGCCAGGTCCGTGGACTTGCTGCCGGTGGTGTTGACCTCGCGGTGCATTTCCTGCAGCAGGAAGCCCAGGCGCTTGGCACCCGCACCGCCGCTGCTCGCGGTCTCGCGGAACTGCGCCACGTGGCTCTCCATGCGTTCGATCTCTTCGGAGACCGTGGCCCGGTCAGCGAGCAGTGCGACTTCCGCGGCCAGGCGCTGAGGATCGACAGCGTCGCCGGCGCCCGATCGTTCGAGGCGTTGCGTGAGCTTGCGGCGCAACTCGGCCGGCACCTCGTCGGCGCGCTCACGCACGACCGACAGGCTTTGCTCGATGCTCTGAAGGCGCCGCAGCAGGTCGTCGCGCAGTTTGGCGCCCTCGGCATCGCGCATCGCGCTGTAGTCGACGAGGGCCTGGCCGAAGGCTTCTGTAAGCAGCTTCTCCGCGTCCTCTGCAGCGACGTCGGCCTGGTGCACGGTGAAGGCCGCCTCCAGGGAGAGCAGGTCGGAGATGTCGAGTTCGCCATCGATATCGTGTCGGCCGGCAATCTCCCGCGCGCTCTTCAGGAAGGCCTCGATGAATTGGTCATTGAAGCGGACCTCGACCTCGTCCTGCCCGCGTTCGAACTCGGCATTTACAGTGACCCGGCCGCGCGTGACCACGGCCTGCACCTTCTCGCGCAGGCCGGACTCGAATGCGGCGAGGGCAGATGGCAGGCGGAAAGAGAGGTCCAGGAAGCGGTTGTTCACCGAGCGGATCTCCACGCGCACCGAGGTACTCCCCTGGTGGGCCTGGCCGATCCCCATGCCTGTCATGCTGCGCATCGATGCCTCCGTTGTGACGCGATGCAGCAGAGAGTGTCACCGCTTTGGTGCATCCGCAAGGGCGCAGCTTGCCCGGGAGGTCGCACCCGCCTAGGCTGCGATGATCATGAACGAGTCCCTGCCCACATCCGGAGAGTGGATCGGTCCGCTGGTATCGGCGCTGGCCGACCGCCTCGACCAGGTCGAGCTGCAGGGCGCGATATCCGGCCCGGGCTGGGTTTCGCTGCGCACCGACGCCGGCTTCGTGTGGCTCTACGTGGTACGTGGGTCACGGCTGGCCTGGCTCGATGAGCGACCTTTACCACGGCGCTGGCTCGAGCTACTCGGTCGCCACCCGCGAAGCCCGTTCGCACCGCACCTGCGTGACGGGCGCGTGCAACGTATCTGCGTGCTGAGCGATCAACGCGGATCAGTCGACGGAATCCAGATCAGCATCGAACCTGGCCAGCGCCGGATCAACCTGCGCTTCTTCCCCCGCCCCGGCGCGATCTGGGTAGACACGGCCGACGGCACTGAGCTCGCGCGATTCGGCCGCATGCAGGGCGAGTCGCTTGTTGCAGAGAGCTCCAACGCCACCGCGCTGGATCTTCAGACCCACGCTGCAACCTGCTCGACGATCCTGGCGACGGAGCTGCTCGCGCACACTCGCGGACGCATCGAGCAACAACTGCGGCAGTCTCTCAAGAGGCTCCAGCGCCGCGCCTGGACACTCGAAGGTGATCTTGATCGGGCCCGCTCCGATCTCTCCGCGCGAGCAAAAGCCGACCTGCTGGCCGCTCACCTGCACGAACTGCGCACTGGCCTGGACTCGGTGCGCCTGACCGGGTTCGACGGCCAGGAGCAGGAGATCGAACTCGATCCCGCACTGGCGCCAGCCGTAAATCTCGATCGCTGGTACAAACGCGCGGCGAAGGCCGAGCGATCGGTCGACCAGATCGAGGCGCGCCTGATCGCAACACGTGAGGAACTGGAAGGCACTGATGCGCGGCTGGGCGAGTCGAAAGAACTGCCCGATGGCTCGATCGAATCCCTGGATCTCTGGCTGGACTTCGCCGCGACGCATGGACTCGACCCCCGACCACGCGACACCACGTCATCCGCGCAGCGACGCTCCGCCGAGGTGCGACTCCCCTACTGGATCTACCGGCTCGGGGATTGGGAAATTCGCGTCGGCCGCAGCGCCAGCGACAACGACGAACTCACGCTGCGCCATTCCCACCTGCGCGACCTCTGGCTGCATGCGCAGGGCGTGTCGGGCAGTCACGTGGTCATCCGCAATGCCGGCAGGCCCGTGCCGCCGGATATTATCGACGATGCTGCACGCATCGCGGCGCACTACAGCAAGTCGAAGACCTCCTCGACGGTTGCGGTGCACGTGGTCGAGCGTCGCTATGTGCGCAAGCCCCGCAAGGCTCCGGCCGGAACCGTCAAGCTGGACCGCGCGAAGACTGTGTTCGTGGAGCCAGGCATTCCCGAGCGCTGGACCGCGGACCGGGACAAGGGCGGCAGCGGGAATCAGCCTGGCTGATGTCAGCGTTCAGCGCTGTCCGATCAATGTCTCCAACTGGAACTCATGCCGCAGCGGGTGCATGACGGCGTGCTCGAGCATGGCGTCCACGCAATAGTTGACCTTCCAGCGCGACGGGTATTCCGGCTGATCAAACTTCGACTCCGCCACTTGCGAAAGCGGCTGCCGCCAACACTCGACCAGATGGTCGATGTAGTCTTCGACGACGCTCTCGATCCCCGCCGCTGCCGGCGCGCTGCGAATGCCCGGGTCGGGAAGATCCAGGACCTCGCACATCCACACCATATAGCCCCGGGCAGCACGGCAAACGTGAGCGATCAGTGTGTCCAGGGAGACATAGGCGGGATCTTCGGACTCTGGCAACGCCACACGCGCCGCCCTGGCACGGGACCAGGTGGCCAGGAAGCTGCGCAACTGCCTCTCGTGCAGGATCACCATCGCCCGTGCGCCGGGATAGGCATGGGGCGGGACATCGTTCAGCGGCTTCTGCACGAGCATCTACCTCCGGTTGGGTGCCACAGTCGTGCTCGACACCGATCTGCGACCATAAGAAGTCGGCGGGACCCCGTCCAGGGCCCCGCCGCAGAAAACACACACTCACGCCGGGTCAGTGCCCGCCGCCGGTCACTTCTTCCTCAACGTACTCGTCGAACATAGTCGCGAAGCGCTGCTGGAAGGTGCCGTCGTTGATCGCGTTCTTCAGCGAAGCCGTATCCGTATTCACCCAGTCGTGCATCGGATCGTTGTAGATCAGCTCGTCGATGAGGGCGTTGACCTCTTCATCGTCGAATTCCAGCGCTGACGGGAGGAACTCGAAGTAGAAGTTGTGGGCGATATCGTAGAACCCGTGCCACCAGGTGTAGTCCGGGCCCATCATGGCCGCGCCGTGGCGCGCCCGACGACCCTCGTGGTGCCAGAGCTCCCAGAACTGCCACTCGATCTCGTTCGAGAAGGCGGCCGGATTCTCGAGCAGCTTGCGTTCCTTGACCTTGTCCATGATGGCCTTGGCCGGGATCGCAAACTTCTCGTTGTAGAGCCTGACCGCTGCATCGAACTGGTAGAAGTGGCCGTCGGAGAAGGTGGAGGTGTGGCAAGCACTGCATACGTCGGTCATCGCCGCACGCTTGTCCTGCCAGTTCTCCTTGTGAACGGACACGATCGGCCGAAGCGTCCAGGCAATGCGGTCGCCGACGTTGTGCGTCACGGCCTGCTCGCGCGTGGCCGACATGTGGCAAGTCGCACAGGTCGGGGCGGCGTCGTAGTCGATGCCCACGACCCAGTCATCGCTGTCGAGGTTCATCTTGTCGACATTGGTGAAGTAGGTGTTGCCGTGCTTGCTCTCCTCGTAGATCTCCTTCTGCGGATGATCGGGGCCGAGATGGCACTTGGAACAGGCCTCGGGCTGACGAGCCTGCGCCGCATCGAAGGCATGACGAGTGTGGCAGGCGTTGCAGGAACCGAATGAGCCATCAGGGTTGATCCGCCCGATGCCGCTGTTGGGCCAGCTTTTCTTGCTCAGCATGTTCGGCGAAGTCGGGTCAATCTGGACTACGCCACCGTGGCAGCTCTCGCAGCCAGCCAGTGCCGCCGGTTCACCGGCCGCGACATGGGCCAGGTAGGCATCCTTGGAGTCGAGGATCTGGCCCGCGGTGGCGTGGTAGCTGTTGCGGGTCTGCTCGCTCTCCTGCTCGTGACACTCACCGCAATCGAGCGGGGTCACCAGCGTGGCGATCATTGCGTCGTGGTGGTCGAAGGCGTCGGAGTCGCTGGCCTCGGCGCCGTGACAGTCCAGGCAGGTGATACCGGCCTGGCCATGCTTGGAGTTCTGCCACTGACGATAAAGGCCCGGGGCATTCTCGGCGTGACAAGTCTCACAGCCGTCGGAAACGGAATCGGCGGCCGCAGGCAGGGCCACGAGACCGATCAGGATCAGAGTCAGGAGGGCGCCACGGAGGGCTGACATGTCGGGTTTCTCCTTGGAACGGACGTTGGGCGGACCGGCCGCAGCCGGGCCACTCGAAATTCATGCTCACCATAATCCCAATTCGGACAGATTCATCCACTTTGGAAGTGTGATCCCGCAATAATAATCGCCTGCTTCAGACCCTCAATCGCCTGCTCCGGCACCTGAAAACACACAAGTCGACCAGATCACACTTCCCATACTGCACATCCATGCAAATCGGGGATTATTCGGACGTTCACATCCTGAATACCCAACCCCGCCGCCGGCGGAAGGACGGACGACTCCATGCACTTGCGAACGATCTCCCGGGCCCTCCTGGCCCTTACCCTGATCAGCCTCTTCTGCGCCGCGAGCCCGGCTCAGGCACAGGCTCCGCTCGGCGAGGGCGACGGTTTCTTCGCCGCACTGCACGATGGCGAAGGCTCGGTCGCATTCCGCTACCGCTTCGAGTACGTCGACCAGGACGGCAAGTCCGAGCAGGCCCTTGCTTCCACGCTGCGCACGGCAATGCGCTATCAGACAATGCAGTATCGGGGCCTTGACCTCTTCCTCGAGGCGACCAACGTCGCCGACATGGGATCGGGCCCCTACTCCCTCCCCGGCGATCCGGCGGTCAATTACCCGGTCGTTGCCGACCCGCTGCTGAGCATGATGAACCAGGCCTTCCTGCGCTGGACCGGCAGCAATGGTGCGATCAAGGGTGGACGCCAGGAGCTCGTCTACGACAACGCCCGTTTCGTGGGCAACGTCGGGTGGCGTCAGAACCACCAGAACTTCGACTCCGTGCGCGCGGACTGGACGCTGATCGAGAAGCTCGGCCTGCGCTACACCTACATCGGACAGGTGCACACGATCACTGACGTCGAGCTGGATCTCTACGGTCACATCGTCAACGCCAGTTATGACCTGAACAGGTTCGGCAAGCTGCGCGGCTATGCGCTGATGCTCGACTTCGACGTCGCCAAGGCCGCGAATTCGAACACCTTCGGTGGCTCATGGGTCGGCAATCTCCCGCTCGGCGAGGGACCGTGGAACCTGAAGTGGCGCGGTGAGTACGCGGTGCAGCAGGATGCCTACGACAACCCAGGCAGCATCGATGCAACCTACATGCACCTCATGGGCGGCTTCGGCCAAGAGAAGATCGGCATCGGCGTTGGCTTCGAACAGCTCTCGGGCAGCATGGAAGACGGCCAGTTCAACACGGCCTTCGCCACCGCACACAAGTTCAACGGCTGGGCGGACAAGTTCCTCAAGACTCCGACCGGCGGCCTGAACGACTTCTACGTGAGCGCGGGCGGCAAGGCCAGCAGCTTCGGCTACGTGGCCACCTGGCACAAGTTCGATGCCGAGAGCACCGACGCGGTCTACGGCACGGAGATCGACGCGCTGGTCACCTACAAGACGAGCTGGAAACAGCTGCTGGCCGTCAAGGGCGCGATCTACAGCGCGGACGGCGACGCTCCGGTTGGCACGGGGCAGGCCAGTGACGTGACCAAGGTCTGGTTCTACACGACTTTCACGTTCTGATCGTCAGTTCCAGAAGATACACCGCGGGCCCCGTGCTTCGGCGCGGGGCCCGTTTCGTTGCTGGCCATCCTCTATGAGTCTACAATCGACTGACCGCGTGTCGCACACGGTGCCGCCGGCCTGGCCAGCACCGACCTCCCGACGCCAACCACCAGGAATGTCTCATATGTCCAGACGCTTCCGCTTGGTCGCCTTCTTTGCCCTCTGCATCCTCCCCATCCTCGCCGCATGCGACGATGACGATGTCCAGGAGATCCTGCATTACGACATCACGATCATTAATAGCACCGGCACGGACTACGAAGTCTGGATCGACGTGGACGTCGATGCGGCCGGGTTCGTACAGGACGGCACTGTCGACGGCGGCACCATGCGCGTGCTTCGCGACCGGGTGATCGATGTTGGGTATCACATCCGGCTCACCGAGCCCGGACAGGACCCGGACACCACTTTTGAGCACGAACGAACGATCGAACAGGGCAGCGACACCGATGTGACCTGGACCGTTGATCCCTGATCTGGCCCTGATCTGGAAGCCGCCTCAGGCCGCGGGCCCGGGGCGGCGCACTCCCCCGTCATTCAGTGTCACTCGGGCGCGGTCGAGCCACTCGGCCATGGGCACAACGAACTTGCGTGAAGCACCCGTCCACTCTTTGAGCTGCTGCAGTTCGAGCGTGTCGTGTTCGCGGAAGTGATCGCTCACACGCACCTGCAACTCCTCGAGCTTGTCACGGTGCGCAAAGAGCTTGCCCTCGAGCTTTACCACACGGTTCTGATCCAGGAGCAGGCGCAGGGCCGGGTCGCGCAAGTCCTGGTCGCTAGCCTCGAACAACGGCTCGGCCTCGCGCACGCGCTGTTCCAGCGCGCCCAGGCCGGCTGTGGCCTCGTCATCGAGTTCGGGCCGGGCATTGTCTGCGCGTACGCGGTCGCCATTGATGAAGATCGGAAACTGGCCGGCTGCCCACTGCAGAACTCGCGCGAACAACGCGGCAGGTCCCTCAAAGCCCGAAGCCTGGCGCAGCTCGGCGATGCCCAACCCGAGGCTCATCGGCGAACCGGTCTGGTGCGCGCGCAGCAGGGCCAGCCCGTGCTCGAGCACCTCGTCCAGAGCTGGGCGCGAGAAGACACGGTCGCCGAGGATGACGGCACGGCCGTCAGATTCGCGGCCGCTGATCCTGCCGGTAGCGTCGGTGAATCCACAGAGATGCAAGCGCGTGGTCAGCTCGTCTCGCGTCCAGCCCTCGCGCGGCGGTCGGTCGTCGGCGAAGGCCCACGCGTCGTCACTGCCAGCCGCGAGTTTCTGTAATCGCTCCAGGGTTTCCTTTCGTCGTTCGCCGCTTCGACCCTGAGGCTCGATGACCACGGCGCCGGCCGCGGTGATCATCGGTGACCAGGTGCGCAGCACCAGGCGGTCGCCTGGAGCTGCGATCAGCGGTTCGTCCAGAAGGAGCCGCGCCAGCGCTGTGCCTGAAGCCGCCATCTCACCCTCGTGGTCGAGCAGGTCCAGACGCGCATCAACCTCGCGTGCAGCGTGGTGTACATGGAGGGCGGCGCGCGGGCGCAGTCGTGCGGCAAGCAATGGGTCAGCGACGGCATGCAGCCGCACACCGATGATGCGCGACGGTGCCCACGCCGTTCCGCTCACCAGCTGGTCACCACGTGCGAGTTCATCCTGCTTGATCTGCGCCAGTGAAATCGCCACGCGCTCGCCCGCGCCAGCTTCATCGGCCGCGCTGCCGTGGCTCTGCACCTCGCGCACGCGTAATTGTCGGTCTTCGGGCAGCAGTCGCAGCGTGTCACCTGTGCGGACCGTGCCCGACCAGGCGGTGCCGGTCACGACCACACCGGCGCCAGGCAAGGCAAACACGCGATCCAGGGGCATGCGAAAGTCAGTGTCGCGCGAACGCAGAGGAACTTTCGCGGCAAGATCCTTCAGCGCCTCGCGCAGGTCATCGAGCCCCTCACCACTGGTCGCACTCACCCGAATCACCGGGGCTTCGGCGAGAAAACTTCCCACAACCAGATCCCGTGCTTCTTCTTCAACCACTTCGGCGATCTCGGGGTCGGCGAGATCCATCTTGGTCAGGACGATCAGACCAGCGCGCACGCCGAGCATGCGCAGGATGTCAAAGTGCTCGCGCGTCTGCGGCATCACGCCTTCGTCGGCAGCAATCAAAAGCAATGCGAGGTCCATACCGCCCGCCCCGGCCACCATCTGGCGTACGAAGCGCTCGTGGCCGGGCACGTCGACGATACCCAGGCGCAGGTCCTCGGTGAGATCGAGCTGTGCGAAGCCAAGTTCTATGGAGATGCCGCGGCGGTGTTCTTCCTCCAGGCGGTCGGTATCGGTGCCGGTGAGTGCACCTACGAGCGTGGTCTTGCCGTGGTCGACATGACCGGCGGTGCCGAGGATGAGCGTGCGCATCTGTCCCAAAGGGGCGAGGTCCCGGGTTGGTCCTACGGGGTCGGTGGTCCGGCCACGCGTTCGATCGTTGCACCGAGCGCCCGCAGCTTCTGCTCGATGCGCTCGTAGCCTCGATCTATATGGTAGACGCGATCGAGCTGTGTCTCACCCCGCGCGGCCAGGGCGGCGATGATCAGCGCCGCCGAAGCCCGCAGATCCGTGGCCATCACCGGTGCCGCGGTGAGCGTGTCGACACCCCGAACCACCGCCGAGTTGCCGTCCATGCGGATATCCGCACCCAGGCGGCGCAGCTCGGCCACGTGGGTGAAGCGATCGGGATAGATAGTATCGGTGATCACGCTGATGCCGTCGCCCACGCAGGCCACGGCCATCGTTTGCGCCTGCATGTCAGTGGGGAAGCCGGGGAAGGGGCGGGTGACCACGCGCATTGTGCCATGTGCCTCGCGACCATCGACTTCGATCGCGTCATTGCCCACGTTGAACTTGCAGCCGGTCGACTCCAGGATCTCGATCGTCCGCGCCAGATGATCGGTGCGCACACCGCGCACGCGCAGCTTCGAACGCAACGCAGCACCCGCGGCCAGGAAAGTGCCAGCCTCGATGCGGTCAGCGATGACCTCGACATCCAGTGGCCGCAGTTCCTTCACGCCGTCGATCTCCAGGCGCGTGGTACCCACACCCTCGATCTTTGCGCCGGAGTCGATCAGGGCCTCGGCCAGCTGCGTGACTTCTGGTTCGCGCGCGGCGTTGTCGAGTACCGTGTGGCCCTCCGCCAGCACTGCGGCCATCATCACATTGGCCGTGGCACCGACGCTCGAGGTTTCGAAGTTGATCTCGGTACCCTTGAGTTGATCGCACTCGGCGAGGATATATCCACCCTCGAGTTCGACCTTCGCACCAAGCGCTTCCATGCCCTTGAGGTGCAGGTCGACCGGTCGCGGTCCCCACGCACACCCACCCGGCAGGGACACGCGCGCCTGGCCATGCCGCGCGAGCAACGGACCGAGCACATAGATCGACGCCCGCATCGTCTTGACCAGATCGTATGGCGCCTCGATGCCATCCGCGCCGCTCGCATCGACGGTCAGCGTGCCGTCCTTGCACTCGGTCGTCGCGCCGAGCGTCTCAAGCACGCGGGCCATGGTGCGCGTGTCGCGCAGGTCGGGGTTGTTGCGGATCCGGCTGGTGCCGTCGCTCAGGAGTGTCGCAGCCATCAAGGGCAGCACGGCATTCTTGGCCCCGGCGACGGTGACTTCACCGCTGAGTGTGCAGGGTCCCTGGATGAGGAATCTGTCCATGGAGTCTCCGAATGAGGTTTCGGCGGGTTCGCGAGCTGGATCGGACTTCCGGCGGCACCATAGCGCCGCAGGCTGCAGCGTGGAACAGGCCATTTCGGGCCAGATCCTGTGCCCTTGCGCCGCCCGGCCAGTCCCTGTACATTGGTAACCTTATGGTTACCAATTACACCCACAACAAGGCCGACAATGACCGGGAGTCCCGGCTCGATGTCGTATTCGGCGCCCTTGCTGATACGACCCGGCGCGAGATTCTCGCCCGGCTGGCTGAAGGCGAGCTCTCCGTAGGTGAGCTGGCCGCCCCCTTCGAAATGTCGCGCCCGGCCATCTCCAAACACCTGCGCGTTCTCGAACGTGCAGGCATGGTCCGCCGCACCCCGGACGGACGGATCAGCCGTTGCAGCCTCGACGCCGCCCCCATGCGCGAGGCTTCTGAGTGGGTCGAGCGCTACCGCGCTTATTGGGAAGACCAGCTCGACTCTCTGGCCCGTTTCTTCGAGCAGGAGAGCACGCCCCATAAACCTCGAAACGAGGAGGATGACGAGTGAGTACATCTACCGAACAGACCCTGCGCCTGACGCGCGTGATCAAGGCCCGGCCCGCGGCCGTCTTCGCGGCCTGGACCGAGCCCGAGCAGATGAAGCGATGGTCGTGCCCGGTCGGCACCAGCCTGGCCGACGTACAGGTCGACCTGCGCGTAGGCGGCAGCTTCCTGGTCGACATGCGCGGCGACGAAGACGGCAGCCACCACACGGCCTTCGGTGAGTACCGGGAAATCGATCCACCGAATCGCCTGGTCTACACCTGGGACTGGAAGCAGGAAGGCGACGCCATGGGCGAGACGCTGATCACGGTCGAGTTTCGCGCCCAGGGCGAACACACCGAGGTCGTGATGACGCACGAGAAGCTGCCCAGCATCGAGATGCGCGACGCGCATGAGCAAGGCTGGTCGAGTTGCCTGGACCGGCTGGAAGGTGTGTTCGGGTAGAGGTCATTCGATTGCGGGAATAAGCAGGCGATATTGGGGGGGTGGGGTTCCGGTAGGCGAATGAGGCCTCGTGGCGGCCGGCATTCGCAGGTCGAGTTCCGACGCGGAACTGGTGGACCGGCGCAAATGGGCCCGGCCCCACGCCCAACCCCCGACTCG
>Ga0164313_10004725_pt1 | contig 12067 bp, 9 predicted proteins | sample GuaBasSedimGuay4_FD_113735 | JGI IMG/M metagenome (GOLD analysis project Ga0164313, IMG submission 113735) | Subseafloor sediment microbial communities from Guaymas Basin, Gulf of California, Mexico - Guay4, Core 4569-4, 0-3 cm | ecosystem: Environmental > Aquatic > Marine > Hydrothermal vents >... | reverse complement strand
GGGCGTTGCCCGGCCATTTTACGTCGGGTTGTTCACCCGCATAGCCGTGCAGGTCGCGCGGATAGTTTGTGGACACTAATGCCCCGGGTGAAACGGTTTGCCCAGGCTCGCAGGCGCGTTGAGTTTGATGCGTACACGGTCGCGTGAGATAAGCACTAGCACGAGGATGGTGGCTACGTAGGGCAGCATGCTCATGATTTGTGAAGGCACGTGAATGCCGATAGCCTGGGCGTGTAATTGCAAAATGGTGATGCCGCCAAACAGGTAGGCGCCGAGCAGTATTCGTGTTGGGCGCCAGGAGGAAAATACCACCAGCGCCAGCGCGATCCAGCCACGGCCCGCGGTCATACCTTCGACCCAAAGCGGAGAGTAGGCCATGGACACATATGCGCCACCCAGTCCGGCCATGCCGCCGCCGAATAAAATGGCCAGCCCGCGTATCAGTTTTACGCGATATCCAAGGGCATGCGCGGCATCATGGGAATCACCTACAGCGCGCAAAATAAGCCCGCCACGCGTCTTATTCATAAAGTGTCGAATGGCAAATAGCATGAAAATCGACAGGTAGACCATGATGTCGTGATTGAACAATAAATCCCCAAGTACTGGAATCGAGGCCAGGCCGGGGATCGCGATCTTCGGTAGGCCGGTATAAGCGACACCGATCATGCTCTGTCCGAGCAAGGCGCTCAAGCCTACACCAAATATGGTCAGAGCCAGGCCGGTGGGAACCTGACGCGCGTGGAAGACCAGCACCAGCACTGCAAAAATTCCGGCTAAGGCAGCTCCGGCAACAGCGCTCATCACAATGGCCAGCAGTATACTATCGGTTTGGGTAACTACAATAAAACCGGCGATGGCTCCCATGAGCATCATGCCTTCAACGCCAAGGTTCAACACGCCGGATTTCTCAGTGATCATTTCTCCCAGTGCGGCAAACAGCAAGGGGGTCGCAGCGGTAATGACTGTCAGCAGAGCAAGTATGAGTATATCGAACATAATATTAGTTAGCTTTGTTGGGCGATAGCCTCAGGCGATAGTGAATCAGGACATCGCAGGCAAGCAGAAAGAATAATAACAGGCCCTGGAAAACACCACCAACCGCCAGAGGAAGGTTTAACTCAATTTGTGCAGATTCGCCTCCCAGATACGACAAGGCAAGCAACAGACCGGCAAACAGGACGCCCACGGGGTGCAAGCGCCCGACGTAAGCGACAATGATCGCGGTAAAACCGTAACCCGGTGAAATAGAGGGGAGCAATTGACCAATAGGCCCGACCACTTCAATCACACCTGCCAAACCGGCAGCACCCCCGCTCATAAGCAGGGTCATCCAGATAACTTTGTTCTGACTGAAACCGGCGTGCGTGCCCGCATCAGGTGCATCCCCCATGACTTTGATCTGGAAGCCGAGTAAGGTTCGCGACAGCACGGCCCAGGCGATTAATACCACCACAACAGCTATTATGGCACCCAAATGCAGGCGTGTTCCGTCGGCTATTATTGGCAGAAGAGCAGAATCACTGAAGATTCTCGACTGTGGAAAACTATAACCGTCAGGGTCTTTCCAGGGGCCGTGAATCAGGTAGCTCAATAACAGTTCCGCTACGTAGGTGAGCATCAAGCTGGTTAGAATTTCGTTGGCGTTAAATCGCGTACGTAACCAGGCGACGATACCGGCCCACAGCATGCCGCCAATCATTCCGGAGATCAGAATAAGGGGCAGGATATAAAAGCCCTCCTGTTCGTAAAATAACAGCGCGACACCACCGCCGAATATACCGCCCAGAATCAATTGACCCTCGGCGCCAATATTCCAGACGCCCGCCCGAAAACCCAGTGACAGCGCTACCCCGATGAGGATCAGGGGAGTCGCTTTTACCCACAGTTCTGATAAACCATAGGAGGTGGAGATGGGTTCAACAAAAAAGATATACAGGGCCTGCGCGACATCGACCCCCATAATACGAAACAGCAGCGAACCGGCGATCAGAGTCAGCAGTAGCGCCAGTACGGGGGACAAATACACCCAGAGCTTGGACTCAAGCTGACGCCTTTCCAGATAAGGTTTTAGCATTCGGAGACCCCCGCCATAAGTAGCCCAATCTTCTCGCTGTTCATTTCCATGATGGGAAAGAGAGGAGAGACCTTACCTGCACAAATGGCTCCAATTCGATCGGAAATTTCAATGAGTTCATCCAGATCCTGTGAGATCACCAGTACTGCGGTACCCTGATTTGCCAGTGCGCGTAAGGCGGCGCGTATGCTTTGTGCAGCTCCCGCATCAACGCCCCAGGTAGGTTGTGCGACAATGATTACCTCGGGTGCCTGTTTAATTTCCCTGCCGACAATGAATTTCTGCAGATTTCCACCTGACAAGCTATCAGCACTAACGTCTTCACCCGGTGTTCGGACGTCAAACTCCTTGATTATCGATTGTGTATAGTCGACCGTTTTAGGGTAGTCGATCAGCCCTAATTTTATTAAGCCCAGGCGAATGTTGGCGGTTAAGAAGGCATTGTCAACCAGGCTCATGCCGGGTATAGCCCCGTGACCGAGGCGTTTTTCAGGTACGCTGACCAGGCCGTGGTTTCGCCTTTGGTTTGGCCCCTGTTGCCCGACATTTTGGCCTTCAATGCTGATGGATTCAGATGTGCTCAGCAGCTCTCCGTTGAGCGCTTTTAATAGTTCATCCTGGCCATTTCCAGCCACACCAGCAAGCCCGACTATTTCGCCGCCATGCACGTCAAAACTGATGTCTTTGAGTGAGATTCCCAGTGCGTTGTCTGCCGGAAGATTCAGGCTATTAACGCTGAGGCGTACCTCACCCAGATCTCCGCTGGGAGCGTGATCGGCTAGTTTTAGTTCTTCACCCATCATCAGGCCTGCAAGTGATGCGGGTGTTTCATCGGCCACCGTTACGCTATCTATTTTTTTGCCGAGGCGTAAAATCGTTGCGTTTTTGCACAGAGACTTGATTTCATCAAGTTTATGGCTGATATACAGGATCGCCATCCCTTCGTCCGCAAGACGACGTAGGGTCTCGAATAATTTATCGACTTCCTGAGGTGTGAGTACAGAAGTGGGCTCATCCATGATGAGCAGTTTCGGGTTCTGCAGCAGGCAACGAATGATTTCGATACGCTGCCGCTCACCCACAGAGAGTGAGTACACGTGACGCTCGGGATCCAAAGGCAAACCGTATCGGTTGGATACATCAACGATGCGTTCTGATAATTGTGAAGGGTCGGCTTTTTCATCCATCCCCAGGGAGATATTCTGAGCGACGGTCAGAGAATCAAACAGCGAAAAATGCTGAAAGACCATCGCAATGCCCAGACTGCGCGCATATGCCGGGTTGTTGATCTGCACCGGTTTTCCTTCAAATACAATGCTTCCTTCGTCCGCCTTGACGACCCCGTAGATGATTTTGACCAGGGTAGATTTTCCCGCGCCGTTTTCGCCTAGTAACGCGTGAATTTCACCATGTCCGATCTGCATTGAAATATCGTCATTCGCTACGCAACCGGGATAGGCCTTGCGGATATGATCTAGTGAGATCAGGGGTTGATCGGACATTTATTTTGGAGCCTTATAGTTTAATTATCTGATTGGCTTGGGATGAATTATTGTGTCAGCTGACCATAAACCATAAAAGAGTGATTAGCAATCAGTGCGTGATGTGGTGTATCCGTTTCGTGGAGTTGAGTATTCATTTGAGGCCTATACCTTTGCTTAGCTTGTTTTTTGAACACAGAGACCACAGAGGATATAAAGTCTTTTTCTCCGTGCGCTCTGTGGTCTCTGTGTTAAATAATATATGTAAGCAAGGCACAACCTACATCAGACTGGCGAGTAACCGAGCCGCTGCCTGATGGCGGTGTTTGAGGTCTTCCAGGTCAACATCGGGTAGTGCTCCGTCGATTACTTTCCATTGTCCTTCAATCATCACCCGGTCGGCCTGGTTAGCGCCGCCCAGCAGCAACGCAGCAAGCGCGTCGTGGTGTCCCGAGAAGCGCAGTTCATCCAGTTTGAACAGAGCCAGGTCAGTGCGCTTTCCGGGGGATATCTCGCCAATATCATCACGACCGAGTACCTTTGCAGATCCTTGTGTAGCCCACCGAAAAGCGTCGGTGTGTCGAATGGTATCAGCACCATAGTGCAGGCGTTGCAGGTACATCGCCTGGCGTACCTCGTTAATCATGTTTGAATGATCGTTGGATGCGGACCCATCTACACCAAGGCCCACCGGGCAGCCCGCAGCTTCAAGCTCCTGCGTGCGGCAAATGCCAGAGGCCAGCATCATGTTGGAGTTCGGGCAATGGCAGATTCCGACGCCTGCTTCACCCAGTTGCCGGATTTCCATTTCGTTGAAGTGGATGCCATGTGCCAGCCAGGTTCGGCCACTCAGCCAACCGACGCTTTGCAGGTAATCGACGGTACGTAGGCCGAAGCGCTCCAGACAGAATGCTTCTTCATCCAGGGTTTCGGCCAGGTGGGTGTGTAGGCGCACATCGTACTGATCCGCCATTTTGGCACTCTCCTGCATCAGTTCGGTGGTCACTGAAAAAGGTGAGCAGGGGGCTAGTGCGACCTGCAGCATCGCCCCTGGTTTGTTTTCGTGCCAGGTTTTGATCAGGCGCTCGGAGTCGGCGAGGATATCCGCTTCGGTTTGTACTGTGGTTTGTGGTGGCAGGCCTCCGTCGTCTTCACCGAGGCTCATCGAGCCGCGCGTTAAGGTCATGCGCATGCCAATATTCTGCGCGACTCCCGCCTGTATATCGATGGCGTGTTCCAGACCGTCGGGAAACAGGTAGTGATGATCAGCGGCGGTAGTGCAGCCCGATAACAGTAGTTCAGTCAGTGCTAGTTCGGTGGCAACTGAGAGCATCTCAGGCGTCAATTTGGCCCATACCACATACAGCGACTTTAGCCAGGGAAACAACGCTTTGTTGAGCGCCGTGGGGTAGGCGCGGGTCAGGGTTTGATAAAAGTGATGATGGGTATTGATCAACCCCGGCAATATTACGTGCTCGCTGGCATCAAATGTCTGTGCAACGGGCCCGGATGGCTTTTGCCCCTGTGCGAGAACCTCACTAATCTGACCATCACAAACAACGATGCCTCCGCGAGCATCTGCTTCGCTACCGGTCCAGATCGCCAGTGGGTTTTTTATCCAGGTGGCTGGAGAATCGGGCATCGCTAGTTTACTAATCATTTTATAGGGCTATGTACTAATTCAGAGTTTGAATATTGACACAGAGACCACAGAGCACACGGAGAATAAGCATTCTTTTCCTCTGTGCACGCTGTGATCTCTGTGGTAAAAAACAAAGCTATCTACACCTCATCAGCATCACGCAAATAGGTTTGTTTGCCCAGGATATGGCTGGCATAAATTGCCCTGTCATCCCCCAGCATCATGAACACAAAAAGCTTCTGTTCGATACTATCACAGGCTTGCATTCGCCTGGATATAAGGGGGGTAGCTTCAGTATCCAGTACAATAAAATCGGCTTCTTTGCCGGGCAGGAAGTTGCCCAACTTATCTTCAAGATACAATGCGTGTGCGCTGCCCAGTGTGGCGAGGTAGATGCCCTGCGTCGGTGCCAGTTGTCGCCCGGCGAGCTGTTGGATTTTGTAAGCATCGCTCAGAGTTTGCAGCATGCTAAAGCTGGTGCCGCCCCCGACATCTGTAGCAAGCCCAACCCGAATGTGGTGCTGTCGATTACTTTCCAGATCAAATAGACCACTGCCGAGAAAGGTGTTGGATGTCGGGCAAAAAGCTAGCGCAGCACCGCTATTGTGCAGCCTCTTCCGGTCAGTTTCATCCAGATGTATACCGTGTGCAAACAGGGCGCGTTCACGCAACAACCCGAACTGATCATAGACATCCAGATAGCTTCGACTCCAGGGGAATAATTCCTTAACCCAGGCAACCTCCTCGAGGTTTTCAGCAACATGGCTGTGGATGTAGGTGTCAGGATACAAGTTAGCGAGTTTTCCCGCTTCGCTCAATTGTTCATCCGTTGAGGTCGGCGCAAACCGCGGGGTAATGGCGTACAGAAGGCGATCACGCTTATGCCATTTTTCAATGAGTTCGCGGCTTTGCTCATAGGCTGTTTGAGGCGTATCGCGAAGATTGTCCGGCGCATGCCGGTCCATTAACACTTTGCCGGTAATAAGCCGCATGTTGCGTTTTTGCGCGGCTGAAAACAGGGCGTCAACTGAAGTTGGGTGGATGGTTGGCATCACCATGGCAGTGGTGGTGCCATTGCGCAATAGTTCGTCCAGAAAGAATTCGGCTACTTCGCGGGCATGCTCGGGATCATCAAACCTGGCTTCGGTTGGAAAGGTGTACTTATTGAGCCACTCCAGCAGGCGGGTGCCGTACGACGCGATGATGTCGGTCTGCGGGTAATGAATATGGCTATCGATGAAGCCGGGCAGGATGAGCTTCCCAGAATAATCGGTGACAGGTATATTTTTAGAAAGTTGTGCCAACGCGGGTTCGGCAGGCCCGCATTCGAGTATGTGGCCGTCCTCGATAAGGAGTAGCCCATCGGCGAAATACTCAGTTTTGCTGGTGTCACCTTCCGGGCCGGGGTCACCCAGGCAGTGGAAGATAGCGCCACGGATGGCGTGGCGCGGGCCTTTAAACGTAGAATTTTTAGTTTTCCAGAGGGGCATTTAGAATGGTTAAGTGTTTGAGATAGGTAACAAGGTAATCTCTTGTCCTGCATCAAAGTAAAACTCATCACAGTTCATATTCGGCCCACCACGGTCTACAATCATAAAAGCTTGCCCGGGCTCCAGCGCAATGATCGGTAGATGCCAGACCCCCGTGTGAAAGTTGATGCCCTGTGTCCCGTTGCTGTAAAAAGCGCGAATACTATCGGGTGAAATTGATTCGCCAACAGGGGCAGCTACCACAATCATGCCTTGACTGAAGAGCGGAAAAATAGCCTGAGACCCGTGAGGGTGTCGTTCGAGAAAAGCAATATCAAGAGGCAGTTCAGTCGTCTGCACGCATTTTGCGATACTCATCACCGGCCTACCGCCCGTCGCGGTACCAATATTGATATTCGCAAGGTCGTAATAGCGCTCGAGTTTTCCGCCGTTCATTTCAAAATGCTGTGCACCTTCGATCTGAATAACATCGCCAAAGGGCGCGAAAGCCTCGGTGCTTAACAATGTGGGTTTAAGCTGGACTGTTTTGTTCATGAGTTGACCGGTACTTCCCTAAGGCGCCCTAGCAAGCGTACCCGGCTAATGCCCCCGTCGGGGAAGATATTCAGGCGAATGTGTGTGATTGGCCCCAGCTTTGTATTGAGATCGGTGAAGTAATGTTGCTTGTCCATTTGCAGTTTCTGCTCGGGCATCAGCGTGTCCCAGAACATGCTCTGCGTAACGATACTCTGTGTGACGCCTTTGTCAATACATGCGGCCTGGATTGAGACACGATCAGGATAATTGCCTTTAAAGTGTGCGGTGTCGATCTCAATTTTTTCCACCACACCGGCTGCGCCGAGAGCGAGTACCGCCCAGTCGTTTCCGGGTTCTCGCCGCCGGGCGGTCTCCCAGCCGTCACCCATGTTTATGCCACGCCCGGGGGCATTCAGGTTGTGCATGGTGCCAAAGTGCTCGTCATTGCAAGCGAGTGCCCGCCCGCCATTTTCCATCGCCAGCAGGTCAATCGTGTCGCTGGATGATAAGGTCTGAACAGAAGGCTGGATGGTGCCGTACACGCGCAGACGTGCGATGCCACCATCGGGATAAATGTTTAAACGCAGATGGGTGTATATTCGCGAGTCATTAATCTCGATATAGTGATGCCGGTCGCCCTTGAGTTTGACCGTGGCTCGCAGCTCACTCCATTCATTTTCGTCGGGGACAAGCTTATCGCTGATACAGGCATCGATGGACGCGGCCGGGGGGTAGTTGCCGGTAAAGTGCGTGGTGTTGATATCAAGGCCGGCAATCTTACCCGGCACGCCAAAGCGAATGATGGCGTAGTCATGGCCTGCGCTGCGTTTGCGACGGGATTCCCAGCCATCCATCCATTTGCCATTATCATCAAATTTCCCGTCGATAAATACCGGCTCGGCAGGGTCGATCATGCGAGATTTATCCGCGAAAAAATCATCGCTGGCGAACACAACTTCAGTACCCAGACGCGGTTGCGCAAGGTCAATATACTCTTTGAATGGATTGCTTTTATTACTCATGAATTTTGTCCTGTTCTTTGTGCGATGTCTTCGAGTCTGAATCGAGCGATTTTGTGAATTTGCAACAAGGCCTGCGCAAACTCTTGTTCATAGTTGTTTGGCAGGCGTTGCTCGAATGCTTCGAGTATTTGAAATCGGTTTGCTCCCTTGACGGCCATAATAAACGGGAAGTTGAACTTGGTACGATAAGCCCGGTTAAATGTCTGAAACCGCGCAAATTCTTCGGCGTTACATAAATGTATGCCTGCGCTGGATTGTTCGCCGCGGGATTCGCTTGTCAGTTCACCGGCCTGTGCCGCTTTACCCGCTAAATCCGGGTGTGCGAGGATCAACTCCAGTTGCTGCTGTCGGGTTGCCCCGTCTACAATGCCGGCCAGGGTCGTGGTTAGACCATCAATATTGTTAAAAGCGGAATCCAACCCCTGCACCCAGGCCTGTTGGGCAATCCATGCTGAGTGTTCGTAAACACCATCGAATAGAGTCATGAACGTTTTTTCGTCCACGCCGGACGGATAGATTGCCGCATTGCTGTGCGCGGGTTTCATGGTTTGGCACCGGTATTAAACCAGCGGTTAATCTTATCGCGTTCCTCATCGCTCATGCCGGTAAGATTACCCAGGGGCATAGCCCTGGCAACGACTGACTGCTGGTACACAGCGCTGGCTTGTTTCAGCAGCTGTGCATCAGTGTCGAGCAATACGCCCATAGGCGCGGTGGCGAACCCGGCTTGTGTCGGGTTTTGTGAATGGCAGGCGGTGCACCGGTTGGCGATAATCTGCTTAACCTCGGTGAAGCTCACGGCTTCACCCGTGACAGATGATACGGGCTTAGGGGCCGCGATAACAATTGCAGCTGCCAGTAAAATTCCAGCGATGATCAGTATCAGGGGAGAAGCCTTACCTTTATGACGAGCCACGAAATAGACACGGATCAGGGCCCCCGCGAGAGAGAGAGCAATCAGAATCAGCCAGTTGTACGCATGGTTGTAACTCAGCGCATAATGGTTACTGATCATTACGAACAGAACCGGCAGGGTGAAGTAGGTATTGTGTACAGAACGCTGTTTTCCAAGTATGCCGTGAATCGGGTCGGGTGTATTGCCCGCCTCGATTGAGGCGATCATTTTCTTTTGCCCGGGAATGATAATGAAAAACACGTTGGCCACCATGATGCTGCCCAGCATCGCGCCATAATGAATAAACGCGGCCCGGCCGCTAAATACCTGGCTCAGCATGTAGGCCACAAGGCTAACGAATACCAGTATGGCCAGCCCCATCCATTTATCATTGTGGCCTATCGGCGAACGGCACAACAAATCATATACCACCCAGCCCAGCACCAGACTTGCGACGCCAATACCGATGGCGGTGGGTTTGCTCAAGGTCATCACCTGTGGGTCAATGGTGTACAGTTCCGCGCCATACCAGTAGATGAGTATCAATAAAAACAGACCTGAGAGAAATGTGGAATAGGCCTCCCACTTAAACCAGTGCAGCTGTTGCGGCATTTGCGGGGGGGCACTCAGATACTTTTGAGCGTGATACATGCCCCCGCCGTGCACGGACCATACTTCTCCACCGACCCCCTGATCTGCGTCAGATTGTTTGCGGGGGGGGAGTAGATGATTATCCAGCCATACAAAGTAAAAGGATGCACCAATCCAGGCGATGCCGGTGATCATGTGTAACCAGCGGCCGAACAGGTTAAGAATTTCGAGAAGGTAGGATTCCATGGTTAGTGATTTACCCCGTCCGTGCGACCATACCATGCGTCATTCCTGCGCAGGCAGGAATCCATATCAAACAGTATGGGGTTCTTTAAGCCACGTATGGATTCCTGCCTGTGTAGGAATGATGGAAAGATGTGGGTGCGATGAATTAGCATGTCTATAAATGAAAAAATGTTAGTCTCCCGCTCTCGTCGCATTAACCGCATTTAAAATCGCCTCACACGTCGCCGGTGCATTTAAGGGTGGATTAACTTTATAGTCTGCCACGCTGGCAATGGCATCACGAATCGCAAAAAATACCGAGAACGATAATAGCAGTGGTGGCTCACCCACTGCCTTGGAGCGCATAATAGAATCTTCGTGGTTGTGGTTTTTAAATAGGCTTACCCGAAAATCGTCCGGGCAATCATTGATGGCAGGGATTTTATACGTCGAGGGTGCGTGTGTCATTAAGCGCCCCTGATCGTTCCAGTAGAGCTCTTCTGTGGTTAGCCAGCCCATGCCCTGTATGTAAGCACCCTCGACCTGCCCGATATCGATGGCAGGGTTGATTGAGTTGCCCGCATCGTGTAATAAATCCGCGCGCAATAGCTTCCATTCGCCGGTGAGTGTGTCAATTTGCACTTCCGAAACCGAAGCGCCATAGGCATAGTAAAAAAACGGTCGGCCTTTGAGCTTCTTGCTGTTCCAGTGCAGTTTTGGGGTGGCGTAAAAGCCATCCGACCAGAGTTGAATACGCGCCTCGTATGCTTTTTGAATCAACTCGGTAAAGCTGATGCTGGTTTCTCCAAGTTTTACCTGACCGTGTTCAAACTGGATCTCTCGTGCGTCGAGCTGGTACTGCTTTGCCGCAAAGTCAGACAGGCGTTGTTTGATTTTTAAAACCGCATCCTGCGCTGCCTTGCCGTTCAAGTCTGCCCCGGTCGACGCCGCCGTGGCAGACGTATTGGCGACTTTGTCGGTGCGCGTGGCCGTGGCGCGCACTTGCTTAATACTAAGGCCCAGTTCGTTAGCAACCACCTGTGCTACTTTGGTGTTCAGGCCCTGACCCATTTCGGTACCGCCGTGATTGACCAGGATCGTGCCATCCAGGTAGATGTGTACCAGCGCACCGGCCTGGTTGAAGTGCACCATATTAAAAGAAATGCCAAACTTTACCGGGGTCAGGGCGAGACCCTTTTTCAGCATTTCACTATGTTTGTTGTAGTCGCGTATCTCGGCCTGGCGTGCCTGGTAATCACTGCTGTCCTGCAATTGCTCCACCAGTTCAGCGATGACGTTATCCTCAATCGTCTGATCATAGGGCGTGATGTTGCGTTCATCTTTACCGTAAAAATTGGCTTTGCGAACCTCAAGCGCATCACGTCCCAGCGTGCGGGCAATATTGTCGATAATGTATTCAATGGCAATCGCGCCCTGTGGCCCGCCAAAGCCACGAAACGCAGTATTGGACTGGGTGTTGGTCTTTGCGCAGAGTACCTTAATATCTACGTCACTCAGATAGTAGGCGTTATCAAAATGGCAGGCCGCCCTGGCGGCAACGGGGGGGGAGAGGTCAGTCGAGTGCCCGGCGTTGGCAACCATTTGAATGCTCGCCGCCTGGATCATGCCGCTATCATCGAAACCGACGTCATAGTCATAGTGAAAGCTGTGACGTTTGCCGGTAATGAGGAAATCATCATCCCGGTCCAGACGCAGTTTAATGGGTCGCTTGAGCGCATTTGCACAGACGGCCGCAATGCAGACGAACAAAGCAGACTGTGATTCCTTGCCGCCAAAACCGCCGCCCATACGGCGTATCTCAACTGTGACCTGGTTGATGTCGATATCCAGTGTGTGGGAAATCAACTGCTGCATTTCGCTGGGATGTTGTGTCGAACAAAAGGCATGAAATTGCTGATTTTCACCCGGAATGACGTAGGAGATCTGCCCTTCCAGGTAAAACTGCTCCTGCCCGCCCACGGAGAACTGCCCCTGCATTCGATGCTGCGCACTGTTTAGTTTTTCTTTTGCATCACCTTGACACAATTGCATCGGCGGGACGACCAGAGAACCCGCTTTACTGGCTTGCACGGCATCCAGCATTGCGGGCAACGGCGAATAGTCAATG
>Ga0164313_10004724_pt1 | contig 12072 bp, 7 predicted proteins | sample GuaBasSedimGuay4_FD_113735 | JGI IMG/M metagenome (GOLD analysis project Ga0164313, IMG submission 113735) | Subseafloor sediment microbial communities from Guaymas Basin, Gulf of California, Mexico - Guay4, Core 4569-4, 0-3 cm | ecosystem: Environmental > Aquatic > Marine > Hydrothermal vents >... | reverse complement strand
TCTGGTTCTGACTCAGGCCCTGGTTCTGGCTCAGGTTCTGGTACAGGCATCGTTGTTGTAGCACCGTCTTCGTATCTGTCCAGAATACGCAACAGATCCTCAGCTTCTTCGGTCACCGCCTGCACAGCTTCGCTTTTCTCTTCAGCCTGCACCGCTTCAGCTTGAACTGTTTCGACCTCAGCAGATTCTTTACGACGCATCACCCACACAATTAAGGCGACCAGAAGCAATGCGACCCCGATAATCCACGCCGTTGCACCTGCATACCAGGGTTGCTCCTCACCACCTGGAGTTATCGCCACCGGTGTATCGGGCTTGTCTTTGGCGCGCTCCTCTGCCAGCGCGGCTTCCACGTTAGCAAGGCCTGCATCCGCTACTTCGAGGGCCTTGGCCTGCTCCGCTTGTTGCTCTTCCAGTTCCTTGATTCTATCTTGCAGGTAAGTGTTTTCCTGCTGAACATTGACCAGTTCCTCTTCACTGCGAGCCAACTCTTGCTGCGTGGACTCACCAGCAGTTTCCTGGGCCGTCACCTCAGCACCATCCAGGGAGGGGGTGTCGTCCTTTTGGGCGGGCGGGACCAACTCAAGATGGCCAGTATCTTCTTCAATTTCCGGTTCAGGTATGATTTCCGTTTCTGTTTCCTGATAATCACCACTATCAGCTACCGTTGGTGTGCTGTAATCCGGCGTTGCCGTACGGATGCCGGAACGAAGTTGCTCTTCCTGTCGCATCACTTCAAGCATCGCCTGACGGGACGTGAGTTCGCTCACCTCGTTGTATGCCGGCAAGCGCAGAATAGCGCCACGTTTGAGCGAACCAATATCTTCGCGATAAAACGCTTCAGGGTTCTTACGCTGCAAGGCCAGCATGGTTTGATTAATGCTGTAACCACTTGTCTGGCTCAGATCACGGGCAATCCCCCACAGTGTCTCACCCCTTGCAACAGGTCCATAAACTTCCCCGTCCTCAATCTCGTCAACGGCCGGGTCTTCTTCTGCTACTGGTTCCGACTCATCCGCTTGCTCGAGAGGCTCTTCCGTCAACGCTTCAGTGGACGCGTCGTCCAAATCCGTACCAGTGTCAGCTGCAGATTCCTGTGCCTCTGCACCAGCCTCATCTTCAGCTGGTGACTGCTCGCTGGTTGTTTCAGCCTGCTCTTCTAAAGCTGGCTCTTCTTCAACTGGCTCCGGCTCTGTTACCCCGGAATCCTGCTCAGCGAGTTCGGATTGCTGAGCTGCGGGCTCTGGTGCCTGGCTGATCGGCTCTGCGACCACCTGCTCACTCTCAACGGGAGCCTGCTCGACAACAACCGGGGAAGGTGCCGGCTGGACAGCCACTGGAGGTGCGACAGACTCGAATGTCGGGGGATCCAGGAATAAGGTGTATTCCCGTAACATTCGTCCGCTGGCCCAGACAACCTCTACCAGAACCTGCATAACCGGTTCATTGACCGGTACACGGCTGGTAATTCGGATATGCGGCTGACTTGAGTCGGTGACGATTTCAAAATCAAGTGGTACGGTGATCGCGGAGTGGCTCAGGCCGAGCAATTGAAAATCATCGGCTGATGCAAGACCGGCCGTGATGCTCTGCAATTCATCGCTTGAACGGCTAATCAGCTCAACCCTGACATCCAGCGGCTGATCCAGGTAAGAATCGACGCTTGCACTGCCGAGACCCAGTGCAAACAAGGCAGGACTAACCAGCATCAGTGCAACAACCACCGCCCATTGAATTCGTTTATACATTCCTGTCACTCCCTGACTGTCAGGATGGCTGGTAAATTACCAGTATAATTGTGCATGCATCAGTTTACGTTTGCTTGCTTCAGGTTTCCACCGGCAATTTGCCACTTACAATAACTTTTAGTATCTGAACTGCATTCAAAGCTGCACCTTTTCGCACATTGTCACCCACAACCCACATATTAATACCACGCGAATGACTGTGGTCGCGACGCAACCTGCTGACATAGACTGCGTCCTTGCCGGCTGCATGGGTAACTGCCGTTACCTGTTCCGCTGGTTCATTCGAATCAACCAGTTCCAGACCCGGAGCTTTTTGTAGCAGTTCACGGACATCTTCGATGCTGATATCCCCGGAAGTTTCAAGGTGTACGGCCTCTGAGTGACCAAAAAATACCGGCACGCGCACCGCAGTGGCATTTACACCAATAGAGGAATCGCGAAGAATCTTGCTGGTTTCCCACTGCAATTTCATTTCTTCACGTGTGTAGTCATTATCCTGCATCACATCTATCACCGGTATGGCATTGAACGCTATGGGCTGCGCGAAAACAGACGGCTCAGCATCTTTAAAACTCAGCCTGTCCATAGTCTGACGGGCCAGTTCTTCCATGCCCTTGCGACCGGCACCGGAAACCGACTGGTAAGTTGCAACGTTAATTCGGTCAATGCCGACTGCTGCATGGATCGGCGCAATGGCTACCAGCATCTGGATGGTAGAACAATTGGGATTCGCAATAACTGCACCGGGAGAAAGGTCTTCAAGCAAATCGCCATTGACCTCGGGAACCACCAATGGAATATCATCATCCTGCCTGAAGGCCGAAGTGTTATCGATGACGATGCAACCCGCTGCTGATGCGCGTGGAACATACTTCAGGCTGACCCCGGCACCGGCCGAGAACAACGCAAAATCCACTTCAGCAAAGTCAAAATCGTCCAACACTTCCACCGCGATAAAACGTTTGCCAAACTCAACGGTTGTACCAAGTGAATTTTCACTGGCAAGCGCATGAATTGTGCAATCTTTGAAGCCATTTTCCGCGAGGATTGAAAGCATGGCTTCACCCACCGCTCCTGTTGCACCCACCACCGCAATATTCAATTTTTCATTCATCTGTTAATGCTATCCAATTTTAAAGGTTCGTTCTAACCGTTCTGTGCCCGCTGCCTGAGCACATGGTCCATCAACACCAGTGCCAGCATTGCTTCGACAATGGGGGTCGCCCTGATGCCTACACAAGGATCGTGACGACCCTTGGTGATCACTTCAACCGCATTGCCATGAACATCTACACTTTGACAGGGAATTCTCAGGCTTGAAGCCGGCTTAAAAGCCACACTGACCAGTACATCCTGTCCGCTGGATATGCCACCAAGCACACCACCGGCATGGTTACTTAAAAATCCATCCGGCGTGATTTCATCACGATGTTCGGTACCCAACTGTTCAACACAGTCAAACCCCGCACCAATTTCGACGGCCTTGGCCGCATTAATACCCATCATGGCGGATGCCAGCTCTGCGTCAAGTTTGCCGTACACGGGTTCACCCAGGCCAGCCGGTACATTGCTGGCGGCAGCAGAAATACGGGCACCGACTGAATCACCTGATTTCCTCAAGCTGTCCATATACTTTTCAAGTTCCGGCACGACCGATGCATCCGGACTAAAAAACGGGTTGCCTTCAATGGCAGCCATGTCCATCACATTATCGGTCCGTATCGGACCAAGCTGTGCCAGCCACCCGCGTATTTCAATATCAAACTGCTCGCGCAGGTACTTTTTCGCGATAGCTCCTGCTGCAACCCGCATCGTGGTCTCACGTGCTGAGGATCGTCCACCACCGCGATAATCACGAATGCCGTATTTCTTCCAATAAGTAAAATCCGCATGACCCGGTCGGAATTTTTCTGCAATATCAGTGTAATCCCGTGAACGGGCGTCTGTATTTTCTATCAACAATGCAATCGGTGTGCCCGTTGTACGGCCTTCAAATACTCCGGATAGCACCTGTACATCGTCCTTTTCTTTACGTTGTGAGGTATGCCTGCTTTTACCGGTGGCACGACGCGCCAGTTCCATTTGAATTTCAGCAGCATCGATCTCCAGACCAGGTGGGCAGCCATCGATGACACAGCCAATAGCCGGGCCATGGCTTTCGCCAAAAGTCGTCATTTTGAATAACCGGCCAAATGTATTGTCAGACATTTTTTCGCTGCTCCAGAACAGTCCGCACATCATCGTGACATGCGATCAATTGATCATACTCCAACAGGAATATCCCGTCTCCGCCATGGTGAAACTCCAGCCATAGAAATGGCACCGTCGGCAAAAGATCAATCAAGCTCTGTGCACTCTCTCCGACCTCCACCACCAGGATGCCCCGCTGTTTCAACCAGGCAGGTGAAGCATCCAGTATTTTTAATACAATATCCAGTCCATCTTCACCACTGACCAGGCCAACCGATGGCTCCGCATGATATTCCGCGGGCAGTTGTTCAAACACCGCAGCTGACACATAAGGCGGGTTGCTGACAATCAGGTCATAACGGGTTGTTTCAAGCACTGAAAAAAGGTCTGACTGCATCAGGTTACAGCGCTCAGCAACTTTGTGGCGCTGCATATTGGCCAAAGCAATTTCCAGCGCAGCACATGAAATATCTACCGCATCAACTATAACTTCGGGCATGTACACGGCCATTGCCGTTGCGATACACCCGCCACCGGTACACATATCCAGCGCCCTTCCCTGTCCATTGTGATCCGGCTCCATGTTCAACCACGGAGAAAACCGTGTTGTGATCAATTCTGCCAGCGGTGAACGGGGGACCAGAACATCCGGGGTAACAACAAAATCCAGGCCACAAAAACGTGCCCAACCTGTCAGGTACGCGAGCGGATAGCGCTCATCAATACGACGCTTCAACAGGTGGTTGACACTTTTCTGCTGGTCATTGGTCAGCAAAACATCCCAATCCACAAAACTACCATCCAGCGGTGCATCCAGTACATGCAGCACCAGCCAGGCAGCCTCATCGTGGGCATTATCAGTGCCATGCCCAAAGAACAAACCGGCACGGCCCATTTCCTCAGCACAATGTTCAAGCCAGGCGGCAGCAGTTTTCATAAAAGTCCATACAGAAGTGTGGCTCGCATTATAATTGACTGCCATGAAGTTGGCGCGGACCATTTTGAGCAAATGAAAATAATAATCGAGAAAATTCTGGCAGGCTTTCAATATATCCTGCCGCAGCACTTTCTGTCCCGTATCGTCTATGCGCTGATGCGCTGTGAAACCAGGTGGCTTAAAAACCTGCTGATCAGATTAATCAGCAAGTTGGCGGATATCAATGTCGATGAAGCCCTGTCAACGGACAGGGATGACTATGCCAGTTTTAATGCCTGGTTTACCCGCGCCCTGAAACCGGAAGCAAGATCATTCGATCAGGACCCACTGGCTTTTATTTCCCCCTGCGACGGCATGATCAGCGAAACAGGAACATTGCTGGAAAACAGGATTCTGCAAGCCAAGGGAAAAGATTATTCATTACAGGACTTACTGGCTGGTGACCCGGTTTGCTCAAAACTCTCCGATGGGTACTTTTCGACGATTTACCTGTCTCCAAAGGACTACCACCGTATCCACATGCCTATCTCCGGTCGTCTGCAACGCATGATTCATGTACCTGGCCGGATATTTTCAGTCGCGCCCTACACCGTCCGACAGGTTCCACGCTTATTCGCACGTAATGAGCGTGTAATTTCCATCTTTGAAACTGATTCCGGCCCGCTGGTGATGGTCCTGGTCGGGGCCATGCTGGTTTCCAGTACAGAAACCGTCTGGGCTGGAGAAGTTACACCAACTAAAAACAAAGACGTGACTGTTACGGATTACCCAGATGAGGATATCAACCTGGCCAAAGGTGTTGAGATGGGGCGATTTAATATGGGGTCTACGGTGATATTGTTGATGCCGTCGGGTTCGGTGGAAGGGTTGGCTGGCCTGGGTGCCGGGGATGCGGTTTTGGTTGGGCAGAGATTGGGGAATACAAGCGTCATCCCGGGCTAGACCCGGGATCCATTTTTTCCTGCGACAAACAAAAAAACAAGAGCAAATGGGTCCCGGCTCAAGGCCGGGATGACGGTGCCTCTTATAAAAAGCAGTGGGTACCGAGCGTGGGGTTTCGTTCAACAAGAATCCAAAAGAATTCTACCTACCACCCACACTGCCGCCCTTCATTCTGCGCATCCAACCAATCCTTCAACGGTGCAAAATAATCCAAAATCGCAGTCGCATCCATATTCGGCTGCCCTGTCAGAGCTTCCAGTTCTACAGGCCACGGTTCACTGCGGCCCATTTCCAGCATTGCGTTGAGGCGTTCACCCGCTTGTTTATTACCGTATATTGAACAACGGTGTACGGGGCCCTCATTGCCAGCGATTTCACACAAAGACCGGTGGAACTGAAATTGCAGAATGCGGGCAAGGAAGTAACGTGTGTATGGGGTGTTTCCGGGCACATGGTACTTGGCACCCGGGTCAAAGGCATTTGCAGGGCGTTCATTGGGGGCTTTAACTCCCTGGTATTTTTCACGTAGCTGCCACCACAAATCGTTATATCCTTCAGGGTCGGCCTCCCCTGCGAATACCTGCCAGCGCCACTGGTCTACCATCAGGCCGAAGGGTAAGAATGCAATACCTTCCAATGCACGCTTCATCAGCAATGCGATATCACCGGAGGCATCAGGCACGCTCTCCAAAAGGCCGATCTTCTGCAGGTATTCAGGTGTAATAGACAAGGCGATGGTATCGCCTACTGCTTCGTGGAAACCATCGTTGGCGCTGCCGCGATAAAGATAGGTCTCTTTGTTGTACGCACGCTGATAATAATTATGACCTAGCTCGTGATGGATGGTCTTGAAGTCTTCCGCATTGATCTTGATACACATCTTGATACGCAGATCGTCTTTTTCATCAACGTCCCAGGCTGATGCATGGCACACCACGTCCCGGTCTTGCGGTTTAACGAACAGGGAACGCTCCCAGAATGTAGCCGGCAATTCCTCAAAGCCCAGCGAACTGAAGAAAGATTCACCCGCCTTGACCATATCGATAGCATCAAAACCCCGATCTTTGAGAATAGCACTGAGATCGTAGCCGCTGACCGCTTCTTCAGGTGCGACCAACGGGTAGATATTGCTCCAGTCCTGCGCCCACATATTGCCCAGCAGATGTGCGGGTATTGCACCATCCTGTGGCACCAGGTCCGTACCATACTGCTCACCCAATTGTGCACGCACATGACAATGCAAAGCCTCGTACAGGGGCTTCACTTCACCCCATAAGCGATCAAGCTCCCCGGGGAAGTCTTCCGGTGGCATATCGTAGGCCGAGCGCCACATCGTTCCCAGATCTGAAAAACCCAGCTCCGCAGCACCTTCATTGGCAAGCTCGACCTGACGAGCGTACAGGTCTTTCATCGGTGGTGAAATCTTGCGCCAGCCATTCCAGGCCTCGAGCAATGCCTCCGGATTACGCGATTCCGCCATGATGTCACTCAGGTGACCAAGGTCGAGGCACTCTCCGTTTGCGTAACAATATTCGCCTTTGCCATACATACCACCCAGCTTTGCACCAATCTCCGATTGCTCTGCTGTTTTGGCGGTATCTTGTGGGGCGGGAATAACAATTACGCTACGCAGGATATTGAGCTTACGCCGTGTGTCACCATCAATACCGGCAACGTCATTGAACTGCGCAGACCGGATTGCCAGCTCAACTTGTCTCGCGGTAAATTTCTTATTGGCCAACGCAGACAGTTTCTCCGTATCTTCGGTTATGAAATTGCTGTAAACCCAGGCCATGCGCTCAGCCTCCTGACTCAACTCTTCAAGTTGTGCTTCTGCTTCCACTACAAATGCAGCAGCTTTTTCTGCGGTTGGCTCAGCATCGCCATTGCTTGAGACCGTCAAGGTCAAATCTTCCATGGGTTCACAGGCAAGCAGCAAAATCGTTAACAAAACGAGGGAAATGCGTGAGAAAATCTTGGTCATTATGGGAATCCTGTATCAAATCCGTTTGTTTTTCAGAGGGAACTACAATTGTAAATGCGGATCAGATGTTAACATCCTAAAAAGATTACGCAATCAGGAGTCAACAATGGAAGTCCGGATCTTGATCCTGTGTTTGGTTCTAATGTTAAGCACTGCCGTTCACGCTGCTGAAAAGCGCGGGAATGATGAAGAAAAGCCCCCGGAGACAGCGCCGGTCAGCCTGTCAGAACTGGCCATGAAAGCCGATATTGTGGCAGTAGCGCAGGTGAAAGATACCGATTACGTGTATGCGCACTCGTTTCCCAATGAAGGCAGCGCATTCTTGAAAATCCTGATCGCGTACAAGCTCAACAACCCCGTGGAAGAGATTGTCGAAGTTTATGAAAAGGGCTTACATCCCAATGAGTGCTATTTCGAAAACCCGACAGTGTTCGAAGAGGGCCGCCGATACCTGGTGTTTTTCCGTCTTGACCCTGAAGACCCCGAGATCTACCGGAGACTTCCGGAGGGCTGTGCCCTGGAATTGTTTGTCACCGAAGACAACCGTTACGCACTTAAATACCCGGTGGATGGCATCAAACTGACAGATAAGCTGGATGAACTGGTTGGAAGATTTGATTACCACGACAATTATGCAGTGGTCGCAGATGAAAACCTTACACCAGAGGTTCGTAATGACTTATTGTCACGCGAACTGATCATCCCCTACCATGACAATTACAAATACACCCACGGCATCGACCTGACCGCCGTCAGGAGCCTGATCAGTCCCGAAGCACTGAAACCCAGACAGAATTGGTAGGGTGGACATTCATGTCCACCAGGCCAGATATAAAATTACGGGAAAACGTAAGGGGTGGATATTCACAATTGTCCGGTAAACCAGGCATGGGCTTGGTGGACATGAATGTCCACCCTACGGCTATCCAAAAGAAATCTGCGTAATCTGCGTCCTAGGAAACCACTTTGTAACATGGCTGATAGGTTGTGCCGGGCAATTTCATGCGCCGCTGTTCTACAAAGGATGCCAGCATGCGGTCCAGGGCTTCCATGATGTCTTTTTCACCATTGATCTCGAACAGGCCGTTTTCACGAACAGACCTTAATACTTCGGGTTTGACATTACCGGCAACAATTCCGGAAAAAGCCTTGCGCAAATTGGCAGCCAATATATGTTTTGGTTGATCGCGATAAAGATGCAGTGATGCCATGTTCTCATGGCTGGGCTCAAATGGATGCTGGAATTCAGGTTGAATTTGTACAGCCAGTTGTAGTAGTAGGCATCCTTGCGTTTTCTTCTATAGTCCTTAACCTTCGATAAACCGGTCGACATGGTCTGGGCTACCCTCTCCGGGTCATCAATGATGATCTGGTACTTTGCCTGTGCCTCGGCACCCAGGGTCAGTCCAATGAACGCATCAATCTGCTCAAAATATTCGGATGACTCCGCAGGCCCGGTGAGCACAAATGGAAATGGCATACCGTCGTTTGCAGGATTAAGCAGTACACCCAAAAGGTACAGAATCTCCTCGGCCGTCCCCACGCCTCCAGGGAACACGACAAAGCCGTGTCCCAATCGCACAAACGCCTCCAGACGCTTCTCTATATCCGGCAGAATAACCAGTTGGTTAACGATCGGGTTAGGAGATTCGGCGGCAATGATGCCCGGTTCGGAAATTCCTATATAGCTGGCACCTGTAACCCGTTGCTTGGCATGCGCGATTGTTGCCCCTTTCATCGGGCCTTTCATTGCCCCTGGGCCGCAACCGGTGCAGATATTGAGCTTGCGCAGACCGGTCTCATAACCAACCTTCTTGGTGTAGTCATATTCAAGACGCTGAATGGAATGCCCTCCCCAGAAAACCACTACGTCCGGTTCCCTCGCAGGATTCAGCGTATTCGCATTTCGGAGAATTTCAAAAACAGTATTGGTTATGCCTTCCTGCGTTTCCAGATCAGCCGATCCACCATTATTGATTTCAGTATCAAAATAAACCAGGTCGCGGATAACCGCAGACAGCAACTCACGGATACCCTGGATCATCACGCCATCAACAAATGCCGTTCCCGGCGCGTTACTCAACTCAAGCCGGATTCCACGATTGACCTGCTGCACCTCTATTTCAAAATCGTGATAGCGTTCAAGCAGTGCTTCAGCATCGTCGCCATCGTTGCCACTATTGAGAACAGCCAGCGCACAGCGGCGCAGCAACTCGGCCAGGTTGCCGCGACTGGCATCATGCAGGCGTTCAACTTCCGTACGACTGAGCGTGGTTAATATTCCGGCCGGATAAATTCTGGCGCTTATGGCATCTGCTGACAAGACGATCTCCGTTTTATTGTAAGTATATCGTCATTCCGGCCTCGAGCCGGAATCCACTTTGCGCTTTAATCCTTAATGCAAAAAAAATGGACCCCGGATCAAGTCCGGGGTGACGAAGAAATAAGAGAGGCCAGCATTAAGCTGGCCTCCCGGTTACACGAATAACTCTAAAGCTTAAAACGCATATTTGAGACCAAAGCGAATTTCGTAACGGGATGCGTCTCCGATACGAGGTTCATCTGTGCCTCTTTCAACCGTAGCGGGGAAATTATGTTGCTTCAGCACTCCCCAGTCGTCATTGATAAGGTTCGTCAAATTATCAACAACCACAAACGCTGAAAAGCTGTCGCCTCCGAGGAATCCCGGTATCCCCAACTCCCAGCGAAAATCAACTTTTGTCCAAGAGGAACCCGTTTCACCGTTTCGTTCGTCACCTGGCTCCAAAACAATGTCGAGAAAGTCGAGATAGGGTGTGAAGCCATAAGGACTAATGGTTCCGTCGTAAGCATAGCTGAAGGGCTGACCAGAGTTATAAGAACCATAAAGTGACATGGTAGACGGGAATTTACCCCAGAAATCCTTTCGCCACGTCGTTGTGAACGTGAAACGGTGTTCGATTTGGTAGTTCGAAGTGGATACAACATCTTCCTGCGGATCGAAAAACGCGCGATTGGTATAGTTTGAGAATGCCACTGAGCTGGTCATCGGTTGTACGTCTTCAGCATCGGTGTATGCATAACCAACGGTGAAGTCGAAACCATTATCAAAGCTCTTTGCGAGACCTAGTGAGAAAGTCTTGGACTCGGGTTTTTGTGAACTATTGGTAAGCACAAAGCTTGCCTCGCGGACACTGTCATAAATTGGGTAACCATCTTCATTGGTACCCACCTGATCGATGTCGCCATGCTGAACTATGGCAGAATCATGAGATTGCGTTACCAGCACATCAGCTGTCAGTACATAGTCATTAGGAAAGAAGTGTGTGATTCCCACCGCAAGCTTCCACTCTGAAGGCAGTTTGAAATTCGGATCCAGGTAATTGATTTCAAAGTTATCACCCACGCCAGCTGCTACAGCATCGAATAATTCTTCCTGGATGCAATACCCCGGTCCAACCGGAACACCATCTTCACATGCAACGTGGACTACATCGTCATCAAACAAAGAACGCGATCCGTCTGTATAGCCGAAAGAACGGCCACGTTGCCCAAACTGAAGCACATTATTGGCAGAATATGTATTTGACAACCACACATTCGGGTTACCACCGGTATAGAGGCCGATACCACCATGCATGGATGTATCGTCAGTCAGTTCATAGGTGAAACCAATACGTGGTTGGAAAAGGCCTTCGCCATCTACTGTAGCATTATTAGAGAAACCGTAATCAGCCACAAAGTCCGAGTTCTCTAAAGGTGCATCGTTCGTGCTGTACCAGTCATACCGTATACCCGCTACGATCGTCATGCGGTTACTGGGCTCAAACCGGTCCTGAAAGAAGACAGTGTTTAAATCATAACCCCATAATGCGGCTGCATCTACCGGGTTATTGCTGGGAGCATTATTGTAATAGATGGATTTTGCAAACCCATTGCGGAAGTCTTCAATGCCATCAAAGCGGATTTCAGTTTCCGTATGTTGTACAAAAAGATTAAATATATCCAAAGACTCCTGTTCGATACCAAACGTCAGGTAGTGACCACTCAGCTCATAAGTTCCCTTGAGAGAGAAACTGGTGACATCATAATCGAGCTTATTCGACTGGCGGCTATCGTCTCCACCGAGGTAGACATCAACGTCGTCCAGTTCAACCCTGATCTCACCAAAATCAGTCCCACCAACAGAAATCTGACGATTGTTGATCTCCAGGTAACTGACCCGTAGTTCAGTTGTAAAGTTATCCGTCCAGTTGGAGTAGAGGGAGCCAACATAAGAATTCAACTCTGCT
>Ga0164313_10004723_pt1 | contig 12072 bp, 8 predicted proteins | sample GuaBasSedimGuay4_FD_113735 | JGI IMG/M metagenome (GOLD analysis project Ga0164313, IMG submission 113735) | Subseafloor sediment microbial communities from Guaymas Basin, Gulf of California, Mexico - Guay4, Core 4569-4, 0-3 cm | ecosystem: Environmental > Aquatic > Marine > Hydrothermal vents >... | reverse complement strand
GTTTCTTGTTGGGGGGGCAATCACGATGGCCAGCTGGGCGATGCCACCGGCGTGTCGCAGAACTGGCCAACGGAGGTTGCGGGGCTCAAGGACGCTGTGAGTCTCGCGGTCGCTGACAGGTTTGCGTGTGCCCGGCGGCGATCGAACGACGTTGTGTGCTGGGGCTATCTTCCGACGCGCGAACGACACATGTCCCCCGTTGCCGTAGCGGATGGAGTCGCCGCCGACGAGGTCGTTGGGGGAAGCGAGCACATCTGCATTCGCCAGGGTTCGGAGGTGTCGTGTTGGGGAAGCTCCCACATGGGGCAGCTCGGTGACGGAACCTACTGTCCAACGCTGTTTCCCGGTCCGGCGTGCCCCCAAGATGTAAAGCGGCGCCGAAGGGTTGCGGGCATCTCCGCAACCTCGCTGAGCGCGGGATCAAACCACACCTGCGCGCTCTTGACCGATGGGCAAGTGGCGTGTTGGGGAGACGCGACGGCCGGGCAAACGGGAGCACGCCGGGGCGACGCGACCGCTGTGAGTCATCTGATGGTGATGCCCGATCCTCATGTCGTGCCGGGATTGCAGGGCGTCGATGAGGTTTCCGCGGGCAGCAACCACACCTGTGCCCGTCGCGGAGGCGTCGTGCTCTGTTGGGGGGCGATTCGCTGGGAGAACCCCGACGGCCCGACGGCACAGGGACAAGGCTCGCCTGAACCGCAACCGGTGCCCAGGCTCCACGATGCGGTACGGCTGGCGTCCGGTGGCGGTTTCTCCTGCGCGTTGCGCGCCGGAGGCGATGTATTCTGCTGGGGGACGAACGCTTCCAAAGGGCTCGGCGTCGACAACCCGCCAACCGTTGCCTCACCGCCTGTGCATGTGCGGGGAGTCAGCGACGCGGTCGACATCATCGCGGGTGAAGCATCTTGTGCCGTGCGAGCATCCGGCGAGGTCGTGTGCTGGGGGCAGGTGCGTCAAGCTTCGTCTCCGGAGCATGAAGCGGAGCTCGAAGGCGTCGCAGACCTGGAGAGAAGCGATCATCGAATCTGCGCCCGCCTGCAGAATGGTTCAACAGTGTGCCAAACCTACGATGAGGCCGTTCCCTACGCGCCCATTCAGGGTGCAGGCCATGCCGACGCTCTGGGGGTCGGGATGCATGGCGGCTGCGTGCTTACGGAGCAGGGCGAAGTGCGCTGTTGGGAGCTTTCTCTCGAAGGCGCAACGGCCGCCGTGGCCCCCGCATGGCGACCATCCCATCGCTTCGAACAACTGGCGGTGGCGACCTATGGCGCGTGCGGCGTCGACTCGGATGGGGCCGTCGCCTGCTGGGGCGCCGTTGGCGGCCGTCGATTGGGAGCGGAACCGGTGCGCATCGAGGGTTTGCCTCCCGTGATGCGGCTCGCGATCACGTATAGGCACGCTTGCGCTGCCGTGCGAAGCGGTGAGGTCTACTGCTGGGGTGAATCGGAAGAGAACCGGCTTGGCAACGGGCACACCGTCGAGGGAACCACGATAGTGAGGCCGGTTCAGGTTCGCGGCATCGCAGGCGCGGTCCACGTCGACGCAGCCCGGAACCACACCTGTGCTGTGCTGGACACCGGCGGAGTCGTCTGCTGGGGCGCCGACATGCCGGCTTTGCTGGGGGAGGCGGTGCCCGACACAACGAACGGCGTGTTTCATGTACCCGGAGTTGACGACGCCGTTCAGGTTGCCTGTGGATGGGCACACTGCTGTGTTCGACGACGGGGCGGCGGCATGCAGTGCTGGGGCAACCCGTACGGCGGAGATCTCGGGGACGGCATCTTTCGACCGGTGCCGGCGATATGGCAAGCCACGGTTCCCGGGCTTCCGAGCGGCGCTCCCTAGACGGTATGGAAGGACCGGCTCTCCTTACCGGGCCAGATAGCTCGCATGAAGCCAACCGGGGCCCGGGAGAGTTGACCGATCACCCTTTGAACAAAGCCCCTGCGGGCCGGCTTTCTGACGTCTCTGAATCGCCGACGCCGGCCCCAAGAGAGATAACTCCCCCAAGGGGTCCAAGAAGGGCGCGAAAAAGCGAGGTCGCTGAAGCGACCAAGAGCGAGTGGCCAATTCGACTACACCCCCGTCGAGCACTAGACTCCATCCTTCGATGCCTTGGTTTGGACGAGCACTTCGACGGGTGATCTTGGGCACGCTCCTCGCCCTGCTCACCACCGTGCCCGCGGCCGCCGAGGGCCCCGACGGGGAGGCCGGTAGCAGCCGCGTCGTCGAGCTCGAATTCACGCCCACCGCCAGGGCCCAGATCGCCATCTGGATCGAGCAGGCCGACGGCACCTTCATGGACACCCTGCGCCTCACCCAGGCAACGTCCTATCGAGGCGTCGGCAACCGCCCCGGCGCCTCACAGATGAACAGCGGCTTCCGCTGGCCCTACGGGCGCCGGGAAGGCGTATTGCCCATCTGGGGGCATCGCCGCGCGGCGGCCCCCGGGGCCGAGCAGTTCCCGCGGGTAATCTTCCAAGATCGCGTGGCCGAAGGTTTCGCCTCCCGAACCTCACCGGACTTCTCCCGCGACGACTACTACTGCCTCTCCTTCGACGTCTCGACGACGCGCCGGGAAGCCCTCGACGCGGTGAGCTGCGCCAGCGTCTTCAACTCCGACAAGGGGCGCTACCTCACCGGCGACGACCAGGCGGCGAACTACAGCGAGCCCTTCGTAGAGTCGGGAGCGCCGACCATGCGCTCGATGGAGACCACCTCCATCTATCCGCCGCGCCGCGACGTGAACCGCTGCGCTGCGATGGGCTGCAACGACCACCCGGACGTCGCGCGCTTCGCCGAAGACGTGCGCCGGGTGATGCCTGACATCGACGCCGTCACCATGGCGACCCCCGCCGGCAATTCCCTCCGCCGCGTGCAATTCGACGTGCCCGAAACCTGGGACGACGGCGAATACGTCGCGTACATCGAGGTCAACGTCGAAGGAGACTACAACGACGAGTTCAACGACCTCACCTACCCGACGCCAATGGCGCCTACCGGGGCGTGGGATTTCTGGGCGCAAAACTACGGCTACCCGTACCGCGGCCAGCCCTCGGTCCTCTACGCCGTGCCCTTCACCCTCGGCCCCGCCGGCGGCACCTGGGAGACCAGCACTCCCGCGGGTTACGGCGACGTGCACGGGGCAAACGGCGACGTCACGCCCATGGGGCCGGTCATCTCCGACGACCCGACCGACGCCCCCGGGAGCGGCGCCGACCGCCTCGTCGCCATGGCCGGTGGAAGCCGAGTCCGGGTCAATACCATCTCGACGAATGTCTGCGCCGCAGACGACCCGCCCCCCGAATGCGGCGAAGAGTGCGGCGACACGCTGCCCTGCGCCGACGGATTCATCTGCGCTCCAGACAATACCTGCCTCGGCTACTGCGACCTCGACATGCCGCCAGCGCCGGTCACCGAGCTCGCCACCTCGATCCACGAAGACATCAAGCACTCCCACCAGTGGGCCAACGTCTCCTTCGTCGTCCCGGCAGCAGAGCGCGGGATCGGCCGCTACGAGGTTCGCTACGGCACAGACCCGATCGTCGACGAGGAGTCGTTCCGCCGGGCCCAGCCCGCCTTCGCCGCCAACCTCGACACCATCGCGTTGATGGTCCCCACCGACGCCGCCCCGGGCGAGGTGATCGAGGTGAGCTTTGGAGGCCTCCAGCCCGAGACCACCTACTATCTGGGCATCCGGCCCGTCGACAGCTGCAACGACCGCGGCCCTGTCGAGGTCGCCGAAATCACGACGACCGAGATTCACTTCACGACTGTGACCCCCTGCTTCGTCGCGACCGCGGCCTACGGCTCACCCCTCGCCGCCGAAATTGGCGCCCTCCGCCGCTTTCGGGATCGCCATCTGATGACGAACGGCCTTGGCAGGGCCTTCGTCCGTGCGTACTACACGGTCGGCCCCTACGCGGCCGACGTGATTCGAACCGACGAAACGCTCCGGGGCCTCACCCGCACCCTGCTCACCCCTCTGGTGAGCCTCGCCGAGCTGCTCGAAGACTGAGCTCCCCTTGCGACCTCCCAGACCCCTCCGCCTCCGCACCCTCGGATTGCTCCTGCTCCCGGCTGCGCTCTTCTCGGCGCTCTTCTTGGCGAGCTGCGCGACCGTGTCGCCCTACGAGCGCGGAGACCTCTCGCGCCCCGGCATGGACTCGAGCCGCGAAGCCGGTGAGGCCGGCTTCCACGCCCACGTCAACGACTCCCGAGAGGGAGCGACGGGCGGCAATACGAGCACCGGCGGCGGCTGCGGGTGCAACTGATGCGGCGCCCCGCGACCACGGTCCCCGTCGTGGCCCTCGCGGCCCTCGTCGCTTGCTTGCCCGTGATGGCCGCAGCCGACGAGTCCTCGGGGACCTGGACCGGCAACGTCGAGGCCCGGGGCAACTACTACTGGGAGACGAGCACCCGGGTCCTCGCCCCCGAAATCAGCGTCAACGTCGAGAGCCCCGGCGGCGTGCGTCTCAACGGCCACTATCTGCTCGACTCGATCACCAGCGCCTCCATCGCTTCAGGCGCTCTGACCGACGTGCGCTTCAACGAGATCCGTCACGACTTCGGTTTCGGAACGGGCCACGAGTTCGATCTCGGAGAGGCACAACTCGATCTCTCCGTCAACGGGCGCTACAGCCAGGAGCCTGACTACTCGTCCCTCGCCGGCACCGTGTCGACATCCCTGTCCCTCGCCGACCGGGCGACGGTGCTGCGCTTCAACTTCACCGCCTTCCACGACGAGGTGGGGAAGATCCTCCGTGGCAACGACACCTCATCACCGGACGGGGGCGACCTCTCGAACCGAGGCAAGCAGGGCGACCTCAACGGGATGGTGATGAGCTTCCTGTGGAGCCAGGCGCTCACGCCGAGGCTGACCCTCGACGTCGGCTACGACCTGGGCTTGCTCTCGGGGTACCTCCAAAACCCTTACCGCGCCGTCGTCGTCGACAGCGTGCTGCTCAGTGAAGTCCACCCCGACCAACGCACCCGCCACACGGTGCACGGGCGCCTCGGGTACTTCTTCAAGCCAACTGACACGGCCTTCCACCTCATCTACCGCGCCTACATGGACAACTGGGACATCGCCGCCCTCACGCCAGAGGTCCGCGTCTACCAGGAGATCGGAAGCCTCGTCCTGCTGCGCGGGCGCTATCGCTACTACACCCAGACCCGCTCCTTCTTCCAGAGCAACCAGGGCTACTCCGGGTCCGACGAGTTCTGGACCGCCGACCCGAAGATGACCGAGTTCGAGAGCCACCTCGTCGGCGGGCTCATCGTCGTGCGCCTCGAGTTCCTCGAGCGCTCCATCCTCGACTTCGCTTGGAACGCGACCGTCGAAGTCGGCCTCGAATACATCTGGCGCACGAACAGCTTTGGCAACGGGGTAATAGGCCAGGTCGGCCTCAACGTCCCCTTCTGATTGCGAAGGCGCGTACGGGGCTCAGTCGTGAATGGGGGTGATGTCGACCTGCGAGGTCGCGCCGGTGGTGGTGGCGGAGAAGCGCAGGAGATAGGGGACGGCTTCCCGGTTGCGGCGGACGACGAAGGACGCGGGCTGGCCCGGGTAGGCAATGGCGGTCGAGTACCCGCGGGTGCCGCTGGCGTCGGCTCCCTCGAAGGACACCTCGAAGGGGGACCGGGACTCGTCGGCGGTGCGGAAGGTGACCAACAGGTTGGCGCTGTCCAGACCGGACCCGAGGTAGGCCCGGATGGAGGTGAGGGGATCCTGAACGATGCGGCCCTCTGAGCTGAGACACGCCGTGACCCTCGCTCGGGCGTAGACGCCGATGCCGCGACCGGGAATGGCCGCATTGCCGAAGGTCGTCTCGATCAGGCCCGGCGCACTCGCTTCGAGTTCGCTGCAGTCGCCGCTCTCGAAGCGACGGGCCTGCTCGTCGACCCGGGCCATCTCCTCCGTCACGCTTCGGCGTTCGTCCTCGACCCTCGCGAGCACCGGCGCGAACTCGTCGTCCACCTCCCCCGCGTCGAGCACGTCCCTGGCCCGAGCGAAGAGCGCGCTTCCGTCGACCAGCTCGTCATAAGCTACGTAGAGGGTCACCGCCATCGTCGAACCGATGACGAAAGCGGCGACTTGCTCGACGGCGAAGGGCACGGCGAGGAGCGCGAACGCCAGGGACTCGCTGCGGCCGGCCACCTCCCCTTCGACGGGGCCCTCGCCAGAGAAGCCCGCGTCGTCGGGCGTGGGGATGATGGCGATGGCGAGCCGCTGCTCGGGCCCGGCTGGCTCGAGATAAACACAGGGAGCGCCCTCTTCACGGAGGGCGAGCCAATCGTCCGAGCACGCTCCGTCGTCCGGAAGGAGAAGCAGGACTCCATCTTCGACACGCTCGAAGGCACCGGGGGCGACCTTGTCACCAGCGGCGAGGAGCTGGACTGAGCTGCCACCGTCTGCGCACGCGCCGACCAACGAGAGAAGACAACTGAGGACGACCGCAACCGATGCTTGGTGAACTGCCATGACCCTCACCAACCGCAAGGGACGTACCACCCCCGAATAGGGGCTTCTTCGGCCGATCGCGGTGCTGCGGCGGCCCCCTGGCTCCGCGACTCCCCACCCCCCGAGACCCCAGTGGCCACGTTGCTAGCCACCTGCACCGAGAGCGCCCCCCCCTCGGTCAGTCCTCTTCGAGAACTACGGCAGTACCGTAGGCCAGGAGTTCGGCGGCGCCCCCCATCACCATGCTGGTGGTGAAGCGCATGCCGACGACGGCGTTGGCCCCGAGACCGCCCGCTTGGTCGGCCATGCGGTCCAAGGCCTGCTCCCGGGTCTCGGCGAGCATCTTGGTGTACTCGTGGATCTCTCCGCCGACGAGGCTCTTGAGCCCCGCGACGATGTCGTGGCCCACGTGGCGGGCACGCACCGAGTTGCCACGGACTATGCCCAGGACCCGGGCGATGCGCTTCCCGGGGGCAGGTCCACGGTGGTCAGCAAGAGACGGTGACGAAAGCCGGTGACGGCTCCCCCAGACGAACGAATAATGGAATCGGTCACTGGTCGATCTCCCGGTAGGGGTCGTGCCCGAGGGCGCGACGACGGATACGCAGCACGTGAAGGAAAAGCGCGAAGAGGCCGGCCCCGCCGGCGCCGACGGCTACCTTGATCGCAAGCGGCACCGCGCTGTCGAGGGCGAAGCTTTAGGCCGCGAAGCCCATCCCCAGACCTTGGGGGAGACCATGCCCGACCGGGGGTTTGCTACCCGGGAGGCGATCTTGCCGAGGGTGGGCCAACGGAAGTCGTACGGGATCCCCAAGACTCGGCCCTGGACATCGTGGCGAAAGCGTCGGCTGTGGTTGTTCATCGTTGGTTCTCCACCCATCTCTACTGGGCAGAGCCGTCGGCATTCCCCGAAACCGGACGCGCCGCGTCGATTCCCTTGCCGCGGCGTGAGCGCGACACGAGGCTAGGCGGGCACTTTGCCGCGACGCCGCGGTCGCCAGATATAGAGCAGGGTCGCGCAGAGCAGGAGATTGCCCGAGAAGGCGTAGAGGTGCCGCTGCTCCGGATAGGCGCTCGTGATCAGGTAGACGCCGGCGTAGGCCGCCGCCACTAGGGACAGGCGCCGGTCTACGAAGATCGCAAGGGTCGCGAGACCCATGGTGACGATGGCGTAGTTCTGGACGTTGGAGATGCCCATGTCGATGCCGCTGATGTAGTGACCGACGACCAGCAGCGCTTGGCTGAGGAAGATCATGATCGTCGCCTGGAAGAGGCGCCGGTTGTAGAGGTTCGCGAGCAGCTCTGCGCGCCGCCACGTGAAGAGGGCGAGCAATATGACCAATTGAACCAGAGGAATTCCGAGGCGGATCGCGACGACTGGATCACCGGCCTCGGGATCTGGCTGAAGGAGCGGTGCCGCCAAGATTGGCGGGGTCAAGAGCACCGCCGCGAGGAAACGACCGGACCGACCGAGGGCGGGGTCGAGGTCCGCTTCGAGGGCTGCGAGGCGCTCCCTCTCTTTGCGCTTTGCGGCCTCCTCGGCGACAGCGGCCTCGACCTCTTCCCGTAGTTCGGCCGGGGGCGCCTCGAGTTCGCTCAGGAGCGTCTGCGCCGAAGCGGCGTTGCCGCGGGAGATCTCCAAGGTCACCATCGCCCGGACGGCGCGCTCGATGCCGATGCGCGCTTCTTCGTTGTCGGGCCAGGCCCGGAGCGCTGCGTGAAAACCGAAGCGGCAGGCCCCGAAGAGATCGTAGAGGTCGGCCGGGTGCTCGTCGGGGGAAAGCGCCATGGCCTCGGCCTCACGCACCAAGCGCTCGAGGTCCTGCCCGGCAGCATCGGAGAGCGCGACGGACTCCGCGCGTTCGAGGTACCTCTCGAGAGCTCGACGGAGAGCCTCTGCATCGGCAAAGCGGTCCTCCGGGGCGAGCCGCAAACATCGGCTGCAGATAGCAGCCAGCTCCGCCGGTACGGATTCCGGAAACTCGGGCCGGGCCTCGGTGACCGCCTGGGCGATCAGCGCCAAGAGCGCCCCCGGCTCGCGCGCGGTTTGTCCCGTCAGCAACTCGAAGAGCAGCCCGCCGAGCAAGTAGACGTCGGTCGCAGGGGAAACGGGCCTGCCGAGAAGCGACTCCGGGGCGATGTATAGAGGCGTGCCGGCAAGCGCCGCCGGATCATACGCGGCCGGCGTCTCCGGCTCGTTGGAGACCGCGATCCCCCAGTCGGTCACGTACACCTCGCCGAACGCGCCGATCATCACGTTCGAGGGCTTGATGTCGCGGTGGATGATGCCCTTCGAGTGAGCGAAGTGGATGGCGTTGCATACCTGGAGGAAGGTGCCGAGGTGCCAGGACCGAACGTCGCTGACCCCGAAACGGCGCCGTACATCCTCCGGGTCACTGATCAGGTCGGCCCACTCGACACCTTCGATCCGTTTGAGCACGACCCGCGGTCGTCCATCGTCGACGGCGAGGTCGTAGACCGGCATCACGTTCGGGTGCTCGAGCTGCCCGGTGATCCAAGCCTCCCGGAGCAGAACCCGAGAGTGGGCGGCGCTGCCGTCTTCGCGAGGGCTCTTCACGGCGACCTTGCGGCCGAGGGTCGCCTGGGTCCCGAGATAGACGACGCTCATGCCGCCGCGGCCGAGGACCTCGTCGTCGACGACGAGGCGGGGCTCTTGCTGGGTCGCGACCCGAGTGAGCAAAGCCAGGGTGCGCTCCCCGCCGGTCTCGGTCGCGAGGACGTCGGGCATGACCGTCGCCGCCGGCGCGCTCTCGACGGTGGCCGCGTAGGCCGCGAGGGTCTCGCCTCGGGCGGCGACGACGTCGGTCGCGTCGACCTCTTCAGTGTCCTCCCCCTGGGTCATCTGCCCGAGAGAGGGTCGCAGCTATGCGAAGACGCGTCCACGGCGGACGCCGAGCCTTCCTCGTCTCTCGATACGACTAACGGAGGGAGCGGGCGCTGCGCACGACCTCGCGAACGAAGCTCTGCCGAAGCTCGGAGCGGCGCTCCGCGGCCCTCGAGCGCTGAAGCACGTAGAACGCTGTCGGCCTCTGCGCGGTCGCGCGAACGACGGTGGGCTCTTCGATGACCCGGACGCCTTGCGAATCCGGCGCATCCTGCGCCAGCCCCGTCGAGGCAACCGCGGAGGTGACGAGGAAGGCGACGACGAAGATGCGCGTGAGGTGCTTCATGTTCGTCAGTGTAGCTGGAGAATGAGCGACGTGCCCTTCGCGGCCATTTCAGTCCGTCCACGCCGCCGATTCCAAGACGTGATCGCGAAACGCTCGGACCTTCGCCGGGACGTGGCGCGCTCCCGGATAGACGACGTACACGGCGCCGAAGGACCGCGCGTGGGTGGGTAGGACACGCCGGACGCGCTGGATGACGTCGCTTTCTCCTGTGAAGAAGCTGCTCGGTACCAAACCTATCCCGACGCCGGAAGCCACCGCGGCGCGGACGAAGAGCAGGTCGTCGACGGACACCGGTCCGCTCACATCGACGCTCTCGGCGCCGTCGGGGCCGTCCAGGGTCCACCGGGTGCCTCCATGGTGACGCTGAAAGAGCACGCAGTCGTGGGCCGCGAGGTTGGCCACGGTGCGCGGCTCGCCATGAGCGGCCAAGTACTCGAGACTCGCGAAGAGCTGAAAGTCCACCGACGCGATCTTGCGCGCGATGAGTGAGCTGTCGGCGAGGCGACCCGCCCGAATGGCGAGGTCGTAGCCCCCCCCGACGAGGTCCACGTGCTCACCCGAGACGTTCACCTCGACGTTGACTTCAGGATAGCGGGCGACGAAGGACGCGACGAGGGGGGCGAGGTGGTCGTAGTCCGACGGGATGGAGATGCGAAGGAGGCCGTGGGGCACTTCGTGCTGCGAGGCCACGGCGCGGGCCGCCTCCTCGACCGATTCGATGGCGGTCGCGACGCGCTGGTAGAACGTCTCGCCCTCCTCGGTGAGCCGCAGCGACCGCGTGGTCCGAACGAGGAGCGGAGCACCGAGCGCTTCTTCGAGCTTCGTGACGTGGCGACTCACCGTCGACTTCGGAAGCCCGAGGGCCTTCGCGGCTTTGGTGAAGCTCCCCTGGCGCACGACCTCGACGAAGGCCGGGACGAGAGCGAGATCGACTGTTCCCCTCATGGAACAATCATTCCCAAAACCACCAACTAGTCAACCGAGGGCAACAGAAGCACGTTCATCCCATCGCAACCAGGAGAAAACCCATGCAGAACGTACTTCGCCACATCCCGACCGCCGCTCGCCTCTTCCTCGGCCTCGCCTTCCTCGTCTTCGGCCTCAACGGCTTCTTCAACTTCATCCCCATGCCCGAACACGCCGGCGGCGCCGGCGCGTTCCTCGGAGCCCTCGGCGCAGCCGGCTACATGTTCCCCCTCATCAAGGGCACCGAGGTCGTCGTGGGCCTCATGCTCCTGAGCAACCGCGCCGTGCCCCTCGCCCTGACGATCCTAGCCCCGGTGATGGTCAACATCGTGCTCTTCCACGCGGCCTTCGAGCCCGCCTCCCTCGGCATGCCCATCGTCTTGCTCAGCGCCCAGCTCTACCTCGCCTGGGCCTACCGCGAGACCTTCGCCGGCGTGCTCTCGGTCCGTGCCGAACCGACCACGCCGCACGTCGCGACGCCCCGGCACCTCGCGTCCACTTGAGCGACTGACTACAGGCCTGTCACGATCTCCGGCGTCGGCATGCCGTAGGCGTTGTCGAGGACCACGGTGCCGCCAAGCTCACCGATCGCGGCGGACGGCCCGGTGTGGGCGAACCAGTTCGAGTCGATCAGATTCGACTCTTCGGGGATGCCCCGGATGCGGACGGCTCGGAAGAGCTGTTCGCCGGGGATCTCGAAGAAGGTGTTGTTCAGGACCCGGGTGTACGAGCCGGCGATGTTCGTGCCGTCACCCCGATCGCGGCCACCGTGCATGTCGAAGTTGTGCCCAATCGAGTGGCCGCGCACGACGTTGTGCCTCGCCTCATAGCCCGAGTCCGGGTTCCCGGTGCCGGCAATCGAGTGCCTATTGAAATCGAAAATGTTTCGCTCGATCACCGAGAATGCCCCGTCATGGGTCACGCCATAGCCGAGTCCCTTGCGTTGGTTGTGATGGAGGAAGCTGTGGTGGATGTGGTGGCCGGTGCCGGCGACGAGAAAGACACCCACATGGCTGAACCCGGCAACTTCACAGTTGTCGACTTCGAGGCGGTCCGACTCCACGCGAATCCCGCGGGAGTTGGGGATCGTGTAGTAGTGGGCGCTGCCGAGCATCGGCCCGTCAGCACAGAAGGCCTCACACCAGTGCTCCTCACGGCGGTCTGGGTCTGGCCCTCGAAGGCGTATGCCCGTGATGCGCGCACCAGGGCCGGTCACGCGGATGAGCACCGGGGTGTCGACGGCGCTCGAGCCCAGCACGGCCCCGAGGGACCCTTCGCGGCCCCGGTCGCTCGCCAGGGTCACGCCACCGGGAAGCTCGACGGCGTCTCCTCCCTCGATGAGGGTGGTGAAGTCGAGCTCCGCCGTGCCGTCCACGCAGATGACGTCACCCGAGGTCGCCGCCCCAAGGGCGCCGATCAACGCATCGCCGGATGCCACCGTGACATCGC
>Ga0164313_10004722_pt1 | contig 12073 bp, 9 predicted proteins | sample GuaBasSedimGuay4_FD_113735 | JGI IMG/M metagenome (GOLD analysis project Ga0164313, IMG submission 113735) | Subseafloor sediment microbial communities from Guaymas Basin, Gulf of California, Mexico - Guay4, Core 4569-4, 0-3 cm | ecosystem: Environmental > Aquatic > Marine > Hydrothermal vents >... | reverse complement strand
ACCCTTAATATTTCTCTTTTAAGCCGGGGAGTCGCTTTTCCTCGAAGTAAAACAACAAATATAACCCGAGACTTAATAACTCTGGCTAATTTTTTAAAATCTAAATTTTTTTCCGCTCCGCCGGCTAATAATATTATCGGGGAACTAAATGAATTAAGCGCGGTCATGGCCGCTTCCGGGGTAGTAGCAAAACTGTCGTTATAATACGTTATATCTTTTTTGTAAGCAACTTTTTGGAGCCGATGATTAAGACCTTTAAAATTTTTAACCGTTTTTTTTATTATTTCGTTTTTAATCCCAATTATTCGCGCCGCTTCAACTGCCGCCGCGATATTTTCCTTATTATGTTCTCCGACAAGCTCATTTTCCAGCTCAGATTTTCCAAATTTTATTATTTTACCCTGGCCTAATTTCCAATTTTTTATTTCCAATTTTTCGTTTAAAATAGCTACGTCTTCCGGCTTTTGAAATTTTATAATATTATTTTTAGCCTGCCTGTATTCCTTTAACGACTTATGGTAATTCGGATTATTCGGGTCTGCCGGCGCCAAATGATCTTTTGTAAAATTAGTAATCACTGCTAGGCGCGGACTTATATTAAAATCTTCGAGCAAAAAACTGGATAATTCCAATACGACCCAGTCGTCCGATTTAATTTTATCCATAAAACCAAAGATCGGAATACCGATATTGCCTCCCCAAAAAACTTTCTTTTGAGCCTTTTTTATTATTTCAAAAATTAATGAAGAAGTGGTGCCTTTGCCTTTAGTGCCGGTTACGCCGATTATATTTTTAGTCGGACTAAATTCAAAAAATAGCTTAACCGGGCTCGTTACTTCGGCTCCCGACACTAGGGCTTTTTTTATTTCTTCTGAAAACAAAGGATAGCCGGCTACCCGGGAAACAATATCAAATCTATCTAAATTTTTGTCGTAATTCTTTCCTAAATTCCATTTAACGCCTTTTATCTCTTTTCTAACTTCAGCCCTGGCGTCGCAAATCGTAATTTCTGCTTTAACTTTTTTCTTTATTAAAAACTCAACCAAGGCTTTATTTTCAATGCCATAGCCCAATATTACAATTTTTTTATTTTCTAAATATTCATAATTCATAATTCAATATTCATTTATGTCTTTATAACTTTTTTCTTTAAACTTTTAATTTAATCATCTCACCCCAATTATTGCCCGCGCTCACATCAACTACTATCGGCACTTTTAGCTTAATAACTCCCTCCATTATATCTTTAATTTTCTTGGCTGCTTTTTTAAGCTTATCATTTTTTACTTCAAAAACCAATTCGTCATGCACCTGCAAAATCATCTTAATATCCAGGTCTTTTATTTTTTCTTCTACTTCTATCATCGCTACCTTGATCATGTCCGCGGCCGTACCCTGGAGCGGAGTATTAATCGCCATGCGCTCAGCCGCTTTTCTAACCATAACTACGCTGGAATTTAAATCCGGTAAATAGCGGCGGCGATGCAAAAGAGTTTCGGCATATCCTTTCTTTCTCGCCTCTTGGATCGAAGCATCAATATATTTTTTTACACCTTTATAAACTTTAAAATATTCATCAATAAATTCTTTTGCTTTAAAATATGAAATATCCGCGGTTTGCGCCAGCCCATGCGCGCCCTGCCCGTACAGCAGGCCAAAATTAATCGCCTTAGCTTCACGCCGCATTTCGGATGTTACTTCTCCCGGATTTACCTGATTTATTTCAGCGGCGGTTGCCCGGTGAATATCAATATTATTTCTAAACGCGGCCATCATCTTTTTATCAGAAGACATGTGAGCCGCCAGCCGCAGCTCTATTTGGGAATAATCCAGACTTAATAGCTTACAGCCTTTCTCGGACACAAAAGCTTGGCGAATTTCCCGTCCCAACTCTGTCCGAATAGGAATATTCTGCAGGTTCGGCTCAGTACTGGAGAGCCGGCCGGTAGCAGTTATGGTTTGGTTAAAACTAGTATGCAATCGATTAGTTTTTTTATTAATAAGCAAGGGCAAAGCATTAATATAAGTGCTTGCCAATTTTGTTAATTCCCGGTATTCCTGGATTAATCGTATTATCGGATGCATATCTTTTAGTTTTTCCAATTCACCCGCAGCGGTTGAAAGTCCGGTTTTGGTTTTCTTAATATTATCAATGGGAATTTCCAATTTTTCAAATAATACTTCTTTCAATTGCTGAGTTGATTTAATATTAAATTTTCCGCCAGCCTCTTTAAAAATTTTCTTTTCCAGGCTATTTATTTTTTTAGCTATTTTTTCACTCATTTTAGCTAAAATTTGTTTATTTATTTTAACTCCCCGGTCTTCCATGCGGGCCAGAACCAAAACTAGCGGTACTTCAATTTTATTAAATAAAATTAATAACTCATGCTCTTTTAAGCGCGGTTTTAATTTTTTTACCAGCCGGTTGGTAAAATCAGCATCTTCACAGGAATAAAGACCAAGCTTTTCGTTTTCTATTTCACTAAAAGTGATACGATCCCGTCCTTTGCCAAGCAAATCATCCTTTGAAATCTTTTCAAATCCAAATTCACTAAAAGCTAAAGCGTCCAGCCCGTGCCCTCTGGTTCCCGGGCTAAGCAAATAAGAAGCCAGCATAGTGTCAAAATATAATCCTTTAACGTCAATTCCGTTATTTTTCATTACCCGGATATCAAACTTCGCGTTCTGCGCTATTTTTTTAACCTTTTCATCCTCAAAAACCGGCTTCAAACTTTGAAGCCAAAAATTGTTTTCTTGTTTTCTTGTTTTTTTGTTTTCTTGTTTTTTTATTTTCTTGTTTTTTCGATAGCTAAAAAGATCATCCTGTTTACTTTCAACTTTTAACTTTTCACTTTTAACTTTCACGTAATACGCCTCCCCCGGCTTCCAAGAAAAACTTATGCCAAGCAAATCGGCGGTTAAAGGGTCAAAGGACGAAGTCTCGGTATCAAAAGTAAATTGCTTTTGTTTTTTTAATAAAGCTAAAAAATTATTAAAATCTTTTTCCTTTTCTATTAATTTATACTTAAACTTTGTTTTGTTCCGTTCAAACTTATTAATAATATTTTCCCGGCGCTCCTCTTTCGTCTCTTTTGTTAAATTATTAAACAGAGCCTGTACTCGGGGCAACAACGATTTAAATTCAAATTCGCTAAAAACTTTTATTACTCTATTCTTGTCAAGGTCTTTAAAGCGGGTGGCCTCCAAATCAAATTTTATCGGCACATCGCATTTAATTGTTCCCAATTCCTTTGATAAAAACGCGTCTTTCTTGTGCTTATTTAATAATTCTTTGATTCTGTCTTTGGTTTTATCGCTGTCTAAATTTTTATATACTCCGTCCAAAGTTTTAAAATTCTTTAAAAGCTCAACGGCGGTTTTTTCACCGATTCCCCTGACTCCCGGAATATTGTCGCTTGGATCTCCCCGCAAAGCCTTGTAATCTATCAGCTGTTCGACTTTTAAATCATAGCGCTCTCTTACTGCTTTTTCGTCATAAATTATTGAATCGGTTATTCCCCGGCTCATTGTATATACTTTCGTATGATGATTAACCAGCTGCAGGGTGTCCATGTCGCCGGTTAAAATAATTTTCTCAACATTACCGTCAACTTTTCGGCTGATTGTACCGATTAAATCGTCAGCTTCAAAGCCGGTAACCGCGAACACCGGAATATTAAAACTACGAACGATTTCCTTAACTTTCGGAATTTGATCATACAATTCCTGCGGCGCCTTGATCCGCTTCGCTTTATATTCCTTAAACTTCTTATGCCGAAAAGTCGGCCCCTTTTTATCTAAGGTAAGCACCACGTATTCCGGCCTTATTTCCCGCATTGCTTTAATAAAAAAAGAAGCAAAGCCGTAAACCGCGTTTACCATTTCTCCTGTTTTTGTGGTTATGGTGGGCGGAAGAGCGTGAAAACTACGGTGAATCAAAGCGTTCCCGTCAATAATCATTAATTTTTCTTTATCTTTAGCCATATATTATATTACATCATAAATTCAAACATAAAACAAGCCATATAAAAAAACCGCGCAAAAACGCGGATTTTATTTGTGGACCAGACAGGATTTGAAGGGGCGAAAACCCCACGCCAATCCGCAGATTCAGGAACACATCTAGCCACAAAAATAATAGCGCTGGCGTAAACCAGCGCTATTATCTTTGTGGACCAGACAGGATTTGAACCCGCTACCTCCTCGGTGCAAGCGAGGCGCTCTACCAATTGAGCTACTGGCCCAGGTAATTTTAGATTTAAGCCCGCCGTCGCTAAAGCTTTGGCGGGTAAAATTTTAGATTTAAGATTTAAAATTATACTAAAAATAAATCAATTTAATTAATTCGGCATGGTGTATTTAGTAAGAGGTGCAGTTAGCCAGGACATAAAACCACCGATTAAGCCGGTTACGCATAATACTCCCAAAAAAATAAATAACATGCCCACTAGTTTATAGCCTAGACGGGAACCGCCTTCGGTTCCCAATTTTCGGTCAAAAAAACCAATCCGACCGAAATTATTTAGCATCCATTCTGATTTAATAACAATTAACAGACCAATTACCAATAAAATTATTCCAATAATAAACTTCATAGTTAGTTATTTAATATAATTTAATGGATTATATTTTAAACCGTTAATAATCACTTCAAAATGCAAATGCGGGCCGGTTGACCAGCCGGTAGAACCCATGGCCGCGATAGTTTGCCCTTTACTTGCCTTATCTCCTTTTTCTACGTAAAATTTTGAAAGATGGGCATACCTGGTTTTCTTGCCGCCGCCATGGTCAATCACTATCTGGTTTCCGTAGCCGGTTCCCCAGCCGACATATTCAACTGTTCCGGCGTCAGCCGAATAAATCGGTGTTCCGGTTTTATTGGCTATATCTACCGCATGATGGCGCCAAGAATAATACTGAGTAATGCGCTTGCCCTCTGTTGGCCAATTCATCTTGTTGCCAGCCGTGGGCTTGGCATTCGGCGCTTTAACCGCGTCTATAATAGCAGAAAAGCCGGTATAAGTAGTCGGGGTATAACTTGTGTAGCTTACTTTTTTACCTCCCGGAATAACTAGCTTATCTCCTACCTGCAGAGTCGCGTCCTTGGCTAATTTATTTGCCTCCAATACTTTTTCTTCATCAGCTTTATAATTTTTAGCAATACTGCTAATAGTCTCCCCCTTTTTAATCTTATGGGTTATGCCGCTTTGCGGTAAAATCGCTAATTTGTCTCCCGGCCTTATTATACTATAAGCGCTTAAATCATTTTCCCATAAAATAGTACTGACGCTTACTTCATATTCTTCGGCAATAGTACTTATTGTGTCTCCGGATAATACAATATATTCTATTATTTCTGTCCTGGCTCTTTTTGTTTTTTTTGTGGCAACTATTTCCGGCTTTACTATACTGCCTCCGCCCTGAATTGTCGGCATTTCCTCTTCTTCGTCAATGGCACCAATATTAATTTGCGGCTGTGCTCGAAAACTTCCCAGATTATCCAAATAAGATTGATGGGTTGCGGTAATTGCAGCCTCCTTGTCAAAAGTTTCCACAATTAATTGCTCATTCTCTTCAAATCCGCTTATTTCACTTCTAATTAAGTCCGCTAAAATTGTTTCATGCGCCCGCTCGGTAAATCCCCCAGCCCTGGTTTTAGGAGTAACATTAATAATTATCAATAAAGCGGTAATTATTACTACTAAAATATGGACTAATTTCTGGCTTAAAAAAAACGAAAATATATCCCCGCTAAAGCCTTTCCAGCCTAATTTTTTAAGTAATGACAAATAAAGTCCATACAGCCTAACTACTATCTTATAAAATACGATTCTTAATAAAACCCGCAACGGCTTAAAAATAAAAAAAATAAAAAAAGCGGTTATTAGCCTCTTTGCCGCGATAGCGAAATTAAATATATATAAAACTATATTTACCCCAATCTTGGCTGCTTTTTTATTAAATTTAGAATTTTTCGGGGCAATTCTTTTTCTATATTTATATTTATCTATATATTTTTTTAAATAATCTATTAGTCTTTAACGTAAAAACTTGTTATTCTATTATCCAAAAATTATAATACCACTTTAACAAAATATGGTCAACCTTCTTGCCTGCTTTTTTTATTTAATAATTATTGACTTATTTATAATTTATTTTATAATAAAAATGAAACTATTAGAATGCTTGTAATAACTAACCATTATTTTATATACTAATTATATGGAAGAGCAATTAGAGGAAATTTTATTACTGGTAAAAAAGAAAATGAACGAGCAGGGCGGTTACACGAAAGAGGCGTATAGACAGTTTGTGGTAGAAACTATTGATTATTTTCTGGAAAAAGGCAAATTATCCGAAGATGACAATCTGGAATTTATAGAAAGCCGGCTTATTATGATGTGGCCGGAAGTAAAAGACAGCATAAGTGAATAGCGAATAGCGAAAAACTTAAAACTATAAACTACCAAATTTTGTTTGGTGGTTTTTTTAATTCAAACACTCTATAATAAACTAAACCTTAATAACCACTGGCAAAACCATCGGCCTTCTTTTTGTCTGTGAAAACAAAAATTGCCCGATTTCATTCCTGATTTTATTTTTTAAATAATCATCATCGGCCGGCGTGCGTGAATTCTGATCTTTAACCAGCTGTTTTACTTTCATTCTGGTCTTTTCTATTAATTCGCGGTTCTCTTTCATGTAAACAAAGCCGCGGGATATTATGTCGGGATTTCCGATCGGATCGCCGGTTTTTGAATCAATAGTCGCGATAACCACTATCATCCCGTCTTCGCTCATTACCCGGCGGTCTCTTAAAACAATATTGGAAACATCACCCACGCCCAAACCGTCAACCATAACATAATCAGTAGGCACTTTTTCGGTATTTATCCGGCCTTTTATCAGGTTAGCTTCTTTAACAAATTCAACGGCTTGTCCGTTATCGGCTACAAAAATATTATCTTTGGGAATACCTACCTGGTCGGCCAAATCCGCGTGGGCCCGCAGCATATAATGACTACCCTCAATCGGCATAAAAAATTCCGGCTTTAACAGCCTCATCATTAATTTTAAATCTTCCTGTTTAGCGTGTCCGCCGGCATGAACATCCATCATCTCGTAATGGATAACCCGCCCGCCCTGTCTTACTACCATGTCTTTTAAATTTTGAATACTGCGCTCATTGCCCGGAATAACGGAAGAAGAAAAAATTACCGTATCGCCTCCCTTGAGCTGGACAACGCGATGCTCACCGTTAACCACCCGCATTAAAAAAGCGTTTGGCTCCGCCTGCGCGCCGGTTCCCAATATTATTATTTTATCGTCTTTTAAGCGTCTTAATTCCGCATCCCTGATTAATATCCGGGGATTGAATTCAAGATAGCCTATTTTATGGGCAATTTCTACGTTATTGTTCATCGATCTTCCCTGCAAATAAATTTTTCTTCCGTGCTTTTTGGCTAAATCGAATATCTTCTGGATACGGGAAAGCTGGGACGCGAATGTACCGATTATTATCCGACCGGTAATCTTTTCAAATAATTTATCTATTTCATCTCCAATAGACGATTCGGAAATCTGATACCCGGGATGGGTTGAATCGGTAGAATCAGACATCATTAAAAGAACCCCCTCGCCGCCAATTCTGGCAATTCGATTTATATCAGCCGGACGATCGTTTACCGGTGAATAATCAATCTTAAAATCGCCGGTATGAATAATAACTCCCAGCGGAGTATGAACTATTATGGCAAAAGAATCCGGGATTGAATGGTTTACGCGCAAAATTTCCACTCGAAAAGCCTTGCCGAGCTGAAAACGGGAAGTTTCGTCAATCTCGGAAATATTTAATTTCGGGCAAGTTTTAAATTCTTCACAGCGTTTTCTGATTAATCCAGCCGTTAATTTGCCCGTAAACATGGGCGGATTGCCAATTCTACCGATAATATGCGGGATTGCCCCGATATGATCCAGATGGCCATGAGTAATAATAACTCCCTTAATACGGTCTAGTTTATTTTCCAAATATGAAATATTGGGAATAATATAATCAATGCCGGGCATGTTCTCTTCCGGAAATTGCAAACCCATATCAATAATAATAATTTCTTTTTCATATTCGATTAAGGTCATATTTCGGCCCACTTCCTCGAGCCCGCCCAAAACAATAACCCTTAATTTTCCCTGGGAAAATACTTCTTTTTTTCCGGTCGGCGCCGGTTTAAAATCCCGGTAATAACCAGTTTTGGGTTTATTTCTTTTTTGCGCGGTCCTTCGAACCGCTTTACCCTTGGGATGAGCTGTTTTTTTAACTGCCTGCCCCTTATAAGATGATTTATATTTTGTTATCATATTGCTTAAAATACACAACAGTAAACAGACAACTAAAAATTAGCCTTTAGCCGTAATTACTATTTGCGTTTATTTTTACTAATAAATTAATAGTAAAGAAATTTCAATATTGGTAATTCGCATGTCCCGCATTCGTAGGGGCGGGTTCGCGAAGCGAATAACTAATAAGTCTATTATGTGGGCAAGAGAGGACTTGAACCTCCACGACATTGCTGCCACTAGCTCCTGAAGCTAGCGCGTCTACCAGTTCCGCCACTTGCCCCTTAAAGTTATTGCGCTTTTTCCTTTTCTGACCAGACTAATTTCTTCTTAACTTTTATGTACCATTCATTTATATTCGCGAAACGATCCCGCGGCAAAAAAATATTTTTTACGTCAAAACCTTTTAAACTATTGCTTTGTATATAAGTATAAACAGGCGAATACAAAAACATTGCCGGAATTTCTTCAGAAATTATTTCTTGAAATTGCTTATATTTTTCCCGGCGCTCTTCAATATTGGATATTGTCCGGGCATCTTCCAAGAGTTGATCCACTTCCTTGTTTGTAAAATTCGCGATATTAAAGCCGTCTTCGCCAGTTTGCGATGAGTGCCAAAACGCGTACGGGTCAGGATCGGAACCGACTACTTGTCCGTAAAATAACGCGTCAAAATTCCTGTCTTTAATTATCTTGTCCCGAATTTCGGTTATGGGAAAAACTTCCACTATAGTTTTAACGCCTATAGCCTCCCAATAACTTTTTATTGCTTTAACAATTTGTTCATTCTCGTTTCTTTCAACAGTAACCAGCCTTAAGACCAAATAATTACCGTCCTTCTGGCGCCATTTACCCTCTCCTAAACTTAACACAGCTTCTGCCTGTTTCATTAAAGCATCGTTTCCGCTTTCCTCTTCTGCTTCATCTTCTGTCCCCTCTTCTCCGCCAAGGCTAATTTCGGCTTCCCTGACGTCTTCTTCCGTTATTTCCGATATTTTCCAATCAACACTCTCTAAAAGCTCGCCTGATTTCGCTAAATTATAATCGTATTTTTTTATATCGTTAAAATACGCGAAGCTATTGGGCAGGATCGGGCTGTCTACCACATAGGCATTACCTTCTAAAATATTATTAATACTTTCGTTTCGGTCAACGCTATAGGCCAAGGCCTGGCGGACAGATTTATCGGCCAGAGCAGGATTATTCTGTTGATTAAAAAATATTAGGGTTAATTGCGGCAAAAATAATTTATAAAAATTTAGCGTATTTGGCGATACTATTTCTTTTTTGTAATCTTGCGGCAAATAGCTGATACCGTCTATTAAGTTATTATTTAAAGCCAATACGGCCTCATCGTAATCGGAAAAAAATTTAAAAACTAAATTCACGTTCGGTTCTCCGGCGTAATAGTCCTTATTTATCGCTAAATAATACTCCCTGATATTGCCGACTTTTTCTTTTACTAATTTTTCAAATTTATACAATCCGGAACCAACCGGCTTTAGATTTAATTCCGCGTGCATGGCGGTTTCCGGAGGAATTTGTGCCCAAATATTGGAAGGCAAAACACCAAAAGTTAAAATTTCAAGAAAAGCGGCATAAGGGTCGGACAAAATAAATTTTATACTAGTGTTGTCAATTTTTTCTATATCAACGCCGGCAAAGCTATTCCTTAGAGTTGATTTATATTCTTTATTTTTAATTGCGTTAAACGTAAAAATAATATCATCAACCGTTAAATTGCTTCCATCGTGCCATCTGGCATCGTTTTTAATGCTAAAAGTATATATTTTACCGTCTTTATCAATCTCATAGCTTTCAACTAAATCTTTTACTAATTCACCGTTTTTACCCCTTTTAAATAAAGAAGAATAAATAAGCCGGCTAATATCATTATCAACATCACTAACACTACAGTAAAGCGGATTAATATACTGGGGCGAACCAACCAGCCCCTCAACGTATTCACCGCCTTGGGCAGCCACAGTCTGCAGATTATTAAAATAAAAAAATACACCGCTAAACAGCAAGCTAAAAATAATTATCGCGAAACTAATTCTCATAAGCCAAATCTCCCCAGAACTTAAATATTTTTTTATATATTTTAACTGCTTTAAACTGGGAATTCTTGATTTGGATAAAGATAACACAAGTTTTTTATCTAGCTCAATCTGTTCATTCTTTTTAACGCTTTTTTTAGAATTAAAAAAACAAAATTTTTTAAAAAAATCAAAAAATGCCGAAAAAAATCTTTTAATAAGATTTTTTATTTTACTTATTATTAACTTTGGTGAGCTCACAATTAGTATTTTAATTATTAGTGTTTTAAAATCGGTACAAAATTTAAAATTTTTAGCTATTGCCAATTTTCACACGCTAACTAAACAATCTATAAGTTATTCGCTTCGCGAACCCGCCACTACGAATGCGGGACATGCGAATTACAAATATTGAAATTCCTTTACTATAAAATAACAATAATAAAGGATATAGCAAAAAACGCGACAGACAAAACAATCGTAGTAATGAAAAGCTTTTTTTCCAGTCCCCGTTTCGTCATATAGACATTGCTGCCGCCGCCGCCGAAAACTCCGGACATTCCGGCCCCGCGATTTTGCATTAAAATTACCACTGTTAACAAAATCGCCAAAATTATTTGTAAAATATTAATAAATTCCATATTATTTACTTACTTCCTTAATAATGCTGTCAAGAACTTTCTTGTTATTAACCGCTAAATCAGCTAATATTTTCCGATCTATTTCAATTTTATTTTTCTTTAAAAGATTAATAAAACGCGAATAGCTTAAATCCCGCTCTTTTACAAAAGCGCCAATTTTAATCTGCCAAAGGCCCCTTCTGGTTCTTTTCTTTTTTTTACGATCAACATTAGCGTGCGCGCCGGCTTTTACTACCGCCTCTTTTGCTTGCTTAATTAATTTTTTTCGTCCCCACTTATAACCTTTGACCTTTTTAAAAAGCCTTTTTCTTTTTTTTACATGAGTTGTTCCTCGCTTTACTCTTGGCATATCTTTGTTAGTATAAAGTAAAACGAAATATATAAATTACTTTCTACTTTATACTTTCTACTTTATACTTAATTATACGGCATTAAGGATTTTATAGTTTTTTTCAAAGTTTTGTCAGTATCAATATCGCGCCTTTTATTGCGCTTGGTTTTGCCGGATTCACGGGCATTAAAATGATCTTGTCCGGCTTTTCTTTGCTTTATTTTTTTATTTTTAGTTATTGTAAACCGTTTAGCTGTCGCTTTATGTGTTTTAATCTTAGGCATTTTGATTAGTAATTAGTTAATTAGTTAATTAGTTAATTAGGCATTTTATAAAACAACTCTAATTACTACTAACCACTAAATTATTTTTAACATATTTCACAAACAAAAAACAGGTCTATCCCTGAAAATAAGAACTTAATCTTTTTTTTGCTTATTAACAAGTATCATTGTAAAACGTCCGCCCTGTTTTGTCAAGTCCTGTTCTTTCTCAATGTTTATATCGTCAAAATTCATTAATTCGTTTACAAAACTATTGATAATTTCACCTGCTTTTTCGGGATGGGCTTTTTCTCTGCCTTTTAATATTAAATCAATTTTTAATTTATGCCCTTTTTTAAAAAATTTTCTAGCCTGCTCTACTCGAAAATTAAAATCATGATTACTTATCCTTACTGACAACCTAATACCTTTGGTGTCAACTTTTTTCTGCTGTACTCTTTGTTT
>Ga0164313_10004721_pt1 | contig 12076 bp, 7 predicted proteins | sample GuaBasSedimGuay4_FD_113735 | JGI IMG/M metagenome (GOLD analysis project Ga0164313, IMG submission 113735) | Subseafloor sediment microbial communities from Guaymas Basin, Gulf of California, Mexico - Guay4, Core 4569-4, 0-3 cm | ecosystem: Environmental > Aquatic > Marine > Hydrothermal vents >... | reverse complement strand
CTGTTTTTGTACTTGATCCTTATGGGGGTAATAAGGGAAATGCTGATTGCAGGGGGAGGCGAGGGATGGTTTATAAGAATGTCAGACCATCGTATCGGAGGATTGGTTTGAGTCAGGAGTTTCGTGTCTCCACTGTAAATGACTCTTTTTTCCGAAAAAGATTTGCCCTTGCCGCCTTCTTCAGACACTTCCCTCAATTCATATTTTCCCCTGCCTTTGCCGATTCCGATACGCCCAAGCTCTTCAAATGCATAGATAAAATAGGGCAGATAGTCTGTTGCCCTGCCGATCAGGGTGAGGCCGAATGAGAAATCTTCTCCTTCTTGACAGGATTTCCGGCTGTTCGTAAAGGGTTCAAGGATAAAAGGATGAGGAGCTGCTGTATATTTTCGCATTATTTGAGCATCAGCCGGAATGGGTGTTTCAAAGACATAGGCATATACACATTGGCCCCGCAAAAGGCAATCCGTGCATTCCTTTCCTTTGAAGGCACAGATGATGCGGCGAAATGCATGGCCGAATCCGCCACGGAGAGTGGAACCAGCGTAAGATGGAAGCAAAAGGGTTGTTTTGCATCTGACGGAAAAGGTAAATCTGGAAAAGTAGAATTTCTCCAAGCGGCCGCTCCATTATATTACTGTTTCTTCAAGCTCTTGTAAACGCTCTTCAATTTTGCTGATTATACTGTGAACGGTCAAAATCTGAGCTTTTTTATTATGTTTTTTTCACCACGAAGCTTACGAAGAAATTATAAAAAGCATTAATTCTAATCTTCGTGCCCCTTTGTGTCCTTCGTGGTTTAATTTTTCCTTTACTATTTACGGGCGTTAGACGTTCGGTTTGGTTTACTCGACATAATGTTTCTTGATGAATTCCTTGATATACCAGTCTACAACAGCATCATTAAACAGAGTCATATCCAGTTGTTTGGTGAATGCGGTCAACTTGGCCATTACACCCAGTTTTTTCTCAATACTAGTTCTGTCATACTTGGTCACTCTGCCATCCAGAACATCGCCGGTCCTGTCAACATGAAAGTCTATCTTTTCTAAAATTTCCTTTATGAGCCTTGTCCTTCTGGCACGTCTGTCATGAGATGCTCCGCCACCTTTAAACAAGAAACGAATATAGTTATCATTGATGCGTTCACCTGCATACGCCTCGAGGGTCTGTAGATGATAACCGAGCCTGATACTGAAGTTCATGTATTCCCTGGATAATACAGCAAAGCTGGGTTCCGATAATGACTGCTCGGAGTTGGGCTGCATAGCGGTACTGGCAATTACACTAAGCAGGCCTTTTACATTTACAGGTGGGGGGCCCGGCCATTCTATGGCCATCATCCCTTTTAGGAGAGCCTTCATGGGGATGCAGGCAATATTGTCGACTGTAATCTTGTCTGAACGGTTTTCCACACCACCACCCAGGTCTATCACACGTATATCAAGAGGAAGCTTGACTACCAGTTTTACTGCCCCGCCCTTCCTTTGATGTGCACCTTTACCGAGCTTGAACATCTCATTCATCGCCATTTCATGGGCAAATCGGGTTATGTCATGAAAGGTTTCACAATATTGTGGACTAAACTTCTCATCCTCAGGATAGATAAGGTTCAGAGGGACTATGCTCTGCAAAACACCTCTTAACACCTCAAAAACAGCGGTATCCTTAGCGGTATCCTTAAAAGTGTTATCTTTTTTTCCTGCCTCAACAAGTTGCTCTATACGCCCCTCATAAATATTTCCATTAATCGCATCAACGGTGATTTCCTGGCTGGCTTTCAAGGTCTTCATGGCTATCTCGGTATTAAGAATGGTGGGCACACCATACTCTCTGGCAATTGATGCCATATGGCCTATAGGGCTTCCTACATCTGCAATAATAGCACCGGCCTTGTTCATGGCAGTTACAAACCTCGTAGAGGTGTGTCTGGCTACGAGAACAGCCCCTTCCGGGAAGCTCTTTAATTCTTCATCTTTGGTGACAAAATGTACCTTTCCCGCGCCAACACCCTTGCAGGCAATTTGCCCCTTATTGATCAAAATCTTACGGCCCGGTAAGGATCTGGGAACAGGCATGCTCCGTTTTTCCGCTACAATCCGAAGTGGTCTTGCCTGCAAAATCAGAAGGTTATCATTCAAATCAAGCGCCCATTCTATATCCTGTGGCTTCCCATAGTGTTTCTCAAGTACCAGGGCATATCCGGCAAGGGTGGTTACTTGTTCATCGGTCAGACACGGCATTCGTCTTATATAATCCGGCACCCTGACATCTATTGCGCCCCCTTCAAGGCCGCATATGAGCATAAACGGCTGCACGGGTTGGTTTTTTTCCAAAATGGGCATGGGAATATCCCTTGAGACTACATAAGTATGCGGTTTTACTATACCATCAACAACATATTTTCCCAGGCCCCAAACCCCATTGATTATGATCCCCCGCTTGCTTTCATCAGTGGGATCACGCGAGTACACAACCCCGCTTGCCTTGGCATCAATCATTTCAACCACTCCAACGGCCATAACCATATCTTCTACATGGAAGCCTTTACTTTTACAATAGAATATGGCCCTTGAGGTAAACAGGCTGGCGATAATCTCAACATATGCTGAGACTACGTCCTCCGGCGCAACGTTAAGAGCGGTCTTGTACTGCCCTGCAAAGGTAAATTGGGCATCCTCATGGATGGCGCTGCTCCTGACGGATGCATAGAATCCGCCGGCCCTGAGATCCGCCTTTCTCTTTAGTTTCAAGGCGGCATCTAATATGCTTTTTTCTAAATCAGGAGGGACAGTGGCATTCAGAACCAGGTTTTGCACAGCCTTGCTTACCCTGGTGAGCTCTACCAGACTATCTGTATCTACCGAAGAAATATTAATCTTATCTCCCAACTCATTATAATCCATAAATCTCTTGAAGGCATGGGAGCTTATACAAAAGCCCTCAGGGACCGGGAGATTAAGCCTGTTTTTGATTTCCCCTAAATTGGCATTCTTGCCACCTACACTGCGTACCATATCTTTTGTTACATCTTCAAAAGGTATGGTGAAATCCGTTACCGGAATCTCGATATTTTTGATAAGGCTATCTTTGATTACAGAGTTAATTTTTTCAAATGCATCATAGAGGCCACGATATTCTCCGTTTGAGAGGCTATTGAGATTCTCTATGACGCTCTGAACCTTTTCTACCAGGATATCACACCTGGAATCAACATAATGCATGTCAAAGATATAATCCCCTGAGAGCTTTTCCTCCATATCCGCCTGTGTCTCCAGGATGGAGTTGTTATCGGCGAGGAGTTTCTGAAAGCAATCGTATCTCTCTTTGAATGACATTCTATCAGGAGGAGATGCTTTGGGAATGTCGGCCTTCTTAAACTTGATCTTTTTAAATATGCTTAATAAACTACGCATTTGATTTCCCAATTCTCCTTAAGACTTAAGAATAAACGCTGCAATCTCATGAAATATATCATGCATTTTCACTACCCCTGCCAGGTTTTCCGACTCCTTAACCGGCAGCAGATCTATATCGTGTTTAAGCATGAGATGGGCTGCTTTCAGGACATGATCTTCGACATCTACAATTATGTTAAATGGAGTGATAAAATCCTTTATCGGTTTTTTCAACTGGTCAAGATTATGAGTTAATATAAGCTTTTCCCATTTATCAGAAACTTTCTCCAGAGAAAGCTTTGAGAACCCTGGATGGATATCTCTCAAAATTTCTTTCTGCTCTAAAACACCCATGAGTCTATAAGACTCATCAAAGACCAAAATAGTGTCATGGGCTGTCTCATAAGAAAAATTCAGCAGAACAACAGCCTCTTCTAACGTTGCCCAATACGGCATATGGGGGTAATCTGTAATGGGAATCATTAGTCCTTTTAGATTCTTGATTTTAGCCATCTCTTAATCCTCTTTTTCTTGTCAAGAGCCCCGCTCCGGCCGAAAAGGCAGGTCACAGTCATTTGTACATTGGAAACCGTTCACGGTTGTCGGTTCACAGTTCACAGTTTTTTCAATGAACTATGAAACGATTGAAGCATTTTGGATATTGACAACTCTTGAATCACCTACCACGCCCATAGGACGTGGTTTGATGAAGACCCCTGGAAGGGGTCTAAAAGCATCGCGATTCCTGCAGATTACAATCCAACATCAAGGACGTAGCCGTCAAGCTAAAAGGCTATGAACGTCAAACATCCAATATCAAATTTTGAATTTTGAATAAGGTATTCTGCCAATTTATAAACCGGCGAAGCGAAGCAATTTCCTGGATTATCAATAATTTACGGGATTGCTTTGCTTCGCTCGCAATGTCAATATTACTGTTTTTCAAAGGCTTCCAAAAGTCCAAACCACTTTCACTTCACTCACTATGGTGTGGGCAGCGAGATCGGCATTCCCAGAATCGGCCAGATCACCATTACGCACAGGGCTACCACGGCCATCAGCATTATACTGGCTGGAATGCCGTATAGAAAAAATTCGCCCGTGGTAAACTGCTTTGAATCATAGGCTATAGCGTTTGGAGCCGCACCCACCAGCAGAAGGAACGGCATGCCCGCTGTTACCAGTGACGCATAGAGTATGACCTCTCCGGCCACGCCCAGGTAGGGAGCAATTACCAAAGCCACAGGAAGTGAAATGGCGATGGCTGCCACGTTCATGATAAAGTTTGTCATGATCATGACAAAAAACGCGATACTCATAACAAATACAAAGGCGCTGGACTCCCGGAACATGACCAGCCAGTTCACGGCGAGCCATTTGGCAGCGCCTGTTTCCCAGAGACAAAAACCGATGCTCATGGCGCCGGCAAACAGCAGTATGATATTCCAGGGGATTTCCTCCAGGTCACTTTGATCAAGAATCTTTGTAAGAAAGAATATTACGGTTGAAAGCAAAACAATCGCCGTCTTATGGAATATCTTCAATTCCGGAATAAAAGACCGCAAAGCCAGGAAAATGATCACCGCAAGGACAACGAGGATGGCTAAAATCTCATCCTTGGTAATTTTTCCCAATTGTGCATTGAGTTCTTTTGTTTTCTTACGGAGTCCGGGAATGGTTTTTTTCTCCGGTTTAAAAAAGACCATGAAAAATCCCCACAAGGCAAAGGTCATCAGCCAGCCGGGGATAAACATGTAATATGTGAGTTGAAAAAAGCTTATATCTTTATTCATAATATCATTGAAAAACCCGATGGCCACGGCCCCGCGTGCTGCGCCCAAAAGAGTTACAATACTGCCTGCACCGGCCACATAGGCCATGCCGATAAAAAGCCCCTTGCCGAACTTGGTCTGTTTATCACCTTCTCCGTACAGGGCATAGATAGCCATAAGCAATGGAAATATAGTAGCGGCTACTGCTGTGTGGGCCATGATGTGAGTCAGGGCCGATGTTACCACAAAACAGCCGAGATAGATCATGCTGGTCTTTTCTCCTACAATAGCCAGCATCTTATACGCGAGACGTTTGGTCAGGCCCGTTTTGGTGAAGACCATGCCGATGACTATTGAACCAAAGATAAACATAACCGATGGGTCCATGAAATCCTTAAAAGCTACTTTGGCGGATCTGACCTGAAAGAGGGCCTGCAACACCCCAATCATGAGACTGGTCACACCGATCGGCACGACCTCAAATATCCACCAGGTGCTGGCCAGCAGAAACACAGCCAACGCTCCCTTGCCAGCTTTTGACAAAATAAAATGCTTTCCCGCAGGATCAATGGCATCCGGCCATTGCGAAGAATAATAGACAATTAGAAACAGGGTAATCCCTATTCCCATAAAAAGCAGGCGCTTCCAGTCTAATGCAGGCTTCTCGGGAGAAATCAAAATCTCATCAGGCATCTCCGGGAGGCCCGGCCCTGTAGCAATCGCTTTTTTCTTTTCAACCATCTTACACCTCCCTTACTCTACCACAATTTTGGTTAGCTCATTAAAAACGTCGCTCATGCGCAGGACGCCTCTTACTATCTCACCCTCCATCACCGGAATCAGGTTGACGTCAGCCTGGATCATGATAAATGCCGCCTTTGCAATAGAATCATTTACGTCAACCTTGGCTTTGATCGGCATCATGACCTCACTCACCGGCTTTGCTGCCTCCTCTTTGCACCCTTCAGCAAACGTCCCTTCAAGGAGAGCCGAAAGTCCTGCGTAATCCGCGTCTGTCAGACCCTGATAAGGCGACTTTTCATCCCTTCTAAGAAATTTCGGCTCAATGCCGGTGAGAAGCGTCTTGAGTGTCAGGACACCGAGGAGTTGATACTTTTCATCAAACACCAGAACCATTCGATGTATTCCCAGACCTGATTTCTCATCATAAGTACTGCGAATCAGGAAAATAGCTTCTCTCACACTCAGCCAATACGGAATGTGCGGATACTCGGTTATTTCAACCATTAAATCTCTAACCTTCTTGGCATTCGACATGCCACACCTCCTTTAATAAATTGTTTTATGTAAATCCAGACAACGCACCAATCTACTTATAAAATCGTAACGGTTCACGGTTCACGGTTCACAGTTTTTTTCAGCAAACACCTTAACCTCACATGAGATATAAACTTGAGTTCTCACACTTGCCTGCCGAAGGCAGGACAAAGCCCCTTGTTTTTTTTGTCAGCGTCTGGCTGATATGTTTTGAACAACCGTTAACTGTAAACTGTAAACCGTGAACGATTACAAGGTCTCATGTTTTGCTTTCTTCCTTTGATTTGCTCTGTATTCCTAATGCCAGTTCGGCAATATAGGCTGAAATTTCATGGATGTGAATCATTCCCACTACGTCATCCCTGTTCACCACGGGGAGAAAATCAATGTGGTATTTGTTAAGCAAAAACACTGCCTCCATAAGCATGTTACTTTCCCGAACACAAGCCACGACCGGAACCATGATCTCTCGTACACGCTTCTTGAGCCCTTCCATACATTCTGCTTCAAGCTGCCCCTCCCAGAATACAGGGCCGCTTTTTTGCGCGCCTTTTAAAAAATGGGCCGATAATCCAAAAACAAGCTCAGAGGGTGTAACAAAGCCTTTGATAAACTGCTTTTCGTACTGTTCCTCTCCCACGACAAAAAGGCACGGATGTGTACCCTCTTTCCTTACCTTGCCCATAAGTCTCATAGCCTCATGGACTGTTTCGTCCTCTTTGATGTAAGAATAGTGGTCCAAGGAACGCATAAAATCTTTAACGAGCTTTTCTGAAGGCATAGTCTATCTTCCCCGATATTTTACTATTAAAGCAAGAAATATACCAGTTCCCAAGAGACATCTCGTTTTATAATAACTTATTGTTATTTATTACTTTTATTCCTTGCAGCTACCTTGCAAAGAGCGACTCCTGATATATATATATACCTCGAAAGGCCGCAAATCGCGCTTTTTCGCTGGCTATGAACACCAATAGCTGCGTTGCTCAGGCTTGCAATAGCCTGCTATCCCGCACCTTCGCGCCTTGCTCTTGATGCTCATTGCTCACCGAAAAAAAATGCAATTTGCAATCTTCCGAGGTATAATTTGGGCAAGTTATTGCCGATAGGGGCAAAAGTTTGCCGTTTTAAAATGAATCTGTTTGACACTCAGAGACTATTCGTGATAATCATTTTCCGGCCGTTGCTTTATCCAGCCCTTTGACCGAGCCCTAAAGATAGGCTTCTAAAAGTCATAGGATATCCGAAATAGACCTGTGAAACTACAATCTCTATATATAAAACACCTTGAAAAATCGATCATGCAGGAGTTTATCCTGGGTTCTGATGTGATGCATTCCATCATGAAGGAGGTTGATCAGGTAGCAAAATACGATGTGAATGTGCTCATTATAGGAGAAAGCGGCACAGGCAAGGAACTGCTTGCCAAGATCGTTCACCTGCAAAGCCCCAGATCTGAAAATCCTTTCGTACCGGTCAACTGCGGTATTCTTTCCGGCCTGATGTTTGAGGACAAGCTTTTCGGGCATGAAAAAGGCTCCTTTACAGGGGCCATCCGCCGGGAAAAGGGCTGCCTTGAGCTGGCTGACAAAGGAACCCTGTTTCTCGATGAGGTAGCTGAAATACCACTGGAAAACCAGGTGGACTTTTTGCGGGTACTGGAAGATTTCCAATTTATACGGATCGGAGGAAATGAGCTGATTAAGGTTGACATCCGCCTTATCTCGGCAACCAATAAGGACCTCAAGACCGAGATGAGGCAGGGGTCGTTTCGTGATGATCTCTTTTACCGACTTCACCTGGTTCCTATATATATACCTCCTTTGAGAGAGAGAAAATCGGTTATCCCCAAGATGGTGGATCGCTTTCTCGATCAATTGGCAGCCAATTACAAAAAACCCAAACCCGCGGTAAAATTAGAGGTCATCGATATTTTCTCTCGTTATAATTGGCCTGGTAATGTCAGGGAATTGAAAAATCTTGTGGAAAGAGTGTTTATTGTTAATAATCACGATGTTATAAATATAGAACATCTTCCTTCCGACTTCCTGTGGCATTTCAGAGATCCTCCCAGAATGATGAATCTGGAAGAGGTTAAGGAATCGGCTGAAACAAAAGCCATCCTGGACGCGCTCTACCGTGTGGGAGGCGACAGGAAACGAGCAGCCAAAATGCTGGACATCAGCCCTCGAACGTTGAGACACAAACTCAACAAATATAACTTAAAGGTGGACCGAAAGGGTAAGGTAATTAGCGAGATCTCATCGGCCACACAGAAGAAAGATCTGTCGCATGGGATCTAAGAGTGCCTAAATTATATGGTCGGGGTTAAAACCCCTCCTACAGACGGAAGGACACAGGACGGGCTTTAGGCACTTATAACACGTTTCGTAAAAAACGGTTGGTTTATGTTTGGATTAAAACAGTTTTTCAAAAAACTACTGAAGGATGATACCAAAAAAGTTGAACGAAAGGTCGCAGTTGAAGCCCTTCGGAATACTTTTACAAACAGGTATTTGAATTTTAAGACACTTTTAAGCACAAACAACAAGGTGTTGGAACTCATAACCGACATGGAGCAGGCATTTTCGGGAAGCCGCACTTTCGGCATGTCCTTTATTCGGGCGAACTGTACAGCAATCTCAGTCAATATATATAAAATCATCAGTTGTTTAAATAAAATAGCAAATGATAAATATAAAGAACTTCCGGGGATACTTGAAAGTATTCTGCTGAAAATTGACAGGGAGTTACATCAAAAAAAGTTAGAGACAGGGAGAGAATTAGTCATCCATCTTGAAAGCATCGATAAAACAATGGCCGACCATGTTGGAGCCAAGATGGCAAATCTTGGCGAGGTTAAAAATGCTGTTGGACTTCCTGTTTCCGATGGTTTTGCCATTACGGCTGCGGCCTATGAGTGCTTCATGAAATATGCTGATCTGCAGGATGAGATTAACCGTCGGATTCAATTTCTTGAACCAACAGATATTGCCAAGCTTCATGAAACAAGTTTTGATATCCAGAATCTTATTGTTACTGCACACTGCCCCCCGGTACTTGAAAATGCCATTATAAAGGCATACGCTGACTTAATGGAACAAGCAGGCCATGACCTTCATGTTTCCATGCGCAGCAGCGCTCTAGGAGAAGATACCCAAGATGCCTCTTTTGCCGGCCAGTATCGTTCCGTACTCAACGTGAGCAGAGAAAATCTGATCCTTTCCTACAAAGAGATTCTTGCCAGTAAATATTCCGTTCCGGCCGTTTCCTATCGTTTGAACAAGGGATTTCGTGATGAAGATATTATTATGTGTGTCGGCTGCATGACTATGGTTGATGCCAGAGCCGGTGGCGTCATGTATTCAGCAGATCCCGGGAATATACGTCATGAGTGTATTATAATTAATGCTGCTTGTGGGCTTGGCAAGTCAGTGGTGGATGGAAGCATGGCTCCGGATCTTTTTGTTCTTTCCAAAAAAGATCCGAAAATCATATTGAAAAAAGAGATCCGCGTCAAGCGGCAGCAGATTGTTTCCGGCTCTTCGGAAGGAATACAGCTTGTGGATGTGGCAGGAGAACAAGCGAACGATCCGGCAATTACCGTCGAACAAGCTGCTTTGTTAGGCGAACTGGCCCTCCGTCTGGAAAAACATTTTGGCGCTCCCCAGGATATTGAATGGGCTTTTGAACCGGACGGTTCTGTCTCGATTTTACAAAGCCGGCCGCTGACGGTGCTTGGCAAAGAACTGACAGGGATTAAGGATATTCCCGAATCAAGGGTTGATCTTCCGGTGATTTTGAGCGGTGGTGTAACAGCCGCCCCGGGGGTAGCCAGCGGCCCGGCCTTTGTAGTTGAAACAACTGTAGACATGTTGCAGTTTCCTTCGGGAGCCGTGCTTGTGACCAAAAATCCTCTGCCTCAGTGGGCAGCGCTCTTAAATAACGCTATTGGCGTCGTTACAGATAGAGGAGGCGTCACAGGTCATATGGCGGCCGTGGCTCGTGAATTCAAGGTTCCCTCTCTTTTTGGGACATCAACCGCCACGGAGCATATCCGAAATGGAGACCTCATTACTGTCGATGCAACAAGCAGCACGGTTTATGCCGGAAGGGCGGAATCCCTTCTTGAGAAGGCGGCTGAAAAGACAAGCTTAATGAAAGGAAGTCCTGTTCACAAGACCCTTGGAAATGTTTTAAAATATATTGCGCCACTCAATCTTACTGATCCGGATGCATCGGATTTTACCCCTGAAGGATGCCGGACCATACACGACATTATTCGCTTTGCTCACGAGATGTCTTTGCGTGAACTTTTTGAGTTCAAAAAGGAGGCTTCTTTCTCGGAGCATTTAGCCAGGAGGCTGGTTATTGATGTTCCTATGCAGTGGTGGATTGTTGATTTGGGTGGTGGTTGTAGACAAGGGATTGAAGGGGATACGGTCGGGCTTGAAGATATAACCTCCTGTCCTATGCTGACATTGTGGGAGGGAATAACAGCTATGTCCTGGCAAGGCCCCCCGCCGATAGATACAAAAGGATTTTTTTCCGTCATGTATGGAGCGACAATGGACAAGAGCCTTGTCCCCTGCATGCGTTCACGTTATGCTGACCGTAATTACTTTATGATATCCAAAAATTTTTGCCATCTCAGCTCGCGATTCGGTTTTCATTTTTCAACTGTGGAGGCTTTTTTCGGTGAAAAGGTGGCGGAAAATTACATCTGTTTTAATTTTAACGGCGGCGGTGCTGATAACGTCCGCAGGGAGCGAAGAGCCAACCTTATTAAGCTGATTCTGGAAAAATTCGATTTTTGGGTTCAGATCAAAAGCGACACGGTTTTTGCCCGGCTGGAGCGACAGGAAGTACCTTTTTTGAAAGAAAGGTTGAAGGTTCTCGGTCATCTTGTCATGCATACCAGGCAGTTGGATATGGTCCTGTCTAGCAGTGGGAGGGTGAACAAGTACCTGGAAAAAATAGTAAAAGAACTTTCTTCATTTGTGGATATTTCCAAATAATGCAATAAAACGTTGTACTTAGCTTTCGCTAGTTTTTAGAGGTATAATTTAATTTATCAATTCTGTGAGCCAAAGTGCCTAAAATGCCTAAAGTTAAGGAATTTTGCCATTTTATATAGGTTCTTTAATGCTATCAATGTACAAAGGATACAAACTCTCTCTATCTTTGGATTATCAATTAGCACGCCGAAGGCGTACCACAACTTTAGGCACTTTAATATACTTTAGCTCACTTTAGGCACTTATAACTTGATCGCAACATATAGTGTGTGTTTAATTCAATGAGCATAAGAAAAAACTACCGAAACGTAAGGTAGAAATAACTATTATTTATTATCGCGTCAAGAACAAAGCTAAATAATGCCTAAACGAAAACGGCTAATTTTTCCAATTTCTGCGTCAGACTTAAATTTTGGCACGCAGTCCGGAAAAAGATAAAGCTGCCAGAAATCTGATGATATATTTTTTGTGGCAAATAGAACGTTTTACAAACCGGAAGATATCAGAACTGTTCGGTCTATCGTACCCATCCATTAGCAGACGAATTGGTATTTTCAGAAAAAAACTTCGTGTTGATAAAACCTTTAAAAAGAAATATGATAAAATAAGT
>Ga0164313_10004720_pt1 | contig 12079 bp, 6 predicted proteins | sample GuaBasSedimGuay4_FD_113735 | JGI IMG/M metagenome (GOLD analysis project Ga0164313, IMG submission 113735) | Subseafloor sediment microbial communities from Guaymas Basin, Gulf of California, Mexico - Guay4, Core 4569-4, 0-3 cm | ecosystem: Environmental > Aquatic > Marine > Hydrothermal vents >... | reverse complement strand
GCTGGTGCGAGGAGCGGGGCGGCAACTTGGCAGCGGCTGATGGCAGCGTTGCCCGCGATTTTCATCCCCTGCTACCCGACGACCTCGGCCCTTGGCTCGACCCACACGCCGCAGTCGAACGGCGCACCAGCCGCGGCGGCACCGCTTGGGCAGAGGTGGAGCGTCAGGTCGCGCTGCTCAGAGAGGTCGTTTAGCCCTCGCTTTCAAGAAACTCCAGAACTACTGAGAGCGGATTTGTCCCGATGTGTTTCATCCAATTCGTGCAGGCGTCCCGCCTGCACCACAAACCGCCGCCGGCAGCGCTGTGAGCTCAGGCCTCATCCGAAGGAGGAGGCCATGAGCCACGCGCTGGCGACGGTGCTTCGCGACGGCCGAAGGCCGTCAGCAAAACCGACCCGGAAGCGTTGTGGTGTCTGAGCGCCGAAGGCGCGGCAGATCCATAGCCTGGGGCGTGAGCCCCAGGTGGGGGGCAGACACCACACCCCGGAGCCCTGAAGGGGCGACAGATTGCGGCTGTGGCGTGAGCCGCAGCCTTGATCCCCCGATTGTCTGCCGCCGCTTCGCGGCTGTCTCTTTTTTCCTGTCTTTTTCCTGGGGCTAACGCCCCAGGCTATAGATCTTCCGCCGCTTCGCGGCTGGTCTAAACCAACAAGAAATTCGAGGCTTCGCGGTCGGTGAGTCAATTTGTCAAGTCACGCCATCGCGTCCGCGATCCGATGAACCACTTCGTCCAGGCGGTCCGCCGCCGTGGCGCCAAAGCTGAGGCGGATCGACCCCTCGCCGCCCGGGCCGAAGGCGCTCCCCGGCACCGTGACCACGTGCTGTTCCTCGAGCAGGCGGCGACAGAAGGCCGTGTCATCCCCTACGCCCGGCAGACGCAGGAGGAGGAACAACGAGCCGGCCGGTTCGACAAAGGTCTCGAACCCCGCGGCACGTAGCGACGTCACCAGTTGATCGCGACGGTCGCGGAGGATAGAGCGCAACCGGGTGATGTGCTGCTCCGCCTCCGGCAGGGCGGCGAGAAGACCCTCCTGGCCGGCACGGGCGGCGCAGATCACCGAGCAATCCTGGATTTTCAGGACCTCGTCGAGGAGCTCGGCGGGACCTGCGAGAAATCCAAGACGCCACCCGGCAAGGCCCATCGACTTGGAAAACGAACCCGCGGTGATTATGCGATCGCCGGTGGCGGGAATCGCAGCCGGGCTCAGCGGTGGCTCGGCTCCATAGTAGATCTCGTGATAGGTCTGGTCGGACAGGATCCAAAGATCCCTCTCGATCGCCAGCTCCACCAGCCGTCGAATAAGGTCGTCTCCGTAGCAGGCGCCGGTCGGGTTGTTGGGGTTGACCAGCACCAGTCCTCGAGTCTGCGGGGTGATCGCGGCGGCCACCGCATCGGGCGTCGGCACGAAACCCTCCTCCACACTCGTCGGCACAGGTGCCGGAACCGCACCCAGGGCGGTCAGGGTCATGGCGTGGTTGAAGTACCACGGCGACGGCAGCAGGACCTCGTCGCCGGGCTCGACCAATGCCATCAGGGCGGCAAAACAACCCTGGTTGGCCCCCGCGGTGACGATGAGCTCGCTCTCAGGATCGCACTCCACACCGAGGCGCTGGGCAGCGTAGCGGGCAAGAGCCGCGCGCAGCTCGGGCAGACCCGGATCCGGCGAGTAGCGGTGAACCTCGGGGTCGTGGAGCGCAGAGGCCACACCGTCAACAAAGGCCTGCGGCGGCGGCACGTCGATCGCGCCCTGGTCGACCCGGATCACGTCCGCACCACTCCCGGCCAGGATGGCGGCCCGCCGCGGCAGCTCGACCAGCGGCGGCATCGCGGTGCGGAGGACATTGCTGTTGAAACGCATGGATACCTCTCGGGCGCTAGTTTAACCTCGCGTTCACCGGAGCAGTGCGTTCTGAGTTATCGCATCCCGGCGAGGCGTTCCGACTTCAAGGCGACCCGTTTATTGACGCGCTGCCGCGAGAGGATGCCAGGCACGCCGGCATGACGTTGAGGACAACGTCATACCGGGATGCCAGGCACCTCCGGTGAACGCGCTTTCCCCGCGCGTTGGTGGACTGGCGCGTGGGCGCGGTTGACTTCTGATCTGCCCAATACTACGGTGGATTCTGGGTCAAGAGATGAAGAGACAATCCAATCACCGGCGCACGAGCGGAGACGGCCACTGGGTCGTCGGCTTCGGCTTTTTCTATCCGCTTGACATTCGCCGGCGGCCACCTGTGATTTGATCCCATGGGCCCGCCGGCAACGGCGGGCCCCACGGCACGCCGTCGCCCGCGAGCCTTCGAGATGGAGGCATGCATGCGACGACAGGATTCACCACCGGCCGAGCTGCTCGAGCAGCACCGCCGCGACATCGAGACCCTCGATCGCCGCGTTCTCCATCTGGTCCGCGAGCGTCTCGACCTCGCACGGCAAATCGGCGATCTCAAACGAAGCTGCGGAGTGCCCCTGCGCAACTTCCAGGTCGAGGCCCAGGTTCACCGCCGCTTCGAGGACGCCTGCGCGGACCTCGGTCTCGAACCCGGCCTCGGCCACGACCTCGCCCTCTTTCTGATCGAGAGAGCGGTGGAAGAGCAGGCAGCCCTCATGGATTCCGACTACAGCGGCGACCAGCTTCGCGCGCTGGTGGTCGGCGGCAAGGGCGGCATGGGCTCGTGGATCGCGAAGTTCCTCGCCGGACAGGGCCACCGGGTTTCGATCCTCGATCCGGCACCGTCGAAGAGCCCGTTCCGCGAAATCGAGGATATGGGCCAGGGCGCGGCCGAGGTCGACCTGGTGGTGGTGGCAGTTCCGATGGGTGATATGGAGAACGTTCTCGCGGAGATCGCCGCGGTGCGGCCCCAGAGTGTGGTCGCCGAGATGTGCAGTCTCAAGACCCACCTCCAGCCGACGATGCAGCGGCTGCGCGCCGGCGGTCTGCGCCTCGTGTCCTTCCACCCGATGTTCGGTCCGGACCTGCGCATGCTCTCCGGCCGCACGATCGTCTTCTGCACCGACGCCGACCCCGGAGACCTGGCGCTGGTTCGTGGTCTCTTCGAGGACACCAGCGCCGAGCTGGTGGAGATGGATGTCGCCGAGCACGACCGCCGCATTGCGCTGGTCCTCGGGCTCACCCATCTCAGCAACCTGGCCTACGCGCGGGCGTTGATGGGCTCACGAGCCCGTGCCGAGGACCTCGCGCAGGTGGCCGGCGAGACCTATACCAAACAGCTCAGCACGACCCGGGAGGTGATCGAGGAGAATCCGGAGCTCTACTTCCAGATCCAGGCGCTGAACCCGATCACCGAGGAGGTGGCGGACGGTCTGATGAACGCGGTACAGGAGTGGCGCGAGGCCGTCGTCGCGGGTGACAACGACGGCTTCGCGCGTCTCATGAGGGAATGTCGCGACTACCTGGCCGGAGCCGCGGACAACGGGGCGGAGGCCGGCCGGTGAAGCGCGCGCTGGATCGCGTGCTCGAGGCGCTCAACGCCCATTCGGACCCGGACCGCTCGTGGCTGGTGGGCTCGCCGTGGTTCGAGCCACCCGATGAGTTGCGACGGGCGATGCAATCCGCTGCGTCCGCATCGTCATTCGACTACCCGCCGGCGCAGGGGATCGCCGAGCTCCGCGCTGCGGTGGCCGAACTCCATCACCGCGACGGCCTCACGCTCGAACCCGGGAACGTGGTGATCACCCACGGCGCGAAGAGTGGTCTTCTCGCTGTCTTTGGTTGTGTGCTCCAGCCGGGTGACGAGATCCTGCACCCGGTACCGTGTTATCCGGCCTACCCCGCCGCAATCATGGCCCTCGGAGGGATCCCTGTGCCGTTTCCGCACGAAGACGGGCGCTCGATCGAAGATGCGGCAGCGATCGAGGCCCGCATCACCCCGCGCACCAAGGCGTTGGTACTCTCCTCCCCCGCCAACCCGACCGGCGCAACCCTCACCGGCCGCCAGGCACGGGAACTGGTCGAGCTCTGCCGCGACCACGGCCTCCGGCTGATTTGCGACGAGGCGTACGAAGCATTCCGTTTTGCGCCTGACACAGATCGTCTCCCAGCTCACTTCGACCCCGATCTCGAGACCGTTGTCCAGGTGCGGAGCTTTTCGAAGACCTACGCACTGTGCGGGTGGCGGATCGGTTATGTGGCCGCCGACGCGGCGCTCATTCGACGGCTGACCTCCTGGCAGTCGGCTCTCCTCAACCCCCCCAACTCTATTGCCCAGCAGGCGTTGATTTCGGCGCCGGCGGTGCCACCAACCTTCATCCAGGAAGCCCAAAGCCGCGTCCGAAACCGCCTCGACGACCTCGTCGCAGTCCTCGCCGATGCCGGGCTGGGGGTTCACCCACCGCAGGGCGGATTCTACGTCTGGGCCGATCTTCGCCCGCGACTCGCCGCCACCGATCACACCGACACCGCCGCCTGGTGCGCGGATCTCGCCGCACAACACGGCATCGGTCTGTGGCCGGGCGACGATTATCTCGCCCCCGGCTGGATGCGCGCGTCCGCGGTGGCGTGCGCCGACTCCGATTGGGAGTCGGCCCTGGATCGACTCGGCACGGAGCTGCGTTCATTCATAAACGGAAGGAAGTCCCGATGATGGTGACCAAAGAGCTCGAGAAACTGCGCGGCAACCTCGATCAAATCGACCGGCGGCTGGTCGAGATCCTCGACGAGCGGCTGAAGGCGGTCGCGGGAATCGCCCGCCTCAAGGCCGAAGGGCTGCCCTTCCTGCGCGACCACGAGCGCGAATCCGAGCTCCTCGGCCGGGTCGAAGGCTGGGCGCGCGAGCTCGGAATCGACGAGTTTCGCACCCAGGAGATTTTCCGCGAGCTCATCGCAATGTCGCTCAAGGCGCAGGAGGAAGCGCTGCTCAAACGCGACCGGGCACAACGGTCGGTTGCGAGTGCGCACCGCGTGGCCTTCCAGGGCGTCGAGGGCTCCTACAGCCATATCGCAGCCAGAAAGTACTTCGCCGCCCAGGCTTCGAAGATCGAGTTCATCGGTTGCCCAACCTTCGCCGCGGCCCTCGATGAGGCCGAGACCGGGGGCACGGGCTACGCCTTCCTGCCGATCGAGAACACCACCGCCGGCTCCATCAACGAGACCTACGATCTGCTCCGGCGCACCGAGCTCAAGATCGTCGGCGAGGAGATCCTCCAGGTCCGGCACTGCCTCGCCGCCCACCCGGGCGTCGAGGTCGATGCCCTGCAGAAGATCCTCTCCCACCCGCAGGCGCTGCAGCAGTGCTCGGTTTTCCTGAGGTCGCTCGACGGCATCGAGGCCATCGCCTTCGAGGACACCGCTGCGGCGGCCCGTGCGGTCCGTGAGGCCGGCGACCTCACCCAGGCTGCGATCGCCAGCGAGGAGGCGGCCGAGCTCGCGGGCCTCGAAGTGATCGCCCGCAACATCGCCGATCAGCATGAGAACTGGACCCGCTTCGTTGTGATCTCGGCCATCGAGATGGAGCTCGACCTCCGCATCCCGGCCAAGACATCGCTGGTTTTCACCACCCGGCACCACCACGGAGCGCTCGCCCGCTGCCTCGATATCGTCGCCGAGCACGACCTCAACCTCAGCAAGCTCGAGTCACGACCGGTCCCGAGGCGCCCGTGGGAGTACCTCTTCTACGTCGACTTCGAGGGCGGCGCCGCCTCCGAGGCGGCGGCCTTGGCGGTCGCCGAGCTGCGGCGGGACTGCCCCTACCTCAAGGTGCTGGGCTCCTACCCGGCGCGAACCACCGAGGCGGGAGCCGTGGATCGGATGTGAACCCGGTTCCGCGCCACGCGTTTCCGAATCGCCAAAGATCCGAGAAGGACTCTGAAGGTGGGCCAAGGCCCACCCTACGCCCACCCTACAAGCCCGCGCAAATTGTGGGCCCGAAGTAGGGTGGGCCTTGGCCCACCTTCAGTTTCGCTGCTGGTGCGCACGACGCAACCGCAGTACGGGAAAAGACCAACCAGCCGCGAAGCGGCGACAGACAATTAGACGATGATGACTGCGGCTCACGCCGCAGCCACGATCTGTCGCCCATCTCCAGGGCTCTGGGATTTGGAACGTCCAATACCTGGGGCTGACGCCCCAGGCTATGTATATTCCGCCGCTTCGCGGCTGGCAATCCCGAGCCTGCGTTCCCAAGAAACTCGCTGATTTCGAGGCCTCAGGATTCTCACGAGTGCGTGCTAGGCTCACCCGCCGGTGTCGATGTCGAGGCGGCAGCGCACCCAGTCGTCCTCTCCCTCACCCTCCTCCACCGCCACCGCCTCCACGACTCGAACGCGCCCGGAATCGATGCCGGCCGTGTCGACCATGTAGGCGCGCACCGCTTCGGCGCGCGCCTCGCCCAGTGCCTGCACCGCGGCCATGTCCACCGGCTGGGCCTCGATGAGGGCCGCCTGCAGGTCGCGGTAGTAGGCGGTCTCGTCGAGGGACTGCTCGCCGGTGCTCTCTTCCGTGGTCATGTTCTTCGCGCGCAAGGCGTCGATCGCCTCACCCGATGCAACCTCGCGGTACATCGACTCGAAGAGCTCCGGCGAAACCTGTTGGCCCTCCATCTGTGCCTCGAAAGCGATCTCCTTGAGGCCGGCCGTATCCGCCGCCTCGTCCCACGCCCCCGCCACCACCAGGATCAGCTCGGGGCGCTGCTCGGCGCCCGCGGCCAGGGTGCTCAGCCGGTCGGTGGCGGTCACCACCAGCTCGGCGCTGCCGGCCTCGAACTCCACGAAGCCGAGGTCTTCGTCGCCGGACCCGCCGCCGAGCTTGCCAAGCAACTTGAAGGGGGAGCTGATGAGCTGGCTCGTGATTTCCGTCGCCGCCGACCCGATCGCGTTACCGAGACCGAAGTTGGGGTCGTCGAGGTTGCCCTCGATCGGGAACTCGAGGGTGATGAGACCATTCTTGTCGGTGAGCAGCGACACCCCGAGCTTGAAGGGGAGGTTCACCATGCCTTCGCCCTCGACCTTGTCGCCCAACGCAAGACCATCGGTAACGAATTTGTTGCTGCCGACCAGATCCGAGTTGGTGATCTCGTATTTGAGCGTGATGTCCAGCTTGCCCTCGTCGATGGGGTGGCCGATGTAGCGGACCGACATGGGCGTCACCGGCGGCATCTTGACCTGGCGAGCGTTGATCGTGAGGTCCGTGAGCCGTTTCGGGTCGAAGAGGTCCATCTCACCGTCGATCTTCACCATTCCACCGGACCGCACCGGGCCCTCGATGCCGATCTTGGCGCCGGCCGTGGCGGTGGAGGACACGCCCTTGACCGTGCCATCCACCTCATCGAGCGCCAAGGTGTAGGGCGGTGTCAGGGTACGGTCGGTATAGGCGCTGGAGCAATCGTGCAGGGTGAGCGCTGCGACCTCGATCGGGGGCATCTCGGTCTCCTCGCCGCCTTCTGCTCCCTCCGACTTCTCAGCCATGGAGGCAAACATCTCGATCAGGTTGATCCTGCCGTCCTCCGAAACCACCACCTCGATGCCGGCACCGAGGATGTCTATGGTGTTGACTTCCAGGGAAATCGGCTCGTAGGCGGCATCGATGCCCTTGATCTCCACCCGGCCCCACTGAAGCACTCTGGATCCGACCAGGGTTTCCTTGAGGTCGATCTCGAGAATCGTCAGATCGCCGGCAAAACTCGCCATGGGTCCATCGCCCTTGGGATCCAACCGAGCCGTACCGGAGGTCCCCAACACGCCCGCAAGCAGCTGGATGGGGGCGGTCTTGCTGATGTATGGTTGGAAATGGGCGAGGTCGAGGTCGGCGATGCTCACCTCGGCCTCGATGTTCATCGGCCCCGTGCCGATGAATCCCTCAGCCCCGGCTTGCGCCTCGCCGAAGAACAGGGCGGAGGTCTTCAGGCCCCACTGGACGCCCGGTTCGGTGACAATATCGGTGAGCACGAGATTGGCGTTCTCCAAACCAAGCTCCACCGGGTCGTCGAAGGTCCGGTCCTCGAGACGCGCGCTCGCGGCATTGATCTCGAAGCGGCCGACCCTGATCTCCCACGGGAAGGCCTCCTGGACCTGGTGATAGGTCTGCACCGCCTCCTCCCGGGTTTCCTCGGGAACCAGGGCGTCCCATCCGGGTGTGCCATCGGGCTCGATCCACATGAAGGCGGCGGCGCCTTCCACAACCACCGCTCCCGCCCCGAGAGCAGCCTCGGGCCACACGAGACCCCCGTCGGTGATGGTGATCGACGGCACCTCCAAAATCTTGGTATCCGAGTCGCGGAGCACCACCGCCAGATCTTCCACGCGGTAGTCGACATCGTCGATCGTCGCGTGCAAACCGTCATCCTGGACCTGCACCGAGTACCGGAGCTTGCCGGCCGCCCTGCCCCCTACGACGTCAAACTCGACCTTGTGTTTGATCATGGGCCAGACGGCTTCAATATAGATGTTATCGACTGCGACCGCGCCATTGAGACCGAAAGGTTCCACCACCACGTCGCCGGTCACGCGGATTTCCCCACCGCGCTGCAGGCCGATGACGAACTCGTTGGTGCCCTCCCGATCAGGAATCGTGCTGATATCGCGGAGCTCGAGTTGCGAGGGTCCGAACTTCATCAGAACCGGCTCTGGGATGGCCCGGTCCTCGACATCGAATGAGGCGTTTGAAACCAGGATGTGCTGCAGCAGCGCCCGCGGCAGACCGCCCTCGTCGTCCGGCTCCTCGTCGGGGGGCGTTCGCTCCTCGATGTCATCCATCAGCTCGAGGACGTTGATCCCGCCGTCTTCGAAGCGGCGCACCTCAACGTACGGGTTCTCGACGCGCAGCTCCTTGAGGGTCGCCGCCCAACGGAAGATGCTCGAGACCTGCGCGTTGGCGTAGAACTCGTCGAATGAGAGCATGGTGGAGCCCGGCCGATCAGGGAACGAAAACCCACGCATAGTCAGCGACAGCGTGAAGGGGTTGCAGCGCACCTCCTCCACCGTCACCTCGCGGCCCGTGCGCTCGCGAACCGTATCGACGATCACCTTCTTGGCGATCACAGGCACCACAAAGAACCCGACCAGCCCGTAGATAACGACCGCGGCCACCACGGCCGTGCGCCAGCTCCGCAAACGCCACGATTTGAACCAATTGATCAGACTGTCCATGACAACTCCGCCCCCGTTTTGGTTTATATAGTGCCGCAGTATACGCCATCCAAAGAGCGCCGCCTCGTAGTCGGCTCGATTCTGTCGTTTGCTTGAAGACGATTGCTTGCTGATACCGTCGAAGAGGTTAAACTCATCCCCTACGGACGCCGCGACAGAGACTGACGGAGGAGTGGACAATGCCGGTTCGAGCGATGAAGGTGTTTTTCGGGGCCGTCGGCGATTTTCTGCAGGCGTGGCCGCGGCTGCTGGCCGCCGACGTGGTCTACAAGATCATTGCCTTTGTGGTGCTCACACCCCTGGTGGGCCTCCTACTCAAGTTCTTCATGTCGACCAGGGACAGCACGGTCCTGGCGGACCAGGACATCTTGTTCTTCATCCTGAGCCCGGTGGGTCTGGCGGCTCTGGTGGTGGTGGGCGCGGTGAGCCTCGCAATTCTCACCCTCGAGCAGGCCTGCCTGATGGCGATCGGCTTCGGGGAGACCCGGGACCTCCACGTCCGTACGACTGACGCCCTCTGGTACGGCGCCCGTCACGCGTGGTCGGTTGTGAGGTTGGCGCTGCGGATCTTCATCCGCGTGCTCTTGATCGCGCTTCCCTTCCTCGTAGTGGGCGGTATCGTCTATCTGCTGCTCCTCAGAGAGCACGACATCAACTTCTACCTCGCCGAGCGGCCGCCGGTCTTTCTCTTCGCGGCCGGTGTCGTCGCCGCTCTGCTGGCGGTGATGGCGGTGCTGATCATCCGCCGTCTGCTGAGCTGGGCGTTCGCCCTGCCGCTGGTGCTCTTCGAGGGCGCCGGTCCGGCGCAGGCGCTGACGACGAGCGTCGAGCGAACCGGAGGCCACAAGCTGATCGTTGGGACCACCCTCGTGGCTTGGGCTGCAGTGGCGGCGATATTGTCGGCTGTACCGCTGGCGATCATCGGCACGGTGGGCCGCTGGATAGTGCCATGGGTCGCGGGCTCGATGACCGTGCTGGTGATCGTCATGGGTGGGTTCCTGCTGTTGTGGGGGCTCCTCAATCTGTTGGTGACGCTGGTCAACTCGGCGATGTTCGCGCTGCTCACGGTTCGGCTGTACGACCGGTTCGGCAGCTCGCCCGATGCGCAGCTCTCCAGCAAGGAAATCTCCAAGGGATTGGCCGCGGGTGATCGACGCAGGATCTCGATGAAGTGGGCGCTCTCCGGTCTCGCCCTGGCTGCGGTCCTGGCGGCGGTCGCGGGTTACCTCTTCATGGACAATGTGCGACTCGAGGACGACGTGATCGTCATCGCCCACCGCGGGGCAGCGGGGAGCGCGCCGGAGAACACCCTCGCCTCGGTTGCCCTGGCAGTCGAGCAGGGCGCAGACATTGTCGAGATCGACGTCCAGGAGACCGCGGATGGCGAGGTCGTGGTGGTCCACGACAGCGATCTCATGAGGGTCGGCGGCGCCGCAGTCAAGATCTGGGAGGCCACCTACGACGAGCTCATGCAGGTCGACGTGGGGAGCTGGTACGGCCCCGAGTTCTCAGGCCAGCGCGTGCCGACCCTCGAGCAGGTGCTCGAGATCTGCAAGGGACGGTCGCGGGTCAATATCGAGCTCAAGTACTACGGCCACAACGAGCGTCTCGAGGAGAGGGTGGCAGAGATCGTCGAGCGAATGGGGATGGAGGACGAGGTCGTGCTGATGTCGCTCGTCTATGACATCGTCCTGTCGATGAAGGCGCTGCGGCCCGACTGGACGGTCGGGCTGCTGACCGCGAAGGCGGTCGGCGACCTGACGACCAGCGAGGCCGATTTCCTCGCTGTCCACGTCGGGATCGCGAGCTCACGCTTCGTGCGCCGCGCCCACGCCGCCGGTAAGGAGGTCTACGTGTGGACCGTCAACGACAAGCTCAACATGTCGCGGATGATGAGCCGGGGAGTCGACGGCGTCATCACCGACCACCCGGCGCTCGCAAAGCAGGTGATCGAAGATCGCGCCGAGCTGAGCTCGGCCGAGCGGCTGATGGTGACCGCGGCGTTCTGGATGGGGCTCGAGCCGAAGGAGCCGCCGCCCGAGGTGGATGCCGGGTGAGCTCGGTCAACTCGCGAGTTATGCACACCGGAGGAATCAAGAGAAACGAAATCGAGCGCGCCTCCTCGTCATCAACCGCACCCCAGTTGTGAGCGAGTAGGCGGATCAAGCATCGAGCATCCAACATCGAGAATTAGTTGGGTTGGTGGATCACGGCGTGTACCAAATCGGGCTCGTCCATGCCCGCTCCTGGATGGTCGCCGGCACATCCTCGAGCAGAGGCAGGTTGTTCCGCACGGCGTCGTAGGTGGTCCAGCGCGGGGTCGGAATCTCGAGAGCCCGCGCGTAGTAGAACGCGTGCTGTTCTGGATTGAAATACTCGTCGGTCCAGCTGCCGATCAAGGTGGCGGCCCCGATCGTGTTGGTGAACTTGGCGGTGCTCAGATCCACCGTATTGCCGACCGGCGGCACCTTGCCCTCGGGCCCGCGCACGCGGTCACCCGACCACACCACATTGACGATATTTTCGTGCAGCTCGCCCTCTGTATCGACCCAGCCCTTTATGATCTGGACACGGTCGAGGTTAGCCCCATCCGGATCCTTCATCGCGTAGACGGTCAACGTCGGTGCCGCATCGGTCGGCCCGAGGTCGCCCCCCATGGGCACGCCGAGCTCATAGCCCTGCCGGACCAGTGTCTCGGGATCGGCGGGCTCGGCCGGCAGATCGACGCCGCCAAAGAGGCGCACCTTGATCCGCGGACCGCTGGTGGCGAAGGTCTCGCGCCGATTCATCGCGTCCCAGATCGCGGCGCGGGTGTTCTCGGTGGCCCAGACGCCGGCCAGTGAACCGATGCTGAGGTCCTTGCCGTCGATCCAGTTGGCCACCCCGGCAGTGCGCCGGCGCTCGACGCTGCCATCCTCGGGGCCGTGACCGCCGATAAATCTGTCCTCCGCCACTGCGGAGGGCAAGCCGTTATGGTTG
>Ga0164313_10004719_pt1 | contig 12081 bp, 5 predicted proteins | sample GuaBasSedimGuay4_FD_113735 | JGI IMG/M metagenome (GOLD analysis project Ga0164313, IMG submission 113735) | Subseafloor sediment microbial communities from Guaymas Basin, Gulf of California, Mexico - Guay4, Core 4569-4, 0-3 cm | ecosystem: Environmental > Aquatic > Marine > Hydrothermal vents >... | reverse complement strand
TAGACACCTCGGTGCTCTTCAATCGCCATTTTTTCATTTAACATTCGCGAATTAGAGAGGGTGTAAGATGATCCTTTTTTATAGTTTACATTGTAAATAAAGGGGATGGAGGCACTTCTTACTTTTCTAAAACCAGTAGTTTTGTTTTTACCCTCAGATAATTTAATAATATGTTTGCGATATTGTTTGTTCTTTGAGTAAAACTCTTGAACTTTGTTCACTTTACCTCTAATCATCAATTCATAAATCTCTTCCATTTTTTTATCGACTAGATTGAATCGATAGAAAAAATTTTTGTCGTAATCTCTGAAATGTTCATTAGCAACTTTTGTCACAACCGCAGTTAATCCGATGCCAAAAGTGTGAATATGCCCTTTGACAATCTTAACTGTCGCAGACTGAGGTCCTACCTTTTGTATCTCCACACCCCATTTTCCCTGGCCCACATAACTTACTCCGGCCTTTAAAAATGGAAAACCGATTCCAGCAGTAAATCCAACCCCACCTTTAGTTAAATAAGCGATCGAATCTCCAACAACATATTTATTTAAGATTTTTAAGTTTTTTGGTATCTTTGGTGATTTAGCTTTTTTTATTGCCACGATTGAAGGATAAAATTTATTGATGGTGGTTCCCTTGTCGACTTTAGCAGAGATACCAATAGATATCCCACCAGATGCCAATTCTCCAACGACGCCAACTCCAAGGCCTATATTCCAATCAGATCTTTGAATTACTCTAAAACCTGCATTGTTCACTGCTTTTTTTAATGCTTGGCCAGGTTGTACTATCGCCGGGGAACCCACCGCCACAATTCTTTTAAATTTATAATAATCACCAATGATAATAGGAAAGGCATTTACGCTTTGAAAAATACCATTGGCCGTATTTATGGCGGCCTTGTCGTATTCATCATTATCGGCCCCACCATCCCAACCACCTCCGCTGTCTGGTGGAGTAACAGAAACCCAGCAATTACAACCTGGATCCCAAGTGTCTCCTCCCCCTGGAAAGTCATAAGAGTTAACTAGTGGTGAAACTAATATAAGTAAAATAAATATTATTGATTTCATCGTGATACCTCAGGAAATTATCGGATAATTGACTTGATTTATTGAGTTCCAGTAAAGGCCCCGCAATCAAATACGGTTAAACCAGTGGTGGGGTTGGATTGTAGATCTTCGGGAACACAGTAAACATGATTATTCCACCGAAGTCCGGCATTATAAAAATCAGCGATTTGTTTATTAACTGCACTTGTTTCTAAATCATCAACTACAAATCTTGAAACATTTGCTTCATTATCCTCATGGCCTGGTACTTTTAAATTTGAGATCGCCACACCACGTCCCACTTTTCCTGAAGCACAGACTTGATTGACACAAGCAAGCTCTTCAACAGTTGAAGTACTAACAAGATAGCCGGTTTCCTGGTCAACTTGATTGGTTCCAATATCTCCTGCTTCACTAGATACATATCTATTAAAATAAATGGAAACATCGGTGTAATCGGGTAGGGCACATTTGTTAGTATTTGGATTTATAAAACCGGTACAACAATTATTGGGATCGGCACCTAGTTCGACAGCGCTCCCTGCAGGTAAACAACAGGTAACAGTATCAGGAGAAAATATTTTTTTTATATCGGGAGCAAAATTATCCATATCTAGTGCGGAGTAATATAATTGAGCTAAATCAGAATTGCTTCCATTGAGACTATATTCAGCATTAAATTGATTAATTTCTTCTAAAATATTGGGTCTAGGCCCCGTGCCGGCAAGTGATTGTAGTTCAGGAGTTGTAGAACAATAAATGGACTCATCTTTGGTTCCTAATACGGAAATTTGAGGAATACCTGTTAGTTCTAAAGTTCCTATCCAGTTTAAAATCGGTAGGGCCTCGTTATCACTGATACTTCTTGCCAAACATGTTGGGTCCGCTGGAGATTCAGATTCACTGCAGGAAAATTGGGGATTATTGCAGTCTTTACCTTCGGTGCATACACGCCAATTGTAACAATTAAAATCTTTTTTATCTACCACCTGTGTTTTAGTAGGGCCCCACAAATGTCCACCACCATTTTCCTGATCATTAAAATTTCTAACCCAATGTCCTGAACAACATGTTTTAGCGGCCATTTCACTAAAAGTATTAAATTGGTAATCAAGATCGTTTTTTATTCCGCAGTTTCCAGACTCACATTTATCTTTTCCCATACCTTCTAGGGGAGGGAATCCATCTTTAGTCTCAGGATCATTGAATTTATTATAAACTGTGGAGATTCGGGAGTATCTCTTTTCATCATCTAAGTCTAAATCAATTCCTGGTACTTGAAAGTTGTTAAAGACTGGAAACATGGGATCAACTTCACTAATACCGACTTGGTCGATTAAACTTCCAATAGTTATATTTTTGCCAATTTCTCGGCAGCATTTGTTTCCCGAAAGGAAGTAATTAGGATTTTCAAGTTCAGCTTTTTCCATTTGCCCGCAGACTAATTCTTCTTGCCAGTATAAAATTTCATAGCGATTTAAGACGGAACTCCACTTGGTCAAATCATTGGCATCAATACCCTTGGCAGAAGCGGAGATAAACTCCGAAGGCCCACAATCAAGGTTCGTATGGCATGGGGAACCTGCCGCACGCAGACATCTATTGTATTGTAAGAAAGGTTGGGTTATTTGTTCTGATGAAAAGTTTTTTAATTTATCGATGCCTGACATGTTTTGAATAATATCAACTGAATTAGTAGGGATGGCCTGAGATCCTGCCAAAATTGCTAGTTCATCATTACCTAAGGCCTTGACAGCATCCTCACGATTTAAATTGTAGTAATTGATAAACTGATCATCTTCAATTTCTAAAATAGCACAAGAACTTAGATAATTTTTTCTGGCAGTATTTCCCTCAGGAGTATTCCCGATACCTAGTACCTGATCTCCATTAAACTCTTTCGCTGGACGCGTACTATGTTGTTCCTCAATACTTGTATTGGTTGAAAGAGGATCTCTCCCCGGTAGACAAATGGAGTTAACAAGATTGTACGCTAAGTTTGGTCTGGCGATGAGGTTAATTGTCTCTTCACCGTTATAAGAAAAAGGTCTAGTGATAATTCTAGATTGTAGACCAAAAGTATCTAGGTCGCTTTCTGGCGGAATTACAGCAGCATTTTGCGCATCTACTGAGCGTCCCCACCTGGCAATCTTATTATTAAAATCATTAACTAAAACTCCTTGCTCAAAATTTTGGCAATAATTGTTATTACTACAAGAGTTAAGGCCTGTGTTTTTCGTTCCACTATATAGGTTTGTTGAATCATCACGAGTATAATTAGGCACACAAGGGGCCCCTCTTCCACGATAAACACACCTTTTACTTCCACCAATTAAGCTGCCCCCAACAATATTTGTCATGCGAATTCTTTGCTCTTTTCCTAACTGTTCATCGGCATTGGAATCAAAAATAGGCCAGTTTGTTGTAGCATTAGATACCTCTTCACAAAGGTAATCATACCCAAGTTGAGTCATGCAATCTTTATCGGATTGGCATAAATGATATTGCTGACATTGGGCACCGGTGCTTAAAAAGTCATTGTTAACAGCAGACCCAGAAAAGGGAACATGACTTGCATCACTTACTACAATAGTAAAATTGTTTTCCGTCGTTAAATCACCAAAGTATGAGTTGATTGCTAAAAATAACCGATTAGATTTCGCTTTAATTCTTCTTTGTGTGCCAACACTAAACCACTGAACCCCATCAAATGAAGCGATTACTGATCCATAATCAAAACCATACCAATCGCGATTATAACCATTAGCAAAAAGGAAATGTTGGGCCGCCTGTCTGCTTTGTCTTTGATCTTGTACTTCACTTTTAGGTCTGTGACTCCAAGGAATCATTGTTGCCGGGAGGAAACAGGCCCTGCCAAAAATTAAATCATCAGCGCGATAAGTCGGGGTATTATTTCGACTGGTTTCTAGGGGGTCAGGAAGATATCCACCCCCTTGATGATTAAAATTATCAGGGAAGAGACGAGTAATTTGATTGTAATAATCGCGACCACAATTAAAACAGGTGGAAAAAATTCCGCTGTCTACAAAAATATCATAGGTTTTTCCCGTTTCTACCATTACTTCTGATGCTGGTTTTGCTGATCCTGCAAGTAAGGTATAAGAGCCATTGATCTCATTAAAACCAATATATTGGTCCACGTTATTGGGAGCTAGGAATTTAGTATCAAGATATTCAAATTTTTTGCCTTCCTGATCCGGAGTATTAATGTTCGTTTTTGCTTGGGCCACACCATTAATATCAAAGTATCTATTGGGGGTAGATTTAGAACTCAAATTTATAGACACTTGAAGCAACTGATCTTGATCTTTTCCCGAATAAGTACATTGGTAGTTAATTGGTGTGCTTTGATCTTGGTCTATTGATGAATAAACGGGTTTAAGCCAGCAGGGTACGGGTTTTCCAGCTTCTCCACCACAATCACATCTTCGATCAATTTCTTGTTGTGCCAGATTTTTCATCTGCATGACTTTATGTAAGCTAGTATTGACGAAAAATGATATTCTAACATTTTCGGTATCGCTTACTTGAAGATTATCTCCCAAAAACTCAATATAGGCAGGTTGGCCTTTGATCAATTTCCAATGAATATTAACCAGTTTATCAACTTCGTTGATAGTTACTTTTAAATTTCTATTTAAATCGGCATAAAATGGAATGAAGAATTTATTAGAGGCGGGGAAATGATCATTTATTTCACCTTCATTTTGTCCCTGAATATATTCTTTGAAACATTTTGCTAGATAATTATTTACCTCTTCACAACTACCATCAATTTTATAAGTGATTCTCAAGGTCTCATTTGTGGCCTCTTCAGAGGGTTCATGATTAATGGTGACAGACGTGGGATCTGTGAGATTATCGTTACTCGGTCCAAATTCTATTGCTCCAGGAATCACGTATTCATCTTGATCAAAGAGCGTGCTACCGGCATGAATAACTTTTAAAATACTAAGTTCTGAAATTCCTTTTTTTCCAGAATAGGTGCTCGTGAAATTTCTATCATCATTTCCAGTAAAAAAATTAGGGTAGAGAACATTATCATTTGAATCTGGAAAAACTATGGTACACCAGGATTCTTCTGCTAGTTGGGGAGTAGTACACTCATAGAGTTCTTTTCTTGTCTGAAGTCTGATGACGGCCTCATCTTCAGGGCTTGGGTCTGGCATTTCAGTTGCCGGTGTCTCTGGTGAGGTACAAGCACCTTGGGAGATGGAACAGACAAAATAGAAATCGGGATAATCATGAAAGGCACAAGAGCTTGATTCTAAATCTCTTTGTGATTGTAAAAATAGATCAGCATAGATATCAACTCCTGGTTTTATCTGGCCATCTTTTACACAGATGCCACTACTACAACAATCAAATCCTTTAGCAGTACATTCATTAGAATTGGTGCAGGAAGATCCCAGGTTAGTGTCAGGAGATATAAATAAATCGACATCAAGAAAGTCATAAGTAACATTCATTACAGTAGATAGGCTATATCCCGAAGTTAATAAAAGCTCCGCTCCAGAGTCTATTAGCAATTGTGAGGGACAAGAAGGACATATATCTAATAATGAATAAGCTATTTCTTGATTAGGATATTTATTTGCAAGAGCTTGATTAATTCCTGATGTATTACAAAACTGACTGTTTTCTAAGTCAGAGTTAGGTTCTAAAAGATAAAAAAATTCTTGAGTGTTAGTGGCGAAATCATTGATATAAGTAGGTTTGGCCGCTTGGACAAAAAGATTTTTTTGTAAACTCTGCTCGTATCGACTTACCAAGCATACGACATCATTGCTGCCATGATTTCTTATATAATCATCAATTTCCCTTCCCATTAATTTTAATGTGGTATTGAAATTAACTGGGATATTAATCTTTGATGCCTGAATATCTCCATTTTTAAAATAATTAGTAGTAGAGGGAAATGTTGGAGGTACAGTAGGTGGTAATTCAACGGCCTCCTCTGTAATAGTACGATGAGAAGATAAATTAGGGCCACAAGATACGGCCATGGCCAGAGTTAGAATTAAAAGTAACAAACGCATGATAATTCTTCGGAATGAGGAGGGTATGCGTTGAAAATAAAATCTGTTTAGGTAAGAATTTCCACCGACTATTGGAGTCAGTTATCTCGCAAAAGAAAAAATAAGGTGAATAGCGCTTTTTGACTGAAAAGATACTTTAAATTTTTACGATTTCCCCTCAGCTGAATCATCTCAGATCCTGATTCCCCTTTATACCAATAACCAATTCCGAGGGTTCCAACGGGCTTTTTCGCCGTTCCACCATCTGGGCCGGCAATCCCAGTAAGAGAAATAGTTAGATCTGCTCCAAGTCTAATCGCCGCACCCTTGGCCATTTCCTTGGCAGTTTCACTACTGACAGCTCCGTGATCGTTTATGGTTTTCTCTTTGACCTTTAAAATATCACTCTTAATTTCATTGGTATAACTTATGATGGCCCCTAAAAAATTTGAGGAACATCCCGGAATATTAGTTAAACGATGGGAGACAAGGCCTCCGGTGCAGGATTCAGCAAGACCGATCATTATATTTTTTTTCTGCGCTAAGTTGATGATCATTCCTTCTAAAGATAAATCTCCATATTGCCAGACATGGTCTTTTAAAGGACTTTCATCGACTACATTTTTAATTTCTTTTTCAAATTGAGGATAGATATCAAGATCAATATTTGAAACTTCAATGTCTACTCCAAGAGCGTTAGGCAAAGAGGCCACTTTACCAAAATTTGCTAAGTTCTTCCATATCTCAGTATCTTTATGAAATATTGCTTCCTCTGGAACTCCAAAGGTTCTGATATTTATCCGGCCTAGTTTTTTGGTCACTAAAGAATATTTCTCTTCTAGTAACGGAAAAACCTCTTGCACCATCATGGCCTCAAATTCAATTGGCACACCTGGTAGACAAATAAAGGCATAATCATTTTGCAGATGCGCAAGCCCTGGTGCCAGGCCAGTAGGATTATTAAGCGGGGTAATAGTAGTTGGAATATGATGATACAAATTTGCTTCAGGAATCCAGGAAAGGTCTCTTCTTTGATAATTTTTTTTTACAACTTCGGTGGCCTCATTACTAATTGAAATATGTAGATTGAAAAATTTAGCGACAACATTTTTAGTGATATCGTCTTTGGTAGGACCTAGTCCACCACAAACTAAGGTGATTTTATTTTCAAATCCCTTAAAGGCCTCTAAAAGATCTGCTTCACAGTCTCCAACGACCTCAATATTTCTTAAATTAAGTCCTTTTTGGTGCAAAATCTTACCCAGTTGTTGTCCGTTTTTATCGGCAATTCTACCTGATAATAATTCATCTCCAATAACTATAAGTCTGATATCCATACATTTAGTTTGGGTCTAAGAAGTGTTTTAAGTCAAGAGCTTTAGTCGTTGCAAAAACTTTGAGCAAAGTTTTTTAGTGAATTTTCTTTACCAACAATTTTTTCATAATATTGCAAATTATCACAGGCCTTTTTAATCTGCCCCTTTTTTACAAAGGCAATAGCACTAGATTTTATAAAAGCACTATGTCCTGGATAGAGGGATCTTAATTTTTTAGAGATATCAATTACCTCATTATATTTCCCATAACGATTCGCCATTTTTACTCGTTGATAACAATTTTCCCACATATAAGGTGTAAGTTTGCAGGCCAATCCCATTTTGGTAAAATCGTTGGGATAATTTTTCGCTAAGTAGCGGGAGAGGGAATAGCTGCCGGTGCGAAAACCAATAAGTAAAAAAGATAATATTATGACAATCTTTTTAGCTTTGCGACCAAGGACTATCTCTTTTTGACCAGACAACCCAATCCCTAAACAAACAGCAGCAAAGAAAAAAGGATAGGGGAGTAACCAGGGAAAGCCGAATAAAAAATCAATGGTATAAAAAATCAAAACACCTAACAAAAAACGATTTAAATAACTTTCTTTTCGTTTTATGAAAGAACCAAAAAGTTTAGACCATAAAAATAAAATCATTAAAGCAAAAGGTAATCCAAATTCCACAGCTACCCGGAGAGGTCCCGAATGTGGGTCATCTCTATGGCGATGTTCTGTTACAAAAGGATCGTGTTTAATAGCATTCCTATAAGGGATATAAGAGATAGAAAACCTCCCCGGGCCAAAACCAAAAAAGGGTCTATCCTTAATCATGGCAAGAGAATTTAATACCAAGCTCCATCTTTGATCAAAACTAGATCTTTTAGTGTTAAGCAATCCCTTTGAAGTTAGTGGACTTCCGATTTGAGTAAAGGCGAGGGCGCCTAAGATCAAAAAAAGCGGGAGTAATACTTTAATTGGGATCTTTTTTTTCCACCGAGGTATGAAATAGGCCAAAATAATTCCTAAAATTACCATGCGGGAAAAAAGATAATAAATAAGGATCAGAGAGAGAAAAATTAGAACCAAATAAATCTTTTTTTTCTGTGTTTCCCATCCATAAAGCAGCAAAAGACAAGATAATGCTAAAAATTCACCGGTAAAAATAGTATTACCAAAAAATGAAGTAAAATTTCCGACGGGAAAAAACTCAAATGGGCCAGATAGAGGGATTTTAAAGAGTTGTAGGTATGAAATACATAAAACCAAAATTGTTGCCGGAAGATTAAACTTTCCAATTTGTTCTAAAAAATTATCAGGTGACTTTTGGGCAACATTGTATGTCACAAAGCATAGAAGCGTAAAACAAAGCATATCTAGCAGGAAAGGAGAGAGAGGGGCCTGAAAATGATAAATTATTATTAGTAAAAATAGACCTATAAATAATTTAGGTACTTTTATTTGGGGAATAGAGCGGGTAAAGGGCAATAAAAGAAGAGTAGAAAAGTATAGTAGAACCCATTTCGGATCACGGAAAAAATTAATAAAAAACGGTCCAATAATTAATGGAAGTAAAAAAAAATTGGCAAGGAGGACTCTTCGACTCCAGTTGTCATGAATCATTTTATAAGTTTGATAAATCATCTAGTTCACTGTCAACAAACTTTAATTTGGTTTATTGTAAAAATTAAGAAATAATCGTTATCTATGAAAGTCTTTTTTAGAAGCACAGCACACCTTACACGAATACTTTGGCATACGATAATCTCGATTCACTTTTTAACCGTTTTGATTCTCGGCCAGATTACTATTTGGGGGGCATCTTATATCTTTTATATAGTTGAAAAAGGTATAAACTATAATATTAAACATTTTGGTGATGCCCTTTGGTGGGGGTTTACCACCGTTACTACTGTAGGATATGGCGACATCACTCCAGTCACACTTGAAGGACGAGTAATAGGAGTCTTACTGATGCTCGTGGGAACCGCTCTTTTTGCTATTCACACCTCTCTTTTTGCCGAGGCCTTACTAAGTCAGGATTATCTTCCCTATAAAAAAGTCAGGTTAGAAGAAAAGCATATTAAAGTGATGTTTGAACGTTTAGATGAAAAACTCGATAAAATCGAGTCCAAAATCAAGAACTCTTAATAGAAAAATTCGCCCGCTAAGGCGCGAAGCTCAGGAAAAAAGTAACCAAAGCGAACAAAGACGTGGCTTTCTCCTTTTAGAGTAAATAAGTCATTGGATATGGCATTTTTTGGAATCCATATCCGGGTTGCTCCCATAGAATACATCCATCTCCGTCCAGCAAAAGCGTAGAGTTCAACGGTTAATCCACCATCTGCCGTCCAAATAACTTTCTTTTTTCCATAGGTCCTATTATTAGCATGAATGTTTGCCCCACCACCGTATGCCTTAACGTTAATAGACGCACCGATAGGGAGATGTAGAAAAAACCTTAGGGCCATAGATACTTCAGTCACATAAAAACGATTATAGTTTCCCCATGTAGTAAAAGAGGCACGAGGGCCTAATTCAAATTCACCAAACCATCTTTTTTTAGGAAACCTAAAAGAGCCAGCAGAAAAACCAACTCGTAAATCTTTATAATTGTATCTTTCCGTATCACCACCAATCACATTGGTGTTTTTTAGATGAAAAGCACTATCCATTTTTAGTTTTACTGAGAAAACATTTGGTATTAAACGAAAGGCGGTAGTTAAGAAATTACCAACCTTAAAACCAGAAGATATTACTATTTCTTTTTTATAGGAGGTGAAAGAAGCTTTTTTCTCTTTCTCCCAGCTATGAAGGTCAAAAATGGTAGGAGTGACGTTATAAATGTTTTTTTCTTCCACGTAGGGAAAGAAAATAATGTGAGATGCCTTAAACTTATGTCCTAGACGTGCCCAGCTTTGAAAGGACATATCCTCGAGCTTTTCTGGTGAGTTGAAATTATCTTTTCGATTAAACATTAGTTCTATGTTAGATTTTCTAAGGTCAACTAAGGAGTCACAAAACTTCATTTCCTTGGGGAATAATTCTTTTTTCCAATGTTGAACTAGTGTATGTGAAACTAGACGATACCAACTCCTAGGTAAAACAATTAACATTTTTCGGCACTGCTTAATTGTTTTACGTTTTTTTATTTTTTTTAGATGAGCGCGGATATAAGGGACGCATTCTTCTTGGAATTTATTTATCACCACTTCAAAGGGGTAATCGTGCTCTCTCTCTTCTTTTTTTGTGATGGAGTGAAAGAGAGGATCCTTCCATTTTTTTAAGCATCTTCGAGACTTCTCAAAGGTCTTTTCAGTGACGATATAATCACCTTTCATATTTTCATAGGAAAACTGGTATTTATCTTTTTTCTCTTCTTTTTCTTTAACAAAAATAGGGGTATTACCCATGGTGATCAAATCACCATTATCTCTTTTAAGGACTTGTACTCCTCGAGGACTGGTATCAATGGTAACGTATTCCTCTGTGGCACAAGATATCAAGAAGATTAGGACCCAAAAAAACCGCATTTTACTTCCTGGAATATTAAAATATTTTCCTTTTATAATTGTCTGCTAGACACAATTATTCAGTCAAGGTAAACCAATTTTAAGATGGGAAAAAAAATAAACTTAATACTAGAATTTAACAGAGATCTAGAAAAGGCCATAAAGAAAAAATTCCCCCAATTAAAGGGGTTTAGAATCCTTTCCAAATCTCTTGATGCCCGTAAATCCAACCTAGGTAGAACTCCTAAGTATAATTATCAAGTTGAAGTAAGCCTGCCAGGTGATGATTTCGAACATTTTACTGAAACCTTCTCTCATTTAGGTCCCCTCCCTCAAAAACCCATTATTGTAGGAGCAGGCCCTGCAGGGCTTTTCTGTGCTTTGAGGTTGGCCGAATACGGAATTCCCTCCATAATTATTGAAAGAGGGGGAAGGGCCCAGGAACGGATGAAAAAAATCGCCAAGTTCTGGAGAAATGGGCAATTTGATGGCGAAAATAATGTCTGCTTTGGAGAAGGAGGAGCAGGGCTTTTTAGTGATGGAAAACTGATAACCAGGATTAAATCTCCCTTTATAAAATATGTTATGCACAAATTTGTAGAATTTGGTGCTCCACCTGAAGTTGAATATCTATCCAACCCCCATCTCGGCTCTAATAAAATCAGACCCCTTATTAATAAGATTACTGACTATTTAAAAGGAAAGGGTTGTGAAATCCTCTATCACTCAAAAGTCACTGAGATATTAACCAGTAATGACAAAATTACGGGTGTAAAAATTCTGACAGACAATGATGAGAGTCGAATTCTTCACTCCCCTAATGTGGTTCTGGCCACCGGCCATTCTGCCAAGGATCTTTATTATCACTTAAAAGATTTAAAGGTTTCCATGAAACCCAAAGATTTTGCTATTGGAGTGAGGATTGAGCATCCACGCGAAGTAATTGATCACTTACAATTAGGCGATTTTGCCCAACAAGATTCACTCAAATCTGCCCGGTATGCTTTAAGCCATCACGATAAATCAACAGATCATGGAACTTATAGTTTTTGTATGTGCCCCGGCGGTTATGTGCTCTCTTCAGGAACAGAAGATGATGGATTAGTTGTTAATGGCATGAGTAACTACGCTAGAAACTCACGCTGGTCTAATTCGGCCATAGT
>Ga0164313_10004718_pt1 | contig 12081 bp, 10 predicted proteins | sample GuaBasSedimGuay4_FD_113735 | JGI IMG/M metagenome (GOLD analysis project Ga0164313, IMG submission 113735) | Subseafloor sediment microbial communities from Guaymas Basin, Gulf of California, Mexico - Guay4, Core 4569-4, 0-3 cm | ecosystem: Environmental > Aquatic > Marine > Hydrothermal vents... | reverse complement strand
TCGGTTTCAGATCCGACCGTCAGCGGCGCCAGGTTCAGCGCTGCCGCCACTGCTGAGCCGGCGGACGAGCCACAGGGGTTCAAGTCTGTCCGGTAGGCATTGCGGGTAAAGCCACCGACTGCAGACCAGCCGGAAATGGAGTTCGAAGAGCGTATATTCGCCCATTCGGATAAATTGGTCTTACCCAGGATGACGGCACCGGCAGCACGTAAACCGGCGACCAATGGAGCATCTTCGACAGCATAATTTTCCAACAAGGCCAGTGAACCGGCGGTGGTTGGCATCGGGTCACGGCTGTTGATGTTGTCCTTGAGCAGCACCGGAATGCCGTGCAGCGGACCGCGGACTTTGCCCTTTTTTCTTTCCAGGTCGAGGGCCTCTGCAATTTCCAGGGCATCCGGATTGACGTTAATGACGGCATGGTAAACCGGATTCAGATCGGCTATCCGCTGCATGTAAAAGTAGGTCAGTTCAACTGAGCTGGCACGACCGGCACCCATAGCGGCCTGCAGTTCAGCTACCGATAAATTCAAATAATCACGCGGGACCAGCCTTTCTTCTAACGGGATTGTCTCAGGCGATTTGGTAGCGCAGGCAAGCAGCATTAGCAAAGCAATCAGGCTGACGCTGATTTTTAAAAATATGGTTTTCATTGAGTCATGGTACCAAGACTCGTCGCTACTGGATATCCAGGGCCTTTTTCAGCATTTCCATCAGTTGCGGATGGTTTGAGCGATCCAGAAGGTTCAGGGCAGGCAAACCTGTCAATTTTTTTACCAGGGCCACTGCAGCATCGGTATTGGAGGCCGGACCACTCACCAGGTCCGCCTGCAAATGGTTACCGAAGGCAGTTTGTACCCCAAGTACCGCATAGGGGTCGGAAGCACACAGCATCGTGAAACAGGCAGCGTCCTTGAGATAATCCATAACCACATCACCATTGTAAGGCTCCAGTGGTGAAGCACCTGCCTCGACCACCAGCACGTCGGCACCGGTGCGGGCAATCCTGGAGATCAGTAACTCCAGTGCTTTACGGTAATCTGCTTCAGGGCAAACAGTGGACGGCAACCCGGCGTCAACAAAATCGAATACGTGGCTCGCGCCGGCATCGCGAAAGCTAAGAATATCCCTGTACCGCGCAGCGCCCGTGAGCTTGGCTGCCACTACTTTTTTATCAAAGTAATTAAGGGCCCGGATTATGACCTGGCCTGCGGTTGTCTTTCCAGCCGACATGGATGTGCCAATTAGCAGGATCACAGGAATTTCCAAAGTCGCAGGCTCTGTTTGAACTATAAAATCCTTCATTCCGAGCTTGGCATCATCACGCATGATGTGACCCTGGTACTCCAATCTCATCAGGTCGGGCAAAAATAGCGAGGTGGAAGTCGCTTTTCCTATCAAACCGGCACTGGTCAATGCCTCCATTTCAAGGTCATCACCGACAGCCCGCCAGTTACCGACACCCTCCAGGGTAGCCGCCCGCTCTCCAAGCGCACCAATCAACAGGTCACCGCGGACCATTTCAGCCATACGTCCGGTCCTGGTTTCACACCGGTACAGGTGGTTGCGTTTGCCGGTGACACGCCCCAGCACAAAATCACCGGTTCCCCAACGGCTGCGGTCCAACATCACGACATCAAACGGAACCTCCGGAAGGTCGGAGTTGCGTGTAACGGATGCAAAGAAGTAATGGGGCTTCATGGGTTATCTCCTGTCAACAACCGGCACCTGCCGACTGACTATCAAGCGGGTCCGCCATCAGCAACATGGTCAGAAGCGCTGCGCGTTCCAGGGTTTTGCCTATCTGTAGATGTTCATGTTGTGCATGGGCACCGTCACCGACCGGACCCATGCCATCCAGCGTCGATGTGTACAGGCTGGTCGTATTACCATCCGAGCCACCGCCGGCCAGGCCCTCTTCCAACTCCAGGCCCAGATCGGCCCCCAGCCGCAGAGCCAGGTGCCAGAGCTGACGGTTAGCGGGTGTTCTCTCCATCGCCGGCCGGCCAAAACCGCCCTCGATGACAAGCGAAGTTCCCGGGATGGCCGGTTGCAATTTTAAAATACTGGATTCAATATTGTCCGCATCCTCACGGGTGACTACACGAACATCCACCACGGCCCGACTTGCAGGAGCCACAACGTTCGGACGAAGGCCACCGTCGATGGTACCGACATTCACCGTGATGCCCCTGTCAAAGTCGTTCAGGGAAAAAAGGGCCTGAATCACATGAGACAGCTCGAGTATCGCACTGGCCCCGGCACCCGGATCCAGCCCCGCGTGTGCAGCTTCTCCCTTCACTGTAATGGTGAAGCGGGCAATGCCCTTGCGGGCAGTCTTGAGTTGACCGGCAATCCCCAACGAAGGCTCCAGCACAAAAACCCGATCCATTAGGGGTGCCAATGCTGATATATAGCGACCGCTTTCCCGGCTGCCAATTTCCTCGTCAGAGTTGAGAAATATCGCCGGCGATACCGGCGGTTCAATGCCGAAGTGCCGCAGTGTACCCAGCGCCAGCAATGCCTGCGCGATACCACCTTTCATATCGTAAACACCGGGTCCCCGGATAATATCGCCATCAACCACAAACGGCATATGCTCAAGTGTGCCCAGCGGCCAGACAGTGTCATAGTGGCCCAGCATGAGTTGCGATTTTGCGCCGCGGGTACGGGCCACCTGGCTGGCATATAACATTCCACCGCTGCTCCTTCCCGGAATACGACGCACTTTGAAATCCAGCCGTTCAAGCTCAGTGGCAATAATCTCCCTGATTTCACTTTGCGCCTGCGGTTCATCCGATGGCGATTCGGATTTTGCCATGCCCTCCACCAGCCGGATCAATTCTTCCCGCTGACCCTGCAAATGTTGCAGGATATCGTTGGCAGCAGGTTTTTGATCTCTGTTCATATCAGTTCCGGCTAATCAGTACTCCATGCCTCCAGCACATGGCCCGTCATGCCTGCGGTTACTTCTTCATGCCGGCCGGAAACGGAAACGAAAGACTGTTTTCAATCGTCGCAAAACGGCCGGGATGGAGATAGGCGAGCAGCGGTACATCGTGCACCACTGCCTGGTCATCGTGATCGGGCGTGCGCTCTGCCCTTTCATCCACACGGGCTGCCACTACCCGGCCCACGATCAGGCTATTGACGTCAAACCCGTCAATAATGCGATCCAGCTCGCACTCGAGGAAAACTGTCGCACCCTCGACCAGCACGCCATCAACCACCGATGCGGGAAATACCGGAAGTACGGACAGCGCCGGTTTTTCCTCATCACCGCAACGCGGTGACGCGGCCAGGCTAATGAGGACCAATTGGGATGGGTTCGGGTAACTGACAGTGAATACACCGTCACGTTTGATGTTCTGGTAGGTGTGGTGGCGGGGGGTACACACAAAGCCGAAGTAGTTCTTCCAGCCCATCGGCATTGCCATGTGCTTGGGAGCCAGGTCGTGGCCACCATCAGACTCCCTCGTGCCAACCAGCACAAGCGGTGCTACCCAGAAAAAACGCTCCCAGATAGATTCACTGGTATCCAGCTCAACGAGCCGGGGGGATTCGTCAGGCTTCTGCATTGTAATGCTCCAATAGCACTACAATATTCTGCCTGTTACTTTTCCGTGTAAATGACTTGGGACAAGCTACGGGTAACTGTGGTAAATCGCCGCGGGGAGGAGGTGAGACCGGGGTCGCCCGGTCGAGAGGCTGGCCTGGGCCACGCGGCTCCTACAGACACAATAATATGCGGGTATCAGCCGGATCTGGCATCCAGGCAATTCTTTGCCAGTGTTGCGAGCAGTTGCTGGAAACTTATTTCCAACTCAACGTCAGAAGTGTCGATGATGGCATGCGCCTGGGCGTAAAAGGGTTCGCGGGCTTCAAGAATGCGGCGTAAATCAACCATCGCATGATCATTGCTTTCGATCGGCCGCATATCGCCCTGATCAATCACCCGTTGCATATGCTCCTCGGGCTGGGCCTTGATCCAGACCACGTGACAACTGGTTAGCAGGACATTGAAAAGGCCGGTTTCGGACACGATACTGCCACCGGTTTCGATCACACATTTATCCAGACGGGCGAGAATATCGAACAGGGCTTTTTCTTCCAGGCGTCGATATCCATCCTGTCCCGACAGCGACAGAATTTCTGCAACCGGCATTCCGCCCAGTTTTTCGATTTCGGTAACCAACTGAACAAAAGGCACACCGATTTGCTCTGCAAGCTTACTGCCGAGGCTGGTCTTGCCAGCACCGCGCATACCGACAAGGGCAATACGACTGCAATCATGCGTCGTGGAAAAGTTCTGGTACAACAATTGCAAAGCACGATGTTGTTCCTCGCTATCGAGGCGCTGGATCAGTTCATTGATCAGGACTTGCTCGGCGGAGATTTGATTGCCGGTCTGCAACAGGTCGGAGATATCTGTTCTCAAAGCCGTCGCGACTCTTTGCAGCAGGCCAATCGAGATATTGCCTTTGCCCAGTTCAAGTTGGGCCAGGTATCGTTCAGAAACACCCGAATCAGCTGCCAGCATTTTGCGTGTCATACCGCGACCGGCACGCAATGCCCTGACCTTTCGGCCCAGGGGCTCAAGTAGTTCGTCGTTAGTGTCTAAATCTGTTTCAGTCATTTTCTGAGGGAGTCTATCAGCCTTGTGCTATGGCACCAAGACCGGCCGCTCCGTGATCTCATGTGCGTGTGCCGCAGTAAAAACCGCGTTGATTTCTGATAATGGATATTGCCGGATAAACGGCTTCATCGATACCTTCCCGTCCAGCACCAGGTCCAGTGCCGGCGGGTAATACTCGGGTAAACAACCCCAGTTTCCGACAGCGGTTGCATGAAATGCCATCAGGTTGGATAAGCGGACTTCCACTTTATCCATGGTGAAACCAACGACTGCCAGTTTGGCCCCGAAGGTCAACAGACCATAGGCGGTTAATTGCCCCGGACCGGTTCCCGAGCATTCAAATATCTTCCATTCCGTCTGCCGCAGGCCATTTTCTTTGGCAAATGCCTTCACCGCTTTTTTCAAATCCCGGCCGCTGAAATCACGTGAATTCAGAACCAGGTCAGCGCCGTAACCCTGCAGGGCATCGAGCTTGTCCTGAACAACATCAATCGCAACTACTTTTGCACCCATGGCACTGGCGATTTGTACCGCATATCCACCAACACCGCCAACACCGACGACAATGGCCAGGTCACCTGGCTGAATATCCAGCTGTGCCGCTGACTGGTACGGTGTGGTGACCGCATCAGCGATTACCGACAGATCCGCCAGTTCCAAACCGGTCGCAGCTAAACGTTGTTCATCAACACGACAAAGTCCATGTGCCGGAACCACGATGTGACTGGCGAAGCCGCCGTGCATGTCATTACCCGGCATCAACTGGCTGGCGCAAATGTTTCCCAGGCCGCGCTTGCACACATCACACTCACCGCAAGGCATGACAGCGGGAATGATCACCGCAGCGTCCTGCCATTGTTCAGCACCGGCGCCCGCAGCAATCACCCGGCCGCTGATCTCATGGCCAAGCGTTAACGGCAATGGGTGACGGGTGCGTACACCATCGTAGTAAAACCCCAGGTCAGTATGGCAAACACCACAACCAGCGACTTCAACCAGCACTTGGCCCTCGCCCGGTTCGTCCAGGCTGACCTCGGTTTCCACCAGCGGCTCATCGCCGGAGCGCATTTCCCAACGCCTGATCTTATAACTCATGGCTTGTAACTCAATGTCTTGTAACTCATTTGATCACTCCAATACAGTAGGTGGGTCGAGGTCCTCATCCCAGTCTTCATCAGGTCTCGGGAAACGTTCCTGCCACTTCTGCAGCAATGCCACGTGTTCCTCTTCCTCTTCGACCAGTTCAAGCGCCATCTTGATGACGCCTTCGTCCGTAGCTGTGTCAGCCACGTGGCGGAAAAATGCGACCGCACGCCGCTCACCGTGCATGGCCAGCTCAATCGCATGCCAGGGCTGCATCAGGTAATGGGCATCTTCCATCGCGCCGCCTTCCGGCGACTCGCCACCATCCCATTCAAATTCCCAGGCCAGCAGACTTGGCAATTGTTTGCCCGCTGCTGTCTTATTGACGTTTTCTATGTGCAGGCCTTCAATTTTTGCGAGCTTGCGGAACAGATCTGCGACCTCGTAGTTGTGATGCATTTCCATCTGGTCCGCAAGATCGTCAAACCGCTCAACCGCTTCCGTTTCCAGGGCGAGTGAATAAGCCAGTAACTCTTCGGTACTACCGATAGACTTTTGCGGGCCACTTGTACTGTCGCTCATATCCGGAACTCCTCATCCAGTTCTGCAATATTGTCGATACTGGGCTCAGGCATTGGCTGATAAGCCGGCCGGTCACCCCTGAAAAGAATGCCGGTGTACAGACCTTCATCGGTCAGCAAACGGCGTGCCGCCTGGGCCGGATCCGTAGTGGCTTCCATTTGCGCAGGCTTGACCAGGTTCTTCCAGTCGCGTTGTTCAGGCCTGAAGGTCACACAGGGGCTGAGTATCTGCACCATGGAAAAACCAGGGTGCCTGATCGCTTCCATAATGACCCTGGCGGTACCGTTTGAATCCGAACTGGAGCAACGTGCAATAAAGTTAGCACCTGATGCCAGTGCGATCACCAATGGCTGGAACGGGTTGATCCCTGTGCCACCGGGCGTGAGCTTGCCTTTCTCCCAGTTCGGGTCAGTGGTCGGCGAGGCCTGACCCTTGGTCATGCCATATACCTGGTTGTCCATCACGATGTAGGTCATGTTGGGATTACGTCTGCAGGTATGCAAAAAGTGGTTGCCGCCGATAGAAAATCCATCGCCATCACCGCCGGTGGCAATCACTGTCAATTCCGGACGCGCGACCTTCAAACCTGTTGCCAGTGCCAGCGCGCGGCCGTGTACACCGTGAAAGCCGTAGGTTCTCAGGTAAGTCGGCATTCTTGAAGAACAGCCAATACCGGAAATAATGGCAGCATTCTCAGGCTGAATCTGTAAGCCGGAAAGCGCCTTGGTGATTGAGCCAAGAACACCGAAATCACCACACCCCGGACACCAGACCGGCTTAACTTTGGACTTGTACTCTTTAGGCTGCAGTAAGGTGCATGCTGTCGTTTCTGTCATGATTCTGCACTCCAGTCAGCCAGTTGCTCAATAATTTCGTTGGGGCGGAACGGCAGTGGCCCCGGGCGATTGAACACCCTGATTGCAGCGGGCAAATCATAGGCAGCCCGCAGGTAACGATGAAACTGCTTTGAGTGACTCTGTTCCACCACTAGCAGACGCTTAACACCCTTGAGTGCCGCAGCCATCTCCCCTGGTCTTTCGGGAGCCAGCAGTCGTATGGCAATCAGCCGGATGTCTTCGCCCTGCGCGCGCAATCGTGACAAGGCCTCCCTGACCGGTCCGGTCGTGGAGCCCCAGGTAATGATGGCTGTCTCACCTTCGCCCTCGAGGTCAGCCCAGTGTTTTCCATAGTCAAAACCATTGATCTTGCGTTCACGTTTATCCAGCTGTGCAAGGTGGTCTTCCGGCAGGCTGGATGGTGCACCCGCCTCGTTATGCTCTAGCCCGTCAGCCGTATACTGGCCTCCCACCTGGCCCGGAATCGCCATCGGCGACACACCGGAATCCCCAACTGCGTAACGATAGTATTGTTCTTCAAACTGCTCGAGTTCAAGCTGATCAGGAATGAGCCGTCTCGCAATAAAAGCGATATCAGCCGGTTTGTTAATGATGGCCCGCGTCTGGCCAAGTGACTGGTCCGACAACACGATCGCGGCCGTTTGCAATGATTCGGCCAGGTGCACTGCCCACTGGGTTGTGAAAACACAATCCGTAACCGAGGTCGGCGACAACACCAGGTGTGGTGCATCACCATGCAGACCGGCGGTCGCGATATTCAGATCCGACTGCTCACTCTTGGTCGCAATACCGGTTGATGGGCCACAGCGCATCACATCCAGCACCACCACCGGTACCTCCGAACATACGGCCAGGCCGATTGATTCGGTCATCAGGGCAAGCCCCGGACCTGAAGTTGCTGTTAATGAGGGTTTACCGCCAAACGACGCGCCGATGATCTGGTTGATCGACGCCAACTCATCCTCTGCCTGTACCAGCACTCCACCCACCTTGGGCAAGGCATCGGCCAGCCATTCCAGAACTTCTGTTGCCGGTGTAATCGGGTAAGCTGCCACAAAACGAACACCGCCACGTACCGCACCTAAACCGGCAGCTTCATTACCGGTAATGCTCCAGCGGTCAGTTGCAGATTCGTTATTGATCGGTGGACTTTCAAATGTTGGCAGGTCAGAAGCTGCTTCGTAGCCCACCTGCACACAGGCCCAACTGGCCTCAAGTGCTTCCGGGCCCTTTGATTTCAGAAATTTTTCGAGAATCGGAAAAATCGTCGACTCCGGCAAGCCAATCACTTTCGCAACAACGCCCAGTGCGATCATGTTGGGACGCCCGCCCTTGACTGTTTTTGCCAGTTTCTTCATCGGCAGGTCAAGCACCTGTGCCGGCGTTTCAGGCAGGGGGCTGCTTCTGCGTCCACCCTCGGCATCGCTAATAATAAGACTGTCTGTACGCAACGGAATTTCCGCTACAAACCTGCCGAAGCTACCCGGATCTATCGCCAGCACCAGGTCAAAACTGTCATCGGGTGATTCTATCGGTTCACTCGAAACGCGAATTAATGCAGCGGCCTCGCCGCCCCTGATCTGGGGACCGGCAGAGCGTCCCATAAACCCATACCAACCAGCCTTTGCGGCAATTTCCAGCAACATGCTACCGGTGGTCATTACACCCGACCCACCGCTGCCGGTTAGTGCGATGGATAAATTCTGACGAGTCATCTGTACACCTCTCATTGAATATGCATTATATTACCACTTATATTACATAAAACACTAGTTTTTTGTCATTAACAGCAGTATAGTACATGCCATTGATCGTTTTATGTATCATTTTATGCATTATTGAACATACCACAGGACACCTAAAGCCATGTCTACAACTGCTGAGATTTCCGCGCAAACAGCACCCGAATTCCTGATCGACCACAACCTCACGGACGCCCCCATGGATGCCGGGGTGTTATTTGAGATGCGACCTGCAAGAACACCGGACGGAAAGGAAGTCGAGGGTTTATTCAATGCCTGGATCACCCTGAACAACCCGGGCCAGTTCAATTCCTACACCACTGAAATGGTCAAGAGCGTCATCCTGGCTTTCCGGGCAGCTTCAAATGCACGCGATGTTGCCTGTGTTGTATTCACCGGCGCCGGTGACCGGGCATTCTGTACCGGTGGCAACACCAAGGAATATGCTGAGTATTACGCCGGCAACCCGCAGGAATATCGTCAGTACATGCGCCTGTTTAATGATATGGTGAGCAGCATTCTGACCTGCGACAAACCTGTCATCTGCCGGGTTAACGGTATGCGGATCGGTGGTGGTCAGGAAATCGGCATGGCCTGCGATTTCACCATCACCCACGATCTGGCCAACTTTGGCCAGGCGGGCCCCAAACATGGTTCCGCTGCCATCGGTGGCGCGACAGATTTCTTACCTTTAATGATCGGTGCCGAGCAAGCCATGGTTTCCGGCACCCTGTGTGAGCCCTTCTCTGCCCACAAGGCATACCGCTTGGGTATTGCTTCGGGCATCGTACCGGCACTGAAAGTGGATGGTGAGTTTGTCGCCAACCCCACCGTGATTACCGATGAATTCCTCGATCAGTACGGACGCATCATTCATGGTGAATTCAAAACCGGTGCAGACTTTGCTGCCGGTAAAACGGTCTTCAAAAGTGGCGTGGTCGATCTCAGCCTGCTGGATGAAGCCGTCGAAGCCATGTGCGCCAAGTTGCTGCTGACCTTCCCGGACTGCATGACCAAGAGTCTTGAAGAATTGCGCAAACCCAAGCTGGAAGCCTGGAACCGTAACCATGAAGATTCACGTGCATGGCTGGCATTGAACATGATGACCGAGGCACGCGCAGGCTTCCGTGCATTTAATGAAGGCACACGCGAAACCGGTCGCGAGATCGATTTTGTCGAACTGCGCCAGGCGCTGGCCAAGGGCACACCGTGGACCAAAGAGGTCACCGAAAGCCTGATGCCGGCCAATAAAGGCTAAGCGTGGCTGATTCACCACTCAAAGTCTGGCTCGACCGTGATGGAAGCCTTCTGAGGCTGCGTCTCGCCAATCCCAAGGCCAACCTGGTCGACGCTGCCATGATTTCAGAGTTGGACCTGGCGCTTTCAGAACAGGCGTCCAATGCGAACATTGCCTGCGTCCTTCTCGATGCAGAAGGTCCCCACTTCAGCTTCGGCGCCAGCGTCGAAGAACACCTGCCGGAACAATGTGCGGACATGCTCAGCAGCCTGCACGGCCTGGTTATCAGGATGCTGGAATATCCGGTGCCCATACTGGCGGCCGTTAAGGGCCAGTGCCTGGGTGGCGGACTCGAAGTTGTCTGTGGTGCCAGCCAGATTTTTGCTGCCACTGATGCCAGGTTTGGCCAGCCGGAAATTAACCTCGCGGTGTTTGCACCCGCAGCCTCCTGCCTGTTGCCGGAACGTATTGGCCAGGCGAATGCTGAAGACCTGTTGTTTTCCGGACGCAGTGTTACAGCCGAGGAAGGGTTCCGCATGGGCTTGGCACAGAACGTAAGCGAGGATCCGGAACAGGCCGCCCTTAACTGGTTTGATAAATACCTGGCCAAATTGAGCGCCAGTTCTCTGCGTTACGCCGTACAAGCGGCGCGCTTACAGAGTGTGGACCGGCTCAAAGAAAAAATCGCACAAGTTGAAAAACTTTATATCGAAGAATTAATGCAAACCCACGACGCCCTGGAAGGACTGACGGCTTTCGTGGAAAAACGCCAGGCAAACTGGAACAATAACTAGGAGTATCGTTACCAATGTCCACTGACAAGCCTACCGCTGAAATCATTGCCCGCTGCCAGGCGCTTTACGACGACCTGGATTTCACCTCTGCGCGGGAATGGAAAGATGCCGACCCCAAACGCAAAGTCATCGGCTACATGCCGGTGTACGTACCACGGGAAATCATCCATGCAGCCGGTATGCTGCCATTGGGAATTCTCGGCGGCGGCGATCAGATGGAAGTCATCCACGGTGATGCCTACTACCAGAGTTATATTTGCCGAATTCCACGCTCAACCATCGAGCTCGGCCTGACCAAGAAGCTGGATTTTGTCGACGGCATGCTGTTCCCCAGCATCTGTGATGTCATCCGTAACCTGTCCGGTATGTGGCAGATAATGTTCCCCGGTACCTACGTACGTTATTTCGATGTGCCGCAAAATTACGACAACAATATCGGTGGCAACTACTACGCCGAAGAACTCGAAGAACTCAAAGCGGGACTGGAGAATGTTGGCGGCATTACCATTACCGATGAAGCCTTGCGCGAATCGACCGCGCTATACAACGAAAACCGCCGCCTGATCAATGCGGTTTATGATTACCGGGCAGAGCAACCCTCAAAGGCCCCCTCGGTTGAAGTTTACCTGCTGATGCGTGCCGGTATGGTTTTGCCCGTTGAAGAACACAACCAGGTACTTAGCGACTATCTCGAGGCCGCTGCCATTGAAGAACGACCGGTACGTGATAACTGCCGGATCGTTATCAACGGGGCCTTCTGTGAGCAACCACCGCTGAACCTGATCCGCTCGATCGAGATGGCCGGTTGTTACATCGTCGATGACGACTACATGCTGATCAACCGGTGGTTGCTGAAGGATGTTCCGCTGGCAGGCGACCCAATTAGAAACCTGTCCGATGCTTACCTGAATTATTCTGCAGACACAGCCGCCAAGTATTGCGACCGGGCTGAAGACGTGGGCCAGTACCTGCTCTCAACGGTTAAAAAGACCGGTGCCGAGGGTGTGATTTTCACCGCACCCAGTTTCTGCGACCCGGCCTTGCTGGAACGTCCGATGCTGCAAGACCGCATGGATGAAAACAACGTCCCGCATATCTCATTCAAATACGCAGAAAATTCCGGCCAGATGCAACCCATCCGCGAACAGGC
>Ga0164313_10004717_pt1 | contig 12086 bp, 8 predicted proteins | sample GuaBasSedimGuay4_FD_113735 | JGI IMG/M metagenome (GOLD analysis project Ga0164313, IMG submission 113735) | Subseafloor sediment microbial communities from Guaymas Basin, Gulf of California, Mexico - Guay4, Core 4569-4, 0-3 cm | ecosystem: Environmental > Aquatic > Marine > Hydrothermal vents >... | reverse complement strand
TCAGCGGTATGACCAACCAGCGCCGGCGCGGCAACTCTCTCACCCGCCTGGACCTGCGAGACGCGGAATGCTCCCTCCAGCCACGGCGTGCGGGCCGCAATCTCGCGCACGACCTTCGCAAAACAGGGCGCGGCGGTATTACCGCCATAGGTGCGCTCGCCGGGTGCTCCATGCAGCACGATAACCACGATCAGTCGCGGGTCCTCGGCCGGGATCGCACCCACAAAGGTCGGCGTGTAGATGCCCTGGACATAACCAGACGAGGTCGAAACCTGGGCAGTGCTGGTCTTGCCGGCAATCGACAGACCGGCGACGCGTGCGGAATCACCGGTGCCGTAGTCCTGGTGTACGACATCGCGCGCCACGGAGCGCAGCAACGCGGTCGTGCGCTCCGTTACGACATTCTGCCGGCGCACCTCGGACTGGAAGACCTGCCGGTCCCCATCGGGTGTCACCAATTCGCGCGCGAAGAGTGGCGCTCGCAGACTCCCGTCGCCCAGCACCGCAGCGCTGCCGCTGGCCAGTTGCAAAAGGGTCACGGAGATGCCCTGCCCCATGGCCAGCGACTGCATCATGTAGGAACGCCAGCGCTCGCGAGCAATCAGCAACCCGTCGGCCTCACCGATGAAACCCGTACCCGGCCGCGCGGTGAATCCATAGGCGCGGATGGCGTCGTCAAACTCCTTCATCTTCAGCCGCTCATCCACGGCCTTGGCGAAGATGATATTGCTGCTCGTGATGAAGGCATGACGCATCGAGACACGGCCCACCGGGTGCACATCACGGATCTTGCGACCATTGGGGAATACATGCGTGACACGGTAGTCGCCCTCGCGACCCATCCCGTCAAAGACCGTCGCCGTGTCGACGACTGACTCGTTGAGCAGTGTGGCCAGGCTGAAGATCTTGAAAACACTGCCTGGCTCGAATTCATCGGTCGCCGCCATCACACGCCAGCGATCCACCGACCGCGTGCCATCGGGAGCCGGCGTATTGTACGGGGCCTGGGCCAGGGCCACGACTTCGCCACTGCTGACTTCCAGCACGATCCCCTGCGCTGCATTGGCCTGGGCCAGAACACGCGCTTTCTCGAGTTCGCGCTCGAGGATCGACTGCACGCGCAGGTCCAGCGTGGTCGTCAGGTCGGCGCCGTCGACAGGCTTGTCGACGACGATACGGGCCCGCGCATTTTCGCTGGCATCCTGCCGCACCAGGGCCCGGCCATCGGTGCCGGCGAGCTGGCTCTCGAAGATGCGTTCCAGTCCGGACACGCCCTCGCCGACCTTGGAAACGTTGCCGAGCAGCTGGTGGGCCATCTCGCCGTGCGGCCGGATGCGCCGCGTGCGCAGCTCAATACTCATGTTCGGAATCGTCGAAAGCTCGTAGCGCGTGGGGCCATCAAGGGGTGCATCCTTCACCAACACTGTATGCGCATCACGCCCGGCCAGCCGACGCCGCAACTCGGACTCGGTCATCGAGATCAGGCTGGCGACGCGGGCCGGGTGTTTGGTAAGGAGCCATTTCTGCGGGTGCGCAACGCCGACACTGGCCAGGATTTCAGTGCGAACCAGCACCTGACCGCGCCGGTCGAGGATCCGCCCGCGGCGAGCCGGAAGGGTTTCCAGTTCGGTCGAGGAAATCCTGGCCTGATGCTTCCAGTGCCCGCCCCGCACTACCTGCACCCAACCCAGGCGCAGGAAGACGAGCATGAAGGCTATCGAGAAACAGATAGCGAGTACACGCCACCGCAGCTCGGGGTAACGCTCTTTCAACGCGCGTCCTCCGCGGCGAAGGCCTCACGAATTCCACTGAAGCGATCGAGCCCGCCGGCCAGCCGCCAGAGCAGCGGATCTTCGGGAGCGGACTTGGCGGCGGGCAGGGCCAGGCGCACACGCTCGCCGACTTCCGCGTCCACGAATCCCAGTTCGGCCCGCGCCCTGGAGACAATGCGGCCCTGCTCGGACTCGCGCACGAAGGTCAGCTGCGCCGATGCCAGGCCAGCTTGCGCCGAGGCCAGGCGCTCCGAGTATTCGAGCCGCTGATGACCGAGTGTATCGAGGCGGTGTTCCGACCAGGTCTGGAAGGTCAGGAAGGAAGCCACGAGCAGGCCGAGCAATACGAACTCCGCGCGCAGTCGGCGACGCAATCGCGCGACGCCTTTCTTGCGGCCAATGCGGCTCATAACCGTCTCCCCGCCCGCAGTCGCGCCGAGCGCGCCCGCGGATTGCGTGCGACCTCTTCATCGGTCGGGCGCAGGACTTTGGGTGTGAGGTCCTCGAAGGTCGCCGGGTCCAGGTCGGGGGCGGGAAGGTGCCTGCTTCCCCTGTCGACCCGACCACTCAAGCGGCGCAGCATCCGCTTGACCCGGCGATCCTCGAGACTGTGGTAGGAGATGGCCACGAACACACCGCCGGCATGCAGCCGGTCGGGCAGGCATTCGAGGATTGTCTCCAGCTGGCCAAGTTCATCGTTGACTGCGATGCGCAAGGCCTGGAACAGGCGGGCGAGTTCGGGCTCGGGCTTGACGTGGCCCGGCAGGCGAGCGGCCACGATCTGCCGCAGCTCCGTAGTGGTCATCGTGCCCTGACGCGCACGCGCGGAAATCTCGCGCGCGACGCCCCGGGCCGATCTCAACTCACCGTATTCACGCAGCCAGCGCTCGATGGTTCCGACATCTTCGTGCGCCAGCAGTTCGGCGGCGGGAACACCCCTCGACGTGTCAAAACGCAGGTCCAGCGGACCGTCGAAGCGGAACGCAAAGCCACGCCCCGGGTCGTCGAGCTGGTCACTGGAGAGGCCGAGATCCATCAACACGCCATCCACCTGGCCGAAGCCGAGCTCATCGAGGACCGCTGCGAGAGCACCAAACTCCCGGTGGACACCAATGAAATTTTCCGAGTGGGGCGAAAGACGATCGGTCGCCCTCTGCAGGGCCACTGCGTCCCGATCGAAAGCGATCACTTCCGCCCCGGCCTGAAGCAGGGCCTCGGAATGACCACCTCCGCCGAGGGTGAGATCCACGATCCGTTTGCCCGGCCCGGGCTCGAGGAAGCGGAGAGTCTCCTCGAGCATCACCGGGACGTGCCGGGTCATGCCCACCTCAGTGCACGAGTTCGCTGCTGCTCACCAGCCGGCACCGGGCAAGCGGCGCCGGATGGTCCCTGACCTCGGCGAACACGCGTTGCGCGGTGGACCAGTCGGCCAGTGCGGGCAACTGTTGTTCGTTGCCGCAGGCCAGGGTGAGCAGGTTGGCGAGATATTTACTGAGCCCGATCCACAGAGCGACGATGCCGCGCGCACGCCAGCGCGGTTCGAGCTCGCTCAGCTCGCACGCGTCGGCGATGGAGATGTGATCGAGCCTGGATGCGTCCAGGACCACGAAGAGTGTCGTGCTCTTGTCCGTGGACGCGACGGCCTCTTGCTCCACCGCGCGGCAGATCCCGCGGATCGCGCGCTGGTCGAACTGGCCGGTCAGTCGAACGTGCAGCAGCTGCGGGTTCCGGCGGACGAGTAGAAATCCACCCCATTGCTTCCGTGCCCGGGTGGGACTCGTCGGCCGGATCCTTCCGTGCGTCGGAACCCGCATGCTCTGCACCGCTCTCATTCGCGGGGACTTCCGCCCGGCTGCCCTCCATGGCCACCGGGCGGAATCCCCAAGTATTGCCGGGCGCCGCCAAAACGCACCCCGCGCGAGCGTTGGTCGCGGCGCCCGGCTCCCCTTCCCTGAATCCGAATCCCGTTGCGATGCGCTCAGTCGTAGAGCAGCTCGTCCATCGCGTCGGTCTCCATCTCCTTCTGCTTCTCCAGCGCGAAGAAGGTGTCCGGATCCCAAATTTCCATGAGTCGCCCCACACCCAGCACGAGCACCTCTCGTCCGATCCCGTTGCGCTGCAGCAGCGGCGCCGGGACGGTGATCCGCCCCTTGGGATCCATGCTCGCGGTGTCGACCGAGCTCAGCTGCATTCTCTTCTGCCACTGGCGGGCGGCGAGGTCGCCGCTACCACCTGTGGCTCCGGAACGCGCGAGCCCGTCGAACACGGATGCCGGCACGACCTGGACGTAGCCTTCGGTTCCCTGGCGCAGCACCAGCCCGGCCTCGTCCGTCTCTCCAGCTCCGAGTGACCGGCGATACAACGCGGGGAGCGTCAGCCTCCCCTTGGCGTCGAGCTTGATCCGAAAGCGGCCATAAAAGCCGCCCGGTCCCCGGATCTCGCTGCTGTCGCCTGTCGTTGCCATCACTCGCGGACCTAACTTGGTTGCTAACTTGGGTTTATCAAGGATCAACCTTTTCGACCCTTTATAGCCCTATTTGGCCCACCGGCAGTCTCGTCCAAGCAGCACAGAGTGTCAACCCACTAAATGAGGATTTGTGCGGCGAAATTGTGCGTGTAGGCAAGACGTGCCCCGGGGCGCGCCCTGCTGCGCTGGAATGCGATCAGTTATCGAGAGAGTTCAGCCTGTAGAGCGTGTAGACCACCGCCTGCGGCCGGGTCAGACCGAGATTCTGTACCGTCCGGCTCATCACTGGCTCACAACGGAACTGCCCGAGCCGGACCCCATCCAGCACCGCCCCCTCCGGATCCCGGTCCACGAGCCATTCCGGCTGTCCGAACTGCAGGAACAGCCCGTCACTGAGGATCCGCGCGTCGTCGACCTCGTTGCGCAGGTCGTTGATCCCGGGCTGGACCAGGCCGCCGAGGTCCAGGATGTGGCGGCCACTCGCGTAGCCCACGGCGCCAATGTCATAGGCCGCAACTTCCGCCGTGGCATCGCTGTTGTCCCGCAACCAGTCGCCGATCTCCACCAGCCCGGCCAGACTGCGCCCGAAGTCATTTGCCGAAGGCATGACACGTACGAAGCTGAAGGCCAGGACCGCAGCCACCTGTGCACAAAGAGCCAGCCTTACGACGCGTGCGCGCGGCCACCGCAGCAGCTCGTCCACCCCCAGCACCAGGATCACCGGCAGGACGACTTCCAGGTAGCGACTGACGACCTGCACATCGCGCAACACATAGACCAGCGGCAGGCCGACAGACCACAACACGAAGGCCGGCCGCAGCCAGTCCTGGCCCGCGCGCTCAAGCAGTAAGTGGCGCGGGCTGCGCAGCAATCCGGCCAGGAAGGCCAGCGTCGGCAGGGCCAGGGCCACCGCGAAGATCCGCGCCAGCACGTAGAAGTTGAAGAGCATCCGTTCGGGTACCAGGCCCAGCGGCGTGCTCTTGGCCTGCAGTGTGGCTGGCAAAACGGCGCCGTAGTATGGCAGCGCAAAGAGCGCCCACACCGCGACCGGAGTGATCAGCCCGATCCAGAATGCACGGCGCGCGCGCGCAACTGGCGTCAGGAGAACTACCCCTGCCACCAGGCCGCCGAGCAGGAGGGTCTCGGGACGGACGAGCGGCAGCAGACCCAGGCTCCACCCCAGGCGTGACCAGGCTACCGACTCGTCGTCGCGCAGACCGGCCTCCATGGCCACGAGCAGCAGAAACACTGCCACCGGTGTTTCCATGCCCGACGCTGTCCAGCGTACGAACCAGGGCTCGGTGGCCAGCAACATCAGGAACAGGCCCGGCCATGCTGCCCCGCCGTAGCGGCGTCGGGCCAGGCGCCAGGCAAGGAGCAGTGCCGCGACCCCGAAAGCCGCGGCCAGGATCTTCATGCCCGCGACGACGGGGCTGCCGAGCAGAATCAGCGCTGCGACGAGAGATGCCCAGATCGGGCTCGTGGCTGCGTGGATGCGTTCACCCGGGTTGAAGACCAGGCCATCACCCGCGACAAGATTTGTCGCGAAGCGTGCGTAAATCCATGAGTCGTCGGTGAAGTAATCGGCGTAGGCCAGCAATTGCAGCGCGAAGATCAGCCCTGCCAGCAGCAACAATGCCTGCGGTCGCGCCCTCAACAGTGCCCCCGACCGCGTTGCCAGCGCAGGATCCAGCGAGGGTCATCAGTCGCGCTGATGCCCTGCTTGAAGTCCGAGACTCCGGCCAGACCGGCACTGGTCCCCAGGTTCAGTCTGCAGCGCCCGTGTTCGTGGCACCAGCGCAACTCCTCCTCTATGAGCAGGGTCGCGATCGAACCGGGTTCCACACGACGCGCGGTACCCAGCCAGGCAAAGAGCTCATTGCCCAGATCGATACAGATATGCGCGCCGACCAGTGCGTCATCGGCGTCGTGTGCTACGAAACCGCGCCAGGCCGGTCCGCTGTCGAGCAGTGATTCCAGGCTCTCGCGTGGCAGTGGCTCACTCCCCCACCCGAGGCTGCGTTCGGTGTAGATCTCGTGGAAGGCCGCGAGAAACTGCGCCCCCTCTGCGGCGTGTGTCCGGTATCCGTGGCGATGCAGGCGGCGACGTTCCTTGCGCCGGGCCGGCCGCAGGGACTGCTCGTACCAATGATCGAAGTCAACATCGGCAGGCAACCCGAGAACCGAGGTCTGCAGACGACGCAGTCCTGGCCATGAACCCTGCGGAGGATCAACCGGCGCCCACACCAGTTCACGCCGTACAGTGCGCAGTCCGCCGTGGCGCAGGAAGGCCTGCGCCACCAGATCGCAGGCCTCGCCCTGGCCGGGCAGCGCTACCGGTCCGCCATAGAGGCCACTGGCACCACTCACCACATGTAGCAGGCCGTAACGTCCGCGCACGATCAGCGGCAGCGCAGCCAGCAACCGACCCTCGTCATCGACAGCTTCCAGCCAGCGCGCACGCGCACCGGGCAGGGCATCGGCGAGGATCCGCGTGACGCCGGGCTCGTGCAGGGCATGGGCAAAGGGGTCGAGTTCGATGAGTTCCTGCCACTGCGCCGCGTCGACCGTATCGACGGTGCGCAACTTCAGGGGCAGAAGCACTTCAGTCAACATGCGCCTCGTGGTCGGGAAGCAGCTCTACGATGCGTGCGCGGATAGCGTCGCGATCACAGCGCTCCGCCAGTTCGCTCAATTCGCGCACCACCGCACCAGGATCGAATCCGGCGGGGCGCGTCGGACGGGCCACAAGGATCTGCGGGTGCGGGCCTGGTTGTGTCGGGTCGGTCTCGGCCAGGTACTGCTCGCGCAGCTTCTCGCCTGGACGCAGACCGGTCTCCACGATCTCGATCGGCGCAGTATTGTCTGGCTGGGCCATGGTGATCAGGTTTCGAGCCAGCTCCTCGATGCGGATGGCCTCGCCCATGTCGAGCACGAAGACCTCCCCACCCTTGCCCTCGGCCATTCCCTGCACGACCAGCATCGCGGCCTCGCGGATGGTCATGAAGTAGCGCGTGGCCTCGCGGTCGGTAACGGTGAGCGGGCCGCCGCGCTTGAGCTGGCGCTGAAAAACCGTAACCACGCTGCCGCGACTGCCCAGCACGTTGCCGAAGCGTACGGCCATGTAACGCAACGCACCGCCGGCCGCAGCCGACTGCACGAGCAGTTCCGCGATGCGCTTGGTCGCGCCCATGACGCTACGCGGCCTGACCGCCTTGTCGGTGCTCAGCATCACGAAACGGTCAGCCCCGGCCGCCTTCGCAAACTCGATTACGTTGGCGGTGCCCACCACATTCACCATCACCGCTTCCTCGGGGTAATCCTCCATCAGCGGGACATGCTTGTGTGCGGCGGCGTGCAGCACCACATCGACAGGGAACTGTGTAGCGAGGTGGGACATGCGCACGCCATCGCGCACATCGGCGAGCACCGGCACCGCACGGTCATAGCCAAGCCCGTCCCTGAGCTCCTCGGCAATTTCGAAGATACTGTTCTCACCGCGGCCGAGCATGTAGATGCGGTCCGGTGAGAAGTTCACGAGCTGGCGACAGATTTCCGAACCGATCGAACCACCGGCGCCAGTCACGAGGACTCTGCGCCCCTGCACCGCATCACGTATCGACGACTCGGCAAGATCCACTGTCTCGCGCCCGAGCAAGTCTTCCGGGACGACCTCACGCACCTGGTTCCAGTGAACCGTTCCCTTGATGATGTCACGGATACCCGGAACGATGCGCACCGGCAGGCGCGTCTGACGGGCCCGTTGCACCAACTCCCGCGCCTGCGGGCCCGAGGCCGACGGAACCGCGATGATGATCTCGCGCGCGTCACAGCCAGCTGCCAGGTTCACCAGATCCGCACTCGAACCGAGCACTTCGATGCCGTCAATCGCCGTGCCGTGCAATGCCGGGTTGTCGTCGAGTAGCCCGACGACCTCGCGATCCAGAGCCGGATGCTCGCGGATCTCACGCACGACCAGACGCGCTGCCTCACCTGCTCCGATGACCAGGACCTTGCAGCTCACCGCTCCACCGCCAACAGCCGGACCGAACTCTGCCCCGCCTGGATAACCCGCACCATGTACATGCCGTTGGCGACCGGCTCGCCGGAGAGCGTCTCAAGCCGCCAGATCGACTCTCCGGCCGTAGCAGTGGTGTTGCGCAACAACCGCCCCTGCAGGTCGTAGATCTCGATCTCGGCCTCACCCTCGAACCCCTCGACAACGAGTTCCTCACCCGCACGCACAGGGTTGGGATAAAGCGCAAAGGTCGGGCCGTCATCTGGCCCTACCCCACCACCGCCACCACTCAGGTCCACGCGTGTCAGCCCGCGCGCAGTGGCCACGTACATCAACGACGCCGCCCCGCTGATCTCCAGCCGCACGGGGATCCCGCCAGACAGGCTGCGTAGCGCGCGCGGCGAAACCACACCGCCAAGGTCGAAGTCCAGGAGCGTCTGCAAGTCTGTGAACGAAGATGTCGAGGTCTGCCCGTCGACCTCGCTGATGCGCGACAGGCCGAGGTCGGTGGTCACCCATACACCGTCAGGGCCGGCTATGCCGACCGACGTCACGTTGTCCGAAAGCAGCCGCGCCCCGATGCTCTCCACCGAGAAACGATCGGCCGATGTGATCTGCTCGTCGAGATAGTCGAAACTGAACAGGCCGCGGCCAAAGGTCGCCACCCAGATCTTGCCGTCCGAAGCAGCGCGAACGTCCCTGGCCGAACCAAGGTTGTCGGCCTGCCACTCGGGCAAGGCGGTGATGGTGCGCCAGCTTGGCGCATCATCAAAACGCGATGTGTCGATACCGGTGCCATCACCGTAGACGAACCTCTGGATGCCGAGGTCGCGAATGGTCAGCCAGGCAACCTGGTTGCCCTCGAAGCTGATCCGGTTCAACCCGTCGCCACCAATCAGTGTGGGACCGCGACGCAGGTGCAACCACGAGTTCGGGTCACGGGCGTTGGCCGGGTCGGTCAGGATGTCGATGCCGGCATTGAAGGTGCCGGCGACCAGTTCACCGGCCGCACAGAACCATATGTTGCCATGCGGGTCCTCGGCCATCGAGAACACGCGCTCCATGTCGAGCGGTGAGTTGATGGGCAGGAAGTGCTCGTATGTCGAGGCCTGCGGGTTGCCGTCCGGACCCGGCACGAAGCGAGTAACGCCCTGCTGGAAGGAGCTCACCCAGATTGCACCGTCAGAGGCCTCGAGCACGTCGATCTTCAGGTTCTGCAACCAGCCGTCATTGTTGAAGCCGTTGATCTCGTCGCCGGTCTCTTCATCGGTGTAGGCGATGATGCTGCCATCGGCGCGCCAGTGCGTGATCGCAGCGTCGACGGGAAACGCGCCGACCCAGGCACCACCCGCACGGTCGGTAGCGAGCCCGAAAAACTGCGCGCCATAGATCCTCCGGTAGTAAGGTGACGCAAGACCATCCAGGTCCACGAAGAGCGGCGTGATGTCCTTGCCGATCGGCGCGCTGTCTGACCTCCGGCCCGCCACATGCACCACACTGTCGGCGGCCATCGTGATGGCGAAGAGAATGTTCCCGCTCTGGCCCGCCTGCTGGCTGGTCCATGGATCGGAGGGATCATCGCGCCACCAGATACGGCGGTCCGTGGCCAGCACGGCCAGGCGATCGCCCCGTCCTGCGAGGTCGACGATCTCTGTGCCGATCGAAGGGCTCACCTCCTGCCACTGTTCAGACCCCGGCACCGACTCGTCCAGAACATGGAGTCCGCTGGCGGTACCGGCGTAGAGGCGACCGCCCGCAAAGGCAAGCGCCCGCACATCCAGGTCGGCCAGACCAGTGTTGAGCGACACCATGTCGTTGCGCTGGATGTCGAACTCGCCGATGCCCTGAGCGGTGGCGAACCAGGCCCTGGTATCCAGTGCGACCACATCGCGCACATCATCATCGGGCAGGCCGTTCTGCGTGGTGAAGGTCCGTTCGGGCAGACCACTGATGATCCGGCCGCCACCATCGGGACCGCCGTAGTAGGCGTTGTCTCCCTCAATGGCGATGGCGCGCACGACGAGCTGGTCGGGCAGCGCGGTCAACAGTCGCGTGCGGCCGTCGGGCAGGATCCGCGTGATTCCGGCATCAGCGCTGCCCACCCAGATTTCGCCATCGTCGCCCACGGCAATGCAGCTCGAACGGTTGGAGCCAAGGCCATCGTCCGTCGTAAAGGGCCTGAGACTACCGACAGCAGGATCGTAGAAGAGCAATCCGCCGGGATCGACCGCGCCGACGAGCTCGCCGCGCACCCACTCCAGGTCCAGGACTGCCCGCGTGGCGGTAAGAGTGGTCCAGTCCTGGGGATCATCGGCGTCGGCTGCGACCCGATGCGTGGTGGCGGACGCGAAGAAAGACAGGCTGCAGAAGGCGAACAGAATCGTGCGCTTCGACCAGGGCATGCGTCGCAAAGTCTATTCCTCTCCGGGGCGGGATTCGGGTGTCAGGCTGCGGGTGACTCGCCCGGCACCGAACAGTGCACCAGGCTGGCGCAGCAAGCACTCGATGTCGAAGGCCAGGCTCCAGCGCTGGCAATATGCCGTCTCATCCAGCACCTCGCCGGAGATCAACGGCAGTGCCAGCCCCGGACGCACAAGCCCGGCCTGTGCATCCCCGCCAGGCCCGACCAGGCTGAGGTGACCACGCAGGAGCTCGACGAAGCGCGGTAGCTGGGTCCAACCGGGCAACGACCGTTCGTCGCCCACGCTGAGTTCCCTCCACAGGGCCTGCGTTCCCAGGATAGTCACCGTACGCCGGCGCACGCCGAAAACGAAGCCTAGCGTCGACAATAGCAAAAAGGGTGGCAGGCTCACCAGCGCGAGCATCAGGCCGAGACTGAAATCCATTACCGACTTGGCCACGGCGGCGCGCCCGAGCAACGGCGGCACACGCAGTTGCGACCAATTGCCGCCCGACGACGAATGCGCCTGCCCGGCCATCGCCGCATTCCAGGCCTCATCCACGTAGACCTCTACACTGTCGGCAGCCAGACGCTGCAGGATGGCAACCAGACGCGGCGAAGTCTCGATACGCCGCCCGAGAAAGAGCGCGCCGATTCGGTAGCGATCCACGACCACCTCGAGGTCGCCCAGATTTCCCAGCTGCCGCTGCAGGCTCACCACACCGGAGTCGGAGGTCAGCACGCCAGCAAGTCCGTAGCCCGCAGGCAGAGCATCGCCAAGCCCGGGCACGTCGAGCTCACTCGCGCTGGCCAGCGCCAGGGAGCGCGTCTCAGACACACGCGCATCGCCACCACCGAGCACCCTCTCCCTCAGCCAGCCGGTCAGCGCCAGTGCACCGAGGTAGATCGGCACAAAGAGCAGCAGCACCGCGCGGCTGAAAGTCTGCGTGTGCGAGAGCCAGGTTCCGGACATCACCAGCAGCGACACGAAGAAAGTCGCGCGGATGGCCGAGAGCGTAATCGACGTCTTGGAGTGTGCAGCGGTCGACGAATAGCGGCCAGTCATCGGCAACACGATGAGCGAGGCGGCGTTGACCCAGGCAATCAGGGGCCAGTAGTCCACGAGGTCAAAGAGCGGCTGCGGAAACACGGGGTCGAGCAGGCGTCGCACGAAGAAGGCAGCGAGAAAGGCAATGTTCAGCGCGGCCAGGTCCGACAGCACGGTCGCGACCAGGACCCAGGCATCGCGCAGGTGCCGCGCCGCGTATACCAGCGCCCCCCACTTGTCGTAGAAATTCAGGAAGCTGCGCACGTGGTGCACGAGGCTGCGCGACATACGCGTGCTGGAGCGACGGAATCCGTGCACCAGTCGCAGCTCGGGCAGGAAGTGGACTTCCCATCCCGCTTCCCACATCCGGTAGCACCAGT
>Ga0164313_10004716_pt1 | contig 12086 bp, 5 predicted proteins | sample GuaBasSedimGuay4_FD_113735 | JGI IMG/M metagenome (GOLD analysis project Ga0164313, IMG submission 113735) | Subseafloor sediment microbial communities from Guaymas Basin, Gulf of California, Mexico - Guay4, Core 4569-4, 0-3 cm | ecosystem: Environmental > Aquatic > Marine > Hydrothermal vents >... | reverse complement strand
TTGTAGCGCAGGTGTGTCTCGTCCATCCAGATATCTGCATCAGCTTCACCGGCTTCTTTGAGAAAGGCATTGCCATAGTCCCAGAAATACATCCCATTTGCCGTCATCTCATTGATCGCATCGACGTGCCTGCGCAATGTGCTTTTTACTGCTGCGGTAAATGCAGCCTTATCATTGTCCAGGAGTTCCTGCGCTTCTTCAAATGTATAGTTGACAGGGCAGTAGCCCATGTCATCAATATTGTGCAAAGAGGTCTGGTCAGAGCCGAGTTCTACCTTGACATTTTCTTCCACAAGGCCCTCCCACAACGTCACAATATTGCCAAGAAATACAAGCGTAATCGCCTCCCCAAGTGCTTTCTTCGCCTTTGCGACTTCGATAAAATCACGCACATTTGAGTAGACGTTTTCAGCCTGGATATACCCGTCACCGATACGCTGCTGGATGGCATCTTTGTCGACCTCCGCGATCAGGCAAGTGGCACCTGTGATCACTGCCGCAAGGGATTGTGCACCAGACATTCCGCCAAGGCCCGAAGTGACAAAGAGATTGCCTCTCAGATTATCGTGACCCAGATTGTGCAGCCTCCCGGCATTGAGCAGGGTGATCGTAGTACCATGCACGATGCCCTGCGGCCCGATATACATAAACGAACCCGCGGTCATCTGGCCGTACTGTGTGACACCGAGCGCATTGTATTTATTCCAATCGTCTTTGCTCGAATAGTTTGGAATCATCATCCCGTTGGTCACTACCACACGCGGTGCTTCCGGATTGCTGGGGAACAGTCCGAGAGGATGCCCCGAATAGAGAACAAGGGTCTGGTAATCGGTCATACCAGCGAGATATTGCATCGTGAGCAGATACTGAGCCCAGTTTTGAAACACAGCTCCGTTGCCCCCGTAAGTGATCAATTCATGTGGGTACTTTGCCACCTTGGCGTCCAGGTTGTTCTGAACCATCAACATGATAGCTGCAGCCTGATGTGACTTGCACGGATATGTGCTTATCGGCCGTGCATACATGAGATAATCAGGTCTGAACCGGTGCATATATATCCTGCCATAATCGTCGAGCTCTTTGGCAAACTCAGGTGCTAATGTATCGTGGGTCTCCGCTGGGAAGTACCTGAGCGCGTTGCGCAGAGCCAGTCGCCTGTCCGCAATACTCAGTGACTTGATATTTCTCTTGGGTGCATGACTCACTTTGAGGTCATATTCCTGTACTTCAGGCAGAGTCTTGGGAATCCCCTCAAGTATCGCGGTGTGAAAATCTACGTTGGTAGGCATGGTATTGTCAAAATAGATGGACTGCAAATTTACTAAAGCACAGGTCTAATATCTGTGCTTAATGAGTTTAGAATCAATTACATCAGCTAAATTGCCGGTGCAAATTTCTTCTCATGGAGCAAAGTGAAGCCCCAAGGGTCCTGATCACAGGAGCCAGTGGATTTATCGGTAGTCATCTTGTCGCTGCGGCACTTAAACGCGGCTGGGAGGTGTATGCCGGTGTCAGAGCAACAAGTAGCCGCAAGGATCTGACAGATCAAAGAATAAAGTTCTTTCCTGTAGATTTTGATAAACCGGGTGCATTAAAGAGCGACCTGGAGAAGTTTGCCAAATCAACCGGAGGATTTCACTACGTCATTCACAACGCCGGTATCACCAAACCAAGAGATGCTGACGAGTTTTACAGAGGCAATGCACTGTTTACCAGAAATTTTGCGGTGGCACTTCTGGAAACTCAGCCTGGTTTGCGCAAGTTTGTATATATGAGCAGCATTGCCGCCCTGGGACCAGGTGACCCTGAAACATTTGCCCCTATCACCGAATCAAAACCGCCGGAGCCCATCACGCCATATGGCAGAAGTAAGCTCAAGGCTGAAGCAATGTTGGCTGAAATTCCCGGATTGCCTCATATTTCGATTCGTCCGTCCGGTGTGTATGGTCCGGGTGATGAAAAAATCATAGGGCGCCTTGTGCCCATTTTTAATCGTGGCATTGAAGTCCGTATCGGCCCAAGCGATCAGCGATTGAGTTTTGTGCATGTCATGGATCTGGCGACAGTGACGCTTGACGCCTGCCTGGTAGACCAATTGGCAGGAGCATTCAATATTTCGGACGGAGGAGATTATTCCCTGGTCGAATTCTATAAGTTTATCAAAGAAGATCTGGAGGTCAGTACGTTGGCAGTTCGGATACCAACAGGAATTCTCGTGGGCTATGGATATGTCTTATTCAAAGTCTTGTCGGCGATGGGCAAACAGGTTCTATTGTCGCACTACAAGATGCGTGAGGTCACGGCAAAGAATTGGGTGATCGACATCAGCCATGCCCGGCAGCAATTAAATTACCGACCTGTATATGATTTAAAATCAGGAGTGGCTCAAACCTTGAAATCCCGAGAGTGACCAACACTGCTGGCGCCTTGTTCAAAATAGATTGTTGATATAGAGGGGTGACCTTTGGAATTCCAGGCTTTCTCCCGGAAGAAATAGTGGTAAGCGCTTGCAGAAAACAATTTCGGGAAACACGGGCTAAAATGAAAACTCCGAAAGCCATCATGTGACTTCCGGAGTTTTAATATTTAATTTGAGACTTCAGTTTTCGCTTTTGGCTAAGGACTGAAGCATTCCCAAATATTATTTGACACTTGCAGCCTTCGAAAATGAAGACGATTTTTTTGTGTCTTTAGGTTTGATATCTTTTGTCAGGTCAGCCATGATTGGTGTCGCAACAAATATCGAGGAATATGTACCCACGACAATACCGACAACAAGTGCGAAGGCAAATCCACGAATACTGCTACCACCAAATACAAATAGTATCGCTACAACAAACAATGTGGTGAGCGATGTGATGATCGTTCGACTTACTGTACTGTTGATCGCCAGATTGATGACTTCAGTCTTCGTTTTGCCAGAGTAGACACCCGTAAATTCCCTGATACGGTCAAATACAACCACCGTATCGTTGATCGAATAACCGATGACAGTGAGTAATGCGGCAATAAATGCCTGGTTGATTTCAAGCGAGAAAGGCAGTACGCCCTGAGCGAGCGAGAATATACCAAGTACAATCAGGGTGTCATGGAACAAGGCCGCAACGGCACCCATACTGTATTGCCATTTATTAAACCGAATAAAGATGTAGAGGAAAATAAGCAAGAGTGCAAAAAACGTTGCTTCAAATGAACTCCGCTTGATATCATCTGCAATTGTTGGTCCTACCTTACTGGAACTGGCGACATGCGTCCCTTGTCCATCAGGCATCCGGAACTGCTCTGCATCTATGTTCGGGACGATACTGCTCACACCTGCATAGAGCTTGTCCATGACGCGGTCTGGTGCATCATCTTCCACATCATTGATCAGATATGAGGTTGTGACGTTATACGTATTTTCTGTGTTGACAGCCTTTACGACCGGTTGTGCTTCGAAAGCATCTGTCAGTGCAGCTCGGAGATCATCGGGATTAATTGATTCGGTAAACTCAATATTATAGGAATACCCACCTTTAAAATCGACACCTAATTCGAATCCTCTGGTAAAAAACGAACCAATACTGATGAGAATGATGACGCTCGATATGATATAAGCAATACGTCTTTTTCCAAGCCAGTCAATATGCATTTTTGAAAACGCACGTTTCGTTGGTGCGGTCCAGAAACTGAGTGTACGACCTTCTTTACTTGTCCATGCCTCAATCATCAAACGGCCCAAAAGCACTGCCGTAAACAAGGATGAAACCACACCGATGATCAAGACCACCGCAAATCCTTTTATCGGCCCCATACCGAAATAGGCGAGGACGATGGCTACGAGAATAGTCGTGACGTTGGCATCGATGATTGCAGAGTACGAGTGCTGAAACCCGTCTGCGATTGCAAGTCGCATAGACTTGCCGGCAAGCAATTCTTCTCGAATTCGTTCATAGATGATGACGTTGGCATCCACCGCCATACCAATTGTCAGGATGATACCCGCAATTCCAGGCATCGTCAAAACCGTTCCAAAAGATGCCAGTCCACCAAAAATGAAGAACAAATTGGCAAACAATGCGATGATGGATACGATACCAGAAGTACCGTAGTAGAAGATCATAAAAACGAGTACCAGGGCAAATCCAACCAGAAGCGACATCATACTCTTGTTGATATTCTTTGCACCGAGTGATGGACCGACAAGCGATTCCTGAATAATTTGTGTTTTGGCAGGGAGCTTACCAACCTCGAGAATATTTGCAAGGTCTTTACCTTCCTGAACAGTAAATCCACCATCTATTGAAGAGCGACCACCGGTAATCGGTCCCCTTACGCCAGGGGCTGAATAGACCTCGTCGTCTAAAACTATCGCAATTTCACGGTTTTGATCCTGTGCTGCCTTGGTCGTCATATCCGCCCAAATCTTGGCACCTGTGTTGTTCATCACCAAGGTGACTTCCACTTCGCCAGTCGTCGGATCAGGATTTGAAGATGCAGAAACCACGAGGTCTCCTTCCAGAGGGGCAGTGTCTTTTCCACGATCTTTTTTGATCGCAAACAGCCTGTAGAGCTTTGTCGGCTTGTTAGAATTTCGGTCTACAGTAGGCTTTGCGGACCATCTAAATGCCATGTCGCGTGGAAAGAGGTTCTTGATTTCATCGCGTGCCAGGTAGTTGTCAACCGCTTGCATCTTATTCTTTTCGACGACGCCCATTACGGCGAGGCCAAATGCAGTTCCACCCTGTGCTGTACCTGCATTCAGGCTGAGCAGATTGAGGAGGGGCCCACGATTAGCCAAAGGGTCTGCCTGGATAGGTACTTCGAGAGTCTGTGTGTCGACCCCGACGACATTTCCTGTCGAATCCAACAGATCAGCGTACGTCGTATCAATTCTTACAGTTGGCTCTGGAGTTGTTGTCGTATCACCTGAAGCCTCTCTCTTGAGCTTGGCATCGGCATCGATAAATGCTTGCAAGACACCTGGATCGGAAACGCGATACACATTCCAGAATTCGAGTTTAGCCGTCGCCTGTAGAAAATTTCTCGCGCGCTGCGGATTGTCCACACCTGGAAGTTCGACAACGATCAAATCGCGTCCTGCATCCAAAGAGACATTTGGCTGAGTCACCCCAAACTTGTCGATTCTATCCTTCAGGCGTTTAAATGTCAGATCCACAGTTTGATTAGCCTGGGTGCGAAGGATACGCAACACTTCAGAATCTGATGTTTCGAATGTCAGTTTGTTTTCTTCTACAAGACCTCTGTTTCTTGAGAAGATGGCAGCCAGTTTCTTGCCGTTGGCAATTTTTGCCCACTCATCACCAAACAATGTGACATAATCCGACTGGGCATTTCTCAATTCCTTTTCGGCATTGTCAAGCGCCTGATGGAACAGTGGATCCCTGCTGTGGTTGGACAACTGGATCATCAATTCTTTCAGGTCTACCTGCAGAACCGTACTCATACCACCTTTGAGGTCCAATCCGAGAGCGAGTTGCATCCCCTTGAGTTCTTCGTAAGTGTAGTCTTTCAAAAGAGGTATACTCAGGATGACCTCACTTGACATCGAATCGAGATAAGCAGTCTCGGCTGCTTTTCTCACTGCATACTTACTCTTTTCTTCTGCGGTTGCTGCCCTTGTCTCAGCATAAGCCGCTGCCTTCTTTTCTACTCTGGTTGTCGGAATCATGTACATGAACTGTACAGCCGTGACTATTGTCAGTAATACCAGAAAGAACTTTACTATACCTTTTCCTTGCATATGATAGGGACGTGATTTATCAGTTTTTCAAAAACTGCGCAAATATACGTATTTACTTTACGGATTGTTCTAATATTTAAGTCGTCCAGTTCGCGCGCATCCCATGTACCTTTGATCAGTTCCTGGAATGTGACTTCGGTATCCCACTGAGACCTACAAAATATCTTAATTTATTGTCAGAACTCACTTTTTTTGGCCGAAGCACACCCAAAACCGATGCACACTTCCAAATTCCAAATTCCAAATTCAAAATTCAAAAAACTGAAATTTGAAATCAAAAATCGAAATCTAAAATCTGGATTCTGAAATCTGGACTCTATAATCACGCACTACTCATTCCTCCTCGGCATTCGCATCATCTTCCGGATACCAGGTAAATGTCTTGAGCATCGGAAGACCAATCCACTTTTTCTCTTCACGGCTGATGCTCCAAAACTTGAGAAATCCACCGGATGCACGTGCCACATGTTTGGCAAACGAGCACATCTCGTCATAGATCGCGGCAGCTACTTTCTTTTCCAGCTTGCTAAGGATATCATTGATTGGACCCATCCTTCGGGTGATTTCCATTTGCCTGTCGATCACATTATCAGGTAGATCAGCTAACAACACATCCAGGCGGTCTCCAAAATCCTGACCGATTTCTGTATAATAGCCCCGATATTCCTCAGGAAGCGAGTATGACCTGATATTCGTGACTTTCTCCGCCCATGAGCGCTCTTCAGAATCGATATTCCCGTCAGCACCAGCGATCAATATTGTGATAAGAGGGATGGCATCTTTGAGAAGATCATATTCCTCAGGAAGTAATATTTTAAATATGGTATGCATAACTATGTTTTAAACGCCGCAATATTAGGAAATTGTTCCGCAAATTTGATGTTTGACTGGTCAGTTCTTATGATATTTGCAAAGTTCATATATTAATTTTGGACATTCTATATTTGCCCGCAATATTCAGAACGTAAAGTTGAGCAAAACAAGCACAAAACAGAAGAAAACGAGTGGTAAAGTTACACCGCTCATGCAGCAGTACTTTCAGATAAAATCGAAGTACCCTGATGCTATACTGCTCTTTAGAGTAGGGGACTTTTATGAGACCTTTGCCGAAGATGCTGTAAAAACTTCGTCAATCCTCGGGATCGTCCTCACAAGTCGCAACAATGGGGGGAGCGATATCGAACTAGCCGGCTTTCCCTACCACTCCCTGGATCTCTACTTGCCGAGAATCGTAAAAGCCGGATACCGGGTTGCGATTTGTGAACAACTGGAAAAGCCTTCAAAGGAAAAGAAAATCGTCAGGCGTGGTGTGACGGAGATGGTAACCCCCGGACTGGCCATCGATGATAAACTCCTCGACCATCGTAAAAATAACTTCCTCGCCGCCCTCCACTTTACATCAAGAGGAATTTTTGGATTGGCATTTTTAGATGTTTCTACAGGTGAATTTCTCGTAAGTGAAGGAGACCAGGAGGCCATGGAAAAGCTGATGCAGAGTTTTCAGCCCTCAGAAGTAATTTTCTCCAATAGTCATAAGACCGCTTTTGAACGCATCTTCGGCAGTGAGTTTTTTACGTTCAATATGCCCGAGTGGGTCTTTACACTTGACTACTGTCGGGAAAAACTGGTGGAGCACTTCCAGGTAAAATCACTCAAGGGATTTAGTATTGAGGAGCTCGAGGCCGGTCAGATAGCTGCCGGGGCATGTCTCCAGTATCTGAGCGACACACAGCATGACAAGCTCAAGCACATCAGGACGATTGGCCGGATCCATCCCGATCAATATCTGTGGATGGATCGCTTCACGATTCGAAATCTGGAGCTCGCACAGGCGGCATTTTCTACAGGCAAAGCGCTGATCGATGTGATCGATACTACGATATCTCCAATGGGTTCGCGCCTGATGCGCAAATGGATGCTTCTCCCTTTAAAATCTCTCGCTCCTGTGCAGGCAAGGCACGAGATGGTTGCGCTCTTCATTGATAAGGAAGACTTGCGTCTCGATCTGAAATCTGAAATTAAACTGATTGGCGATCTCGAAAGGCTCGTTTCGAAAGTCTCAATGTCCAAGGTGAATCCAAGGGAGATGAGGCAATTGCTCAGAGCTCTTGAATCCATAGAGCCTGTCCGGACTGATCTGTTGAAGTGTGGTCTCGATGCACTCGCGGATCTTGCCGAAACACTCAATCCCTGTGTATCACTCGTGGATAAAATCAGAAGCGCTATCGTCGACGATCCCCCTGTGAATCTGCACAAAGGCCATGTCATCAAGGACGGATACAATGGTCCTTTGGATGAGTTGCGTTTTACGATGCGCAATAGTAAAGAGCTGCTTGTTCAGATACAAACTGTTGAAGCTGAGCAGACTGGGATACATAACTTAAAGATTGGCTTTAATAACGTATTTGGTTATTACCTGGAGGTCACAAACAAGTATAAAGACAGCGGCCTCGTCCCGGAGCACTGGGTGCGCAAACAGACACTGACCAATGCTGAACGCTACGTAACTGACGAACTCAAAAAACTCGAGCAAAAAATTCTGGGCGCCGAAGAGCGCATACTGGCCATTGAGGAGCGTCTTTATACAGCACTGATCGAAATGGCACAGACATTTATCGCCCCCATGCAGCACAATGCGCATGTGATCGCCCAGATAGATTGTATTATTTCATTTGCAAATAGCGCATTAAAGCTCAACTACGTCAGACCTGAGATGCACGATGGAGCAAGCATCGACATCAAGTCGGGCAGACATCCGGTGATCGAGAGACAATTGCCACTCGGCGAGGCATATGTGCCCAATGATGTACTTCTGGATTCGGATGCGCATCAGGTATTGATGATTACCGGACCAAATATGTCCGGAAAGTCTGCTGTTTTAAGACAAACCGCACTCATCTGTATCCTGGCACAAATGGGGTCGTATGTCCCCGCAAAAAAAGCGACACTCGGTCTGCTCGAAAAGCTCTTTACACGCGTTGGAGCATCAGATAATATTTCTTCCGGGGAATCGACATTTATGGTAGAAATGAATGAGACGGCCAGTATTATGAATAATGTCTCTTCTCGTAGCCTTGTCTTGCTCGACGAGATCGGGCGTGGGACAAGTACCTATGACGGGATTTCAATCGCGTGGTCGGTAGCTGAGTATCTGCACGATAATCCGCATGGCCGTCCGATGACATTATTTGCTACACATTACCATGAGCTAAATGCCCTGGCCAGTACGCATGAGCGTATTCACAATTTTCACATCTCCATCAAAGAAGTTGGAAACAAGGTCCTTTTTCTCAGAAAAATGGTAAAAGGTGGAACTGAGCACTCTTTCGGAATCCATGTCGCAAAGATGGCCGGTATGCCCCGAAGCATTGTGTCTCGGGCAAATGAGATCTTGTCAAAAATGGAGTCCAAAGCCATCGACGGAGGAGAGACCGCTTCGAGAAGTAATTTCGTACCGCCAGACAAGTCCGACCAGATGCAACTCAGCATTTTTGAACATGTCGACCCGACCGCAGGAAAAATCAAGGAGCTACTGCTCGATGTGGAGGTAAATCAAATGACACCGGTCGAATGCATGATGAAACTTCTGGAAATGAAGAAGGTGCTTGATGAAGAATAGAGGAATGTCGTACACCTGCCCAGGACTTGAAATTTAGGGGGCAAATCCACTTTTTCTTCTGTCCAATCATGATTTGCTAGAATCTAAAAATTATATTGAGGTATAAATCCCGACCGTAAACAGAGATGATGGTTGGGCAAGTACGTATTCAGTATGGCCAACATTACAAAAACCACGGATTTCGCAAAGTTCAAGTTTAAGGAGCTCAAGGTGTATAGCTCTACAGAGTGGCTTGCGGATAACAAGAAAAAGTACCGCCAGGTGTATGACCGGCATGAAACCACCTTTGTGTACGCCGAACTGTCTTTTTACAATAAAATGTTTGACCGCGAGGTATGGGAAGTCAATATCACAATGAAGTGCTTCTCACTGCGTCGGAATAAAGAATTGTGCAGCCTTGAGTTTCGCCGCTCGGTGAGTAAGGGCGATAATGTCGTCTTCGTACGTGAGGGATGGGGGAATAAGAAAGAGGGGGCATTCTGGAAGAAGGGAACATACTACTGGGAGGCATCTATCAATGGTGAGAAGGTCGGTACCAAATACTTTTATATTGAAAAAGGAGAAAACGAAAAAGAAGGTTATCGCAGATACGTTGAGCTTCAAAAGTTCCGGCTCTATGAAGGGCAGTATGACGATGTGGGAGAAGATGACCGCACATACTACAAGGCCTTCAGCTCTGAAGAGACATGTTATATCTATGCCGATATCGTCTTCCGAAATATCAATGTGACACAGAAATGGCAGTTTGAGCTGATTACGAAGTTTTACAATGAAGCGCGGGAACTCAAGGGGCAAGTGGTAAGGTTGCAATCTGTGAAGAAAGGCGAGGATGTCATTAATATTACCGCGGGCTGGGGCTCCAATGTAAAGGGAAGCTGGAGGGCAGGCACCTATTCGGCAGATTTGATTTTTATGGATCGCCTGGTTGCCACTATTGATTTTGCAGTCAGTGATGAATACGATGAGGGAGCTCTGCCTGTACGCCTTCCCAATGAGCAAGCACCGGTCTGGTTGCACGAGGACGAGTTGATACATCAGAGTTTTGAGGAAGTGATGGCTGAATTAGATGCACTGGTGGGGCTGACCGAAATCAAAACCCAGGTAAGGGAACATGCGCAGTACATCAAGTTTTTGCAGCTGCGAAAGGACCGCGGGTTTGAGGAGAAGGAGGAGATAAATACACATTCAGTCTTTATTGGCAATCCCGGAACAGGCAAGACTACTGTGGCCAAAATGATGGGTAAGCTGTATAAGAAAATGGGGCTGCTCTCAAAAGGGCATGTACACGACGTGGATCGCGTGGATCTGGTAGGAGAATATATCGGACAGACCGCACCAAAAGTCAAAGAGGCGCTCGAAAAGGCACGGGGTGGCGTCTTGTTTATCGATGAAGCATATAGCCTTGCGCGGTCAAACGATGACAGCAAAGATTTTGGACGGGAGGTCATTGAAATTCTTGTCAAGGAAATGTCAAACGGGCCCGGTGACCTGGCAGTAATTGTGGCAGGATACCCCCGGGAGATGAAGTACTTCCTGGATAGCAACCCTGGGCTGAAGTCCCGCTTCAAATTGTACTACGAGTTTGAGGATTACCTCCCTCAGGAGCTATCAAAGATCGCTGAATATGCCGCTAAGGGGAAGGAAATCTTGTTTACATCTGAGGCGACAGTAAGGGTGGATGAGATCATCACAGAGGCATTTCGAAACAGGGATAAATCATTTGGCAATGCGCGATTTGTACATGATCTGGTCGAAAAGGCAAAAATGCAACTGGCATTGCGTGTGATGACAGACGGCGAGCAAACATCCATGTCGCGCGAGCAATTGTCTGTGATCACCAGGGAAGATGTGGACCTGATCAATTTGCATGACATCCGTGATCTGCCAAAGATACCGGTAGACGATCAGCTGCTCAAAATGGCCCTCAAAGAACTCGATGCACTCATCGGAATGCACAAGACCAAAAAGGAAATCAGAGAACTGGTGTCATTGGTCCGGTACTATCAAAAGACAGGCAGAAGTGTCCTCAATAAATTCTATTTCCATACCGTATTTGTGGGCAATCCCGGTACGGGAAAAACTACTGTTGCCAGGATAATGGCCAAGATATACAAGGCACTTGGGATCCTGGAACGCGGCCATATGGTGGAAACAGACAGGCAGGGACTGGTCGCCGGATATGTGGGCCAGACTGCAACAAAGACCTCCGAAAAAATCGACGAGGCAATGGGTGGTGTCCTGTTTATCGACGAAGCATATGCATTGACTTCACGCGGTAGTCAAGGGGCAGATTTTGGGAATGAGGTGATTCAGACCATCCTCAAACGCATGGAAGATGAGCGCGGAAAATTCTTCGTTTTTGCAGCCGGCTATCCGGACAACATGGAGATATTCCTGAAAGCCAATCCCGGGCTCAATTCACGCTTCGACAAGATATTGAGCTTTGAAGACTATTCCCCCCAGGAATTGCTTGAGATTTCGATTAAGATGTTTGAGGACGAGGGATTGAATGTGACGTCCAAAGCAGAATCGCACCTCGCGAGTTATTTCAAGTATATACATACATTCCGGGATAAATATTTTGGCAATGCAAGGACGGTGAGGACGATCGTGAGCGACGCCATTAAGTATCAGAATCTGAGACTTGCTTCGCAATATGAACAAAGTGGTAACCGGGGAAATTCTGTACAAATCACGTTTGATGATGTGAAGTCTTTTACGCTG
>Ga0164313_10004715_pt1 | contig 12087 bp, 12 predicted proteins | sample GuaBasSedimGuay4_FD_113735 | JGI IMG/M metagenome (GOLD analysis project Ga0164313, IMG submission 113735) | Subseafloor sediment microbial communities from Guaymas Basin, Gulf of California, Mexico - Guay4, Core 4569-4, 0-3 cm | ecosystem: Environmental > Aquatic > Marine > Hydrothermal vents... | reverse complement strand
TAACCAGCCGGGTCGGATTCTCATGGTCTGACTCATCGCGCAGGTCCTCGACCATTGGCAGTTTCTTCGCCATCATCTGCGCGGCAATCTGCTCCAGCACCTTGCCACCGGATGTCTGGTACGGCAACGCCGTGATGATGATTTCGCCGTTTTCCTTTTCATAGCAGGCACGCATACGGACACTGCCATGCCCGGTCCTGTAGGCCTCCATCAATTCTGCCCGGGGGGTGATGATTTCTGCTCCGGTTGGAAAATCCGGACCCTGGATAATCTTGCACAGCTCATCGAGCGTGCTTTTTGGCTTGTCCAGCAACAGCACGGCGGCCTCGGCAACCTCGTGCAGATTATGCGGCGGAATATCCGTTGCCATGCCCACGGCAATACCGGCTGCGCCATTCAGCAGTACATTCGGCAAGCGCGCCGGCAATAACACCGGCTCATCCAGCGTGCCGTCAAAGTTTGGCGCCCAGTCGACTGTGCCCTGCCCCAATTCTGCAAGCAGCACTTCGGCATACGGCGCCAGACGTGCCTCGGTGTAACGCATGGCGGCGAAGGATTTTGGATCATCGGGAGACCCCCAGTTGCCCTGGCCGTCAATCAGGGGATAACGACAGGTAAAGGGCTGCGCCAGATGCACCATGGCTTCATAACAGGCAGAGTCACCATGCGGATGAAACTTGCCCAGCACATCACCGACCGTTCGCGCTGATTTTTTGTGTTTGGCGGCGGCCAGCAGGCCAAGCTCCGACATGGCATAGACTATGCGTCGCTGCACCGGCTTCAGACCATCACCGATATGCGGCAAGGCCCGATCCAGGATGACGTACATGGAATAATCCAGGTAGGCCTTCTCGGTAAAGGTCTTCAGTGGCAGCTGTTCGATGCCTTCGTAATCAATCTCGAGTGTTTCCATAACAAATTATCCAGAAAAGACAAATATTATGGCCACGGAATCCACGGAAAAACACGGAAAAACAAATACCTGCTATAGCAATCTTTTCGTGTTCTTCCGTGGATTCCGTGGCTATTTAAATAAAAAATACCGGCACCTTGCCTGGTTGAGTATTCGCATGGCTAGGCCTGTGCCATGTCGCCCCGGGTTTCCAGCCAGCTGCGACGGTCCGTGGCACGCTTGCGCGCCAGCAGCATATCCATCATCTTGTGTGTGTCATCATCTGCATCGATGGTCAGCTGCACCAGGCGACGGGTTTCAGGTGCTATCGTGGTCTCGCGTAACTGCAACGGGTTCATCTCGCCCAGCCCCTTGAAACGCTGCACCATCACTTTTCCCTTGATTTTTTCGGCCGCAACCCGGTCCAGCACGCCCTGCTTCTCGGCATCATCCAGGGCGTAGAAGACTTCTTTACCGGCATCAATGCGATACAAGGGCGGCATCGCCACGTAGACATGCCCCGCCTCGACCAGTGAATAATAGTGCCGCAGAAACAATGCGCATAACAGGGTCGCGATATGTGCGCCGTCAGAATCGGCATCTGCAAGAATACAAACCTTGCCGTAGCGCAGCTTGCTCAGGTTGTTCACGCCGGGTTCAACACCGATCGCAACAGATATATCGTGCACTTCCTGCGAGGCAAGCACATCGGCCGCATCCACTTCCCAGGTATTCAGAATCTTGCCCCGCAGCGGCATAATCGCCTGGTAAATCCGGTCGCGCGCCTGCTTGGCGGAACCACCGGCTGAATCTCCTTCCACCAGGAACAGCTCACAGCGCTCACTGTCTGTCGAGGTACAGTCTGCCAGTTTGCCCGGCAGTGCAGGACCCGTGGTAATCTTCTTGCGCACCACCTTTTTGCCGGCACGCTGGCGTGATTGCGCATTTTCTATGGCCAGCCAGGCAATACGCTCCCCCATTTCGGTGTGATGATTAAGCCACAACCCGAAAGCATCCTTCACCACCCCGGAAATAAACGCCGCGCACTCGCGTGAAGACAGACGTTCCTTGGTCTGGCCGCTGAATTGCGGATCGATCAGCTTGACGGAGAGAATGTAACTGCACCTGTCCCACACATCCTCGGGACTGAGTTTCACCCCGCGCGGCAACAGGTTCCGAAACTCGCAGAATTCACGCACCGCCTCGGTCAAGCCCATGCGCAAACCGTTGACATGCGTACCACCCTGCACCGTGGGAATCAGGTTGACATAACTCTCTGCAACCGGCTCACCACCTTCCGGCAGCCATACCAGCGCCCATTCGGCAGATTCACTGTTACCTTCCATCCGTCCGACAAAGGGTTCCTCCGGCAGAATCGGTGTATCACCCAGTTCACCGGCAAGGTAGTCGCACAGACCATCGGCATAACACCATTCCTGCCGTTCGCCACTGGCCTCATTCTGGAAGGTCACCTGCAAGCCCGGACACAACACTGCCTTGGCGCGCAGCACGTGCTGCAGTCGTGGCAACGAGTATTTCGCGGAATCGAAATATTTCGGGTCCGGCCAGAACCGCAGCGTAGTACCGGTATTCTGTTTACCGACCTTGCCCACTTCTTCCAGTGAGGACGACTTCTCGCCATCGGCAAAGGCCATATTGTATTCCTTGCCACCCCGCCGCACCCACACTTCCAGATGTTTGGAAAGGGCATTCACCACAGACACACCCACACCGTGCAGGCCACCGGAAAACTGGTAGTTTTTAGCCGAAAACTTGCCACCGGCATGCAAGCGTGTCAGTACCACTTCAACCCCCGGCACACCTTCTTCCGGATGAATATCAACCGGCATACCGCGCCCGTTGTCACGGACTTCCACGGAGCCATCCTTGTATACCTTTACATCCAGGCGGGTAGCATGCCCGGCCAGCGCCTCGTCGACACTGTTATCAATAACCTCCTGGACGAGGTGATTGGGGCGCGCAGTATCAGTGTACATACCCGGTCGCTTGCGTACCGGATCCAGACCGCTCAATACCTCAATTGCTGCAGCGTCGTACGCAGTGCTCATGGTGACAGTTTACTCGTGTGCATTCAGAATCAGATTTCCTACATTGGTTCGTGCCAGTTTTCCCTGAACCGGTCAAGTATTTGCCTGGCCGACTGGTTCAGCCGGGTCGGGTCGCAAATAAATTTTTCATAGAACACCAGGCGATACTTGTTCGCGCCCCTGCCCCGCAGGGGCTTCCAGGGGGAGTCAGGCAACGGCTGCCACTGGTCGTCGACCCCGTATGCATAGCGACGGTATTTCCGCTCGCCACAATGCAGGCCCTCATGAGTGACATTCCTGACACCGGTTGATGAAACCAGCACCACGGTGTAGCGCACCACATTATCATCACCCTTGACGAGCGACGGTTCATCCAGATACACCGTGTATTGCAACCCGTCGGTACCGGCATCCACTTCAAGGAGATTGTTCTTCACGGGATAGGCAGGTAACTTGCCCTCCAGTTCCTGCCAGGCATCCGGTTGCTCGGAGTACTTTGGCCCCCACCCCGTGGGTTCATCATCGAGAGCGGATACAGCAGGTGCTGCAACAACCAGCGGGGACAACATCCCCGCAATAATCCTGCGGGTAAAGCTGTTGATGTACAGGGCCGGTTTCATTGGGTGCGCAGTTTAGCGCGCTGGTCGTGGCAATGCGACTGTGAAGCAGCATGAAAGTGAAAAGAACTAAAGATGCAAGGTTAAAGCAAACAATTCCTGCGAAAATCAGTCAATATCGGCGAGCAGGGACTCCCGGACCGGCTCAGTCACCGGCTCGACCGCGTACCCGTAGTGCGAGTGGTCAATACCCACGCCCAGCGCGGCCCCCTGCTGCAGATCTGCGACCATTTTTGCAGACAACTCAAACCGCAGGAAGTGGACAGCAGAGGTTTTTTCCTCGGTATCCCGGTCCATGTCTTCATCGGCAAGCGCGAACACCCGCTCATTGCCATCGACCCGCACCCAGACCCGGTCTTCGATACCAATCAGGCCGGCCAGCAATGCGGGCCTTTTTTCCGCGTCCGGCTCCTCGATCATGAACGTCGCCTTCCAGTTACTGCCATCCGGAATCAGTGGATTATAGGCCCCCAGCTCCTCCTCGATACCAGCGGCCTCGAAAATGCGCTCGACCCGCAGCATTTCCTGTATCTGGTATTGCATGGTCAACCGGTCTTCAAAGTAAACTGTCGCCACCGGGCCGATGTGAACCTTGCGGTTTTTCTTGTGCGCCATCACCTGCGCACGCATATCCGGCCGCTGCTCGGCATATTGTTCAAGGCTGTACAGGTCGGCGCGTGTGAGTTTTTGCATGCTAATTATCCGTGGAGAATCACAATCAGGCCGCAACGGCTGCCGTCAGAGTCCATAGGCCATCCGCAACAGGGTCAATGGATGTTCCGGTGCCGTGCCGTTATCCAGTCCGTTCTCGATCTGGTGACCGGCCATGGGGCAGTCGCTGCTATAGTGGCTGGCAGCTGCACGTTTCACCTTGTTCACTACGGGGCGACAGATCTTCATCGAGGTTTCGTGATACTCGCTTTTAACGGCATAGGTACCATCATGACCGGAACAACGTTCGATGGGTTCAACCGTCGTATCCGGCACCAGCTGCAACAGGTCACGCGTCTTCATACCGATATTCTGTACCCGCAGGTGACAGGCAACATGGTATGAAATGGAACCCAGCGATGTCTTGAAGTCGGTCTTCAGCTGCCCGTGCCTGTGTCGCAGCATTAAATATTCAAACGGGTCATAGATGGCATCACGGACCTTTGCTACCTCCACATCATCAGGGAACATCAACGGCAGTTCCTGCTTGAACATCAATACGCAGGAAGGCACTGGTGCCACTATATCCCAGCCCGCATCCACCAGCTCCACCAGCGCAGGAATGTTTGCGTCCCGCGCCGCCCTGACGGCCTCCAGGTCACCCAGTTCCAGTTTCGGCATACCACAGCACTGTTCCTTGCGGGCCTGTGTCAGCGGGATATCATTGTGCTGAAAAACAGCCGCCAGGTCCTCACCGATCGCCGGTTCATTGTAATTGCAATAACAGGTAGCAAACAGGGCCACCCTGCCACGGGTTGGCCCGGCAGCAACCGCAGCCCCGGCATCACCTGCCCCCTTGCCAATACGCTGGCGCAATGTCCGGGAATGGTATTCTGGCAGGATGGCATCCGGATGCACGTCCAGCACCTTTTCCAGCAACTTGCGCCCTGCCCCGGTTTTATTGGTGGCATTCACGAGCTGCGTCACGATGGGGATACCGGCCAGTTTACCGACGGTATCGGTGGCGGTCAGGATGCGGTCCCTGGTGCGCACCTTGCCCTGTTTGAATTTGACGGCCTTGGCACGCAACATCAGGTGCGGGAAATCCACATTCCATTCGTGTGGTGGTACATAGGGGCACTTGCTCATGTAACACATGTCACACAGGTAGCAATGGTCGACGACCTCCCAGTAGGCCTCACGCGGCACCGTATCCAGCTCCATGGATTCCGATTCATCGATGGCATCAAACAGCGTGGGGAAGGCATTGCACAGGTTAAAACAACGCCGGCAACCGTGGCAGATGTCATACACCCGCTCAAGTTCCCTGAACAGGTTCTCCTCGTCATAGAAAGCCGGGGCTGTCCAGTCAAGCGGATGCCGCGTGGGTGCCTCCAAATTTCCTTCCCGGGTTCCTTCAGTTGTTGTTGCCATGCATAATCCCTAGTCTTAAATAGAAAAGGGCCGGATATACCGGCCCTTCCGTGACTGACCGCCCTGAATGTTGCCGGCCTTAATCGTCCAGTGAATTCAACGCCTTCTGAAAACGGTTGGCGTGTGAACGTTCGGCTTTTGCCAGGGTCTCGAACCAGTCTGCGATTTCGTCGAAACTTTCATCGCGCGCAGCCTTGGCCATCCCGGGGTACATATCGGTGTACTCGTGTGTTTCCCCGGCTATTGCCGATGCCAGATTGTCTGCTGTTGGCCCGATGGGTAATCCGGTCGCAGGATCGCCCACCTCTTCCAGATACTCAAGGTGACCGTGCGCATGACCCGTCTCACCTTCTGCGGTGGAACGAAACACGGCGGCAACATCGTTATAACCTTCAACATCGGCCTTGGCGGCAAAATACAGGTACCGGCGATTGGCCTGTGATTCACCGGCAAACGCGTCTTTCAGATTCTGTTCTGTTGAACTGCCCTTCAAATCCATAATCATATCCTCGTGAGATTCAGTGTTGATTGAGACTCTTTGGCCTCTGGCTTTTTAGACCTTGTCTAATTGGGTGTACTTTAGTCCGGCATCTACCTATCGTCAAGCCCCGTCCTCCGGCCCTGATTGACCCTTGTCGGCAGGGTGGGGTAACGTATGCCGATTCACCCAAAGATTCAAGCCATGACAAAAAAATCAGCTGAAAATCCGAATTTCGAGACCTCCCTGAAAGAACTTGAGGCCCTTGTAGAAAAAATGGAACAGGGCGACCTGAGCCTGGAAGCATCGCTCAGCCACTTTGAACGGGGCGTGCAGTTATCCCGCAGCTGCCAGCAGGCCCTGAAAACCGCCGAGCAAAAAGTTGCAATCCTGATGAAAAAAAGCGGTCAGGAAGAAATCAGCACGTTCGACAGTGAAGACGCCTGACATCGCACTGGCAGCGTTCATGGCACAATGCCGGGAACGCCTCGAACGCTCGTTTGATACCTGGCTACCTGCCGCTACCACACACCCGGCGATACTGCATGATGCCATCCGCTACACCGTCATGGATGGTGGCAAACGCATCCGCCCGACACTGGTCTATGCCGGAGGGCAGGCAGCCGGGGCCGCACCGGAATCGCTGGACAGGGCCGCGTGTGCCATTGAACTCATCCACGCCTATTCCCTGATCCACGACGATTTACCGGCCATGGATGATGATGATCTGCGACGCGGCAAACCCAGCTGCCACCGTGCCTTTGGTGAGGCAACGGCCAACCTCGCGGGTGACGCACTGCAGTCCCTCGCCTTCCAGGTACTTGCCAGTGATACAGGGAACGGTATCAGTGACTCCACTCGCCTGCGCATGATCAACACACTGGCGCTCGCCGCCGGCTCCCGCGGCATGGCTGGCGGCCAGGCCATCGACCTGGCCGCGACCGGACAGCAACTGAATATTGCCGAACTGGAAGACATGCATATCCACAAAACCGGGGCATTGATTCGTGCCAGCGTAGTACTCGGTGCACTCTGTGGAAAATCAACAGCGCAAGCCGACATCGAAAAACTGGACCACTATGCCAAGTGCATCGGACTCGCCTTCCAGATCCGGGATGATATCCTCGATGTCGAGGGTGAAGCGGCCACACTGGGTAAAAACCCGGGCATGGACCAGCGCCTCGAAAAATCGACCTATCCCTCAGTCATCGGTCTGGAGGCGGCGCGTCAACGGGCCACCGAATTGCACACCGAGGCCATAGAGAGCCTGGCATGCTTTGATGAGAGAGCTGATCCTTTACGTTGGATATCAACATATATAATTGAAAGAGAAAGATAATATTCAACATCCGCCAACCGGTAAATTGCACATCTGCCATTGCTCAGGTAATATCCTGACCAAATCACTCAGGATTTATTGAGGATGCAACCAACCCGTTTGCCGGCACAGAATACCTCTTTGGGCAGGTAGGCATTTTTCACCCGGGTCGGTAGGCTCTCTTCCCCTGAATATTCAGACACCACGACCCAGCAACAATCCGGACCACCGCAGATGAAATCCACCGAATTGGCACATAACAGTCAGGACAGCATCGCTGATGTGCAGGGCAGCGCCGACACCCGGCGGATCCCCATCAACAAGGTCGGCATCAAGGACATCCGCCATCCGGTACGCGTGAAAGACCGTTCGATGGGTGAACAGCACACCATTGCCACCTTCAACATGTATGTGAACCTGCCACACAACTTCAAGGGCACACACATGTCACGCTTCGTGGAAATCCTCAATACCCACGAACACGAAATCACGGTTGAGTCATTCAAGGAAATGTTGCAGGAAATGACCGCGCGCCTGGAAGCAGATTCCGGTCATATCGAGATGCAGTTTCATTACTTCGTAAACAAAAAAGCGCCGGTATCCGGCGTCGAAAGCCTGCTGGATTATGATGTCACCCTGATCGGTGAAATCATCAAGGGCAAGCCAAAAATGAACGTCAAGGTCGTCGTACCGGTCACCAGTCTGTGTCCCTGCTCCAAAAAGATCTCCGACTACGGCGCACACAACCAGCGTTCACATGTCACTGTCAGCGTCGAAACCCACGGCTTTGTGTGGATCGAGGACCTGATTGACCTGATAGAGAAAGAGGCTTCGTGTGAACTCTACGGACTGCTGAAACGCCCGGACGAGAAATATGTCACCCAGAAGGCCTACGACAATCCCAAGTTTGTGGAAGATATGGTGCGGGATGTTGCATCGCGACTCAATGAAGATGAACGGATTAGCTCTTATGTCGTGGAATCCGAAAACTTCGAATCCATTCATAACCACTCGGCCTACGCCCTGATCGAGCATACGAAGGAACAGGATTAACTGTATATTCCGGATGCCCCTCTACGTAGATGTGCTGAGGTACGAAGCGCATCGATCGCGACCGATGCGCTTCGCAGGCTCAGCACATCCTACGAAAAATTGAGGCACCGGCTTCAACAACCGTCAATACCTTTTTCGCAGCGTCATCAACCGGCCATCATTGTTTATTTCCAGCCGTCCCAGATAAGACATGCTCAGCAAGGTAGTTGTCGGATGCGCACCTTCAAGCACCACGGCAGCAATATTGTGAAGCTCAAGCTCGCCCACTTTCACTGTATCGAGTGTTACCGCCCAGGCACGGGCAACCCCGGATGCCGTGGTGACCCCTGACTGTCGTCCGATAACACGGTAATCAATGCCGAGCCTCCTTGCCTGGTTTGCATTCATCGCCACCGTGGTGGCGCCGGTATCCACCAGAAAAGAGACCGGCAAACCGTTAATGCTACCGACCGTGGTATACATGCCGGAGGTATCACGCCAGACCTGCACTTCGTTAACCACGGGGGTGCGTTTACGCGCACTCACCCGGCCATCCAGGCGTGCCGTGATTTCCTCTCCATCGATCAGCAACACCGCCTCTTCGCTGGTTGCTGAAATCAGCTGCACGCCTTCAGGACTGGTCTGCCCGGGTTTCAGCAAGCGCTGGTGCCCGTCGACCAGCAGCACCGCACGGCCACTGAACAGTCCGACCACGCGCACATCGCCGGCAGCCTGCACAAAGCTCACCGTATTCCACAGACAAAGCACTAGGAGAACAAAAAGATTTCTGGATAATGGCATACTTTCATCCTGCAGGAATTCGGGAACTGATTATGAGACCTCTGACCATATTTCGCCATATCGCCTGCGAGGGCCCCGCTTACCTCGCCGCGGTACTGGATCGCCATGCAATCCCCTGGCGACTCGTCAGAATCGACGCGGAGGAACCGGTGCCGAACACGCTTGCTGACTGTTCGGGCCTGGTCTTCATGGGAGGTCCCATGAGTGTCAATGATCCGCTGCCCTGGATTGAACAGGAACTGACGCTGATTCGCAGGGCGCAGGCTGAAAACATACCGGTACTGGGACACTGCCTTGGCGGGCAACTCATCTGCAAGGCACTGGGCGGAACAATAAGCGCCAACCCCGTCAAGGAAATCGGCTGGCACAGTGTGCGCAAGTGCAATACGCCAGCGGCTGCAAGATGGCTTGCCGGCCTGCCGGATGAAAGCACGCTGTTTCACTGGCATGGTGAACGCTTTTCCATCCCGGACGGGGCCGAGGTCATACTTGAGAGTGAACATTGCCCCCACCAGGCCTTCGCTATCGGTAACACCCTGGCACTGCAATGTCATGTTGAGATGCTGCCGCCCATGGTGGCTGAGTGGGCCGCACTCTATGCACCTGAACTGCAGGAGACCAGCGCAACGGTACAATCCGCAGCCCAGATGACCACAGACCTGCCAGCAAGAATAGCAGAGGCCCAGCAGGTGGCTGATGTCATTTATGAACGCTGGCTGGCGCCGCTACTCGCGGAACGCACTTGAATCCACACAATTGAATCCGTGCCCCGCGCAAAACCGAGGCCATCATCGTAGGATGTGCTGAGGTACGAAGCTTCCGCATCCTGCTCACGCCCCTCACCTACGTCCCTGTAGGCGAAGCGCATCATGTCGCAATCGATGCGCTTCGTACCTCAGCACATCCTACGCAAAGTTCAGGTCATTATTGCAGGAACCCTTCCGGGAGATACATTGTCAGCAAATGAAGCACTGCAGCGGCCGCCATGCCTGCCAGCAGGTCATCCACCATAATTCCGAAACCACCGCCGACCTTTCTGTCAAGCCATTTGATGGGCCAGGGTTTCAAAATATCAAACAGACGGAACAGTACAAAACCGGCGACAATCCACAACCAGCCGGGGGGTGCAAACGCCATAGTCACCAGGTAACCGACGATTTCGTCCCAGACGATACCCGGGTGATCATGTACACCCAACCGCCCTGCCGTGTGGGCACAAAGCGGAATGCCGACCAGGAACAGTACCACCACCAGCGTGAGATAGATGTGCAGTGCCAGCGGTTGCAGCAGCAGATAGAGCGGAATCGCCACCACGGTGCCCGCCGTCCCCGGTGCGCGTGGCACCAGGCCACTGCCAAAACCGAGCGCCAGTAAATCTGCCGGATGCCGCAACAGGCGCGGCGATATCTTTTCAGCCATGCTGCGAGACTCCAAAGTGCTGGTAGCCGACAGTGGCCGGCGCGTATATTTCCCCGTCTGCCGTGTAGCAGCGAATACCCCGCGTTTCCTCGACCCTGCCAATATACGTACAGGCACAGGAAAACTGCGCTTGTGCAGCCTCCAGCTGTTGCAGCGACTCCTCGGGCACCGTAAAGCACAACTCGTAGTCATCACCCGCCGACAACGGCAGGTCAAGGAACAACGCGCGCGCCTCTGTCCCGCACCGTTGCACGGCCTCTTGAAAGGCGGTGGAACGCGGCAAATCATTCAGGGACAAAGCGGCCCCCAGCTGCCCGCTTGCCAGCAAATGTCCCAGGTCGGCCAGCAAACCGTCAGAAATATCGATGGCCGCACTGGCAATGCCCCGCAAGGCCTGCCCCGCCGCTACCCTGGGTTCCGGGTAGTCCAGCCGGTGTTGTAATTCGGCCCCGGCATTCTCCGCCAGCTGCAAGGCCAGTCCGGCATCACCAAGAGTACCGGTCACATAGATATGGTCGCCGGCCTGTGCCCCCTGGCGCCGCAGCGCCAGACCGTTCGGAACAAAGCCGTGTGCCTGCACCGTCACGGCTAACGGGCCCCGGGTAGTGTCACCGCCCACCAGTTGCACCTGATAATGGTCAGCCAATTTAAAAAATGCCTGTGAAAAATCTGCCAGCCAGCGCGGGCCGGATTCCGGAATGGTTATCGACAGGGTTAGCCAGGCGGGCTCAGCCCCCATCGCGGCAAGATCACTGAGATTGACCGCCAGCGCCTTGTGTCCGATGGCTGCTGCCGACGTGCCGGTGGGAAAATGCACGCCGTCGACCAGCGTATCCATGCAGACAACCAGCTCCATCCCGGCAGGCACTTGCAACAGCGCGGCATCATCACCAATACCGGTAATGACATCGCTGCGATTCAAGTCTTGCCGCGTGAAATAACGGCGGATAAGGTCAAACTCGGTGTCTGACATGCTAGTGCTCTATCAAGGTGATAATTGCGAGTTCAGTCAGCTTGTCAGCGGCCGGCAGCTTGTTTGCCCGTCTTTTGACATTCAGCGGCACGGAGCTTGTGCGCGGCCTTGTCCAGCACCCCGTTTACAAATGCATGGCCCTGCTCAGCGCCAAACTTTTTGGTCAACTGCACGGCTTCATTGATGGTTACCCGATACGGTATATCAGGGCGGTAGAGCAACTCATAGGTCGCCAGTCGCAACACCGCACGCTCCACCGGGTCCAGCTGCTCAAATGGCCGATCAATAAATTCTGATATTCTTTCATCAATAATATCAATATGTTTCGGCGCTTTGCTCAACAACTCAATGAAGTACTTCTGGTCAGCCCTGGAGAAATCCTCGGCCTCCAGGAACTGCCGTCGAATCAGTGGCAGGTCGGTCC
>Ga0164313_10004714_pt1 | contig 12088 bp, 8 predicted proteins | sample GuaBasSedimGuay4_FD_113735 | JGI IMG/M metagenome (GOLD analysis project Ga0164313, IMG submission 113735) | Subseafloor sediment microbial communities from Guaymas Basin, Gulf of California, Mexico - Guay4, Core 4569-4, 0-3 cm | ecosystem: Environmental > Aquatic > Marine > Hydrothermal vents >... | reverse complement strand
TGCTGTGGTCTGTGTACCGCAATCCGGCAGTGGTTTGCCCCGCGCACGCTGCGGGTCTCCGGATGCGCACCCGCGGGCAGCACATCGACGAATTGCTCGTGCTGGTAGCGCGCTTCGAAGAGTGCCTGCAGATCATGGTCAATATCGCGTAACCGTGCATACAGGGTCGCATGGATACCGCGAATCATGGGGGTTAAATGCGGCACAAACGTCAGGCCAACCGGCTGTCCCGCAGCAAGTTCCAGTCCCTGACGAATTTCCGGCAGGTGGCGATGGCCACTGACCCCGTAGGCCTTGAAATTCTCACTGGCCTCGCACAGCAGTGCGCCCGTTGCCGCTTTCCTGCCGGCACCACTGACACCTGACTTGGCATCAGCAATCAGGTGGTCCTGCTCGATCAGCCCCGCTTCAATCAATGGCAGAAAACCCAGCTGCACTGCCGTTGGATAACAGCCAGGATTGGCCACCAGCTGCGCCTGCGCAATAGCAGCACGGTTTATTTCGGGCAGGCCGTATACTGCCTGCTCCAGCAGCTGCGGGCAGGCATGTGGCATGCCATACCAGTGTTCCCACTGATCTGCCTGCCTGAATCTGAAATCAGCCGCCAGATCGATAACCCGGACCCCGGCTTCCAGCAGCTGCGGCACCATGCCCATGGCAGTGCCATTGGGTGTGGCAAAGAACACCAGGTCACAGGCTGACAGTTGCCCGATGTCCGGCACGGAAAAGGCCAGTTCAAGGCTGCCGCGCAGATTGGGAAACAGGTCCGCCACCGGCTTGCCAGCCTCGGAGCGGGAGGTGATAACAGCCAGTTCTGATTCCGGGTGAGCTGCCAGCAACCGCAACAATTCGACACCGGTATAACCGGTTCCTCCTACCACACCTACCTTGATCATGCCTTACTCACCCGTTTATTCGTTATGTTTACAAGCCGCAGATAGTACACCATCCCGTTGCCTTTCATTCTACAATAGCACCCCGGAAAACAGGTACGGGCGGCCTGAACTCAGGCTGCCACATCCACCATAGAGGACAAAGCGTGCTCAAACACCGCTGGGATCAATGGCTCGACCATCTCGGACTGCGCGTCTCCAGCCTGGATGCCCTGCCACAACTGTCCATGCTGGCTATCCCGGTGGGCCTGCTGTCAGGCGGCGTCATCATTGCCTTCCGGATGCTGGTGGAATCCTCGCAGGGCCTGCTGCTGCCGGAAGGCAACATCGAGAATTACGAGGGTCTCGCGGTCGGACTGCGCTTGCTGCTGCCAGTGGCCGGTGGTTTGGCCATTGGCCTGATCTGGCAATTCCTGCAACAGGAAAGCCGCGAGGTCGGGATCGTACATGTCATGGAGCGACTCGCCTACCACCAGGGCAGACTCCCCTTGCGCAATGCAGTGGCACAGTTTTTTGGTGCGGCACTCAGCATTATCAGCGGACATGCTGTCGGCCGTGAAGGCCCCAGCGTACATCTCGGGGCGACCAGTGGCAGTCAGATTGGCCAATGGCTGCGACTGCCCAATAACAGCCTGAGAACACTGGTGGCCTGCGGCATTGCCGCCGCGATTGCGGCCTCCTTCAATACTCCGCTGGCAGGCGTCATCTTTTCCATGGAGGTCGTCATGATGGAATACTCGGTTGTCAGCTTCGCACCGGTCATCCTGTCTGCTGTTGCTGCGACCACGTTGACCCAGTTGGTGTTTGGCAGTGAACCGGTGTTCTCCATCCCGGCCATGCAGCTGGGATCGTTACAGGAATTACCCTATGTCATCATCATGGGGGCCACACTGGGATGCATTGCCGCCCTGTTTATCCATTTACTGCAACGCTCGACCACACTCTCGAAAGGCTGGCCAATCTGGATCCGCTGCACCCTGGGTGGTGGCATCGTTGGCCTGATTGGCATAGCCGTACCGGAGGTCATGGGCATCGGTTATGACACGGTCAACCAGGCCCTGCTGGGGCAACTGACGCTGTCAGTCCTGCTGATTATCACTGTTGCCAAAATCATGGCCAGCACCCTGGGATTGGGTCTGGGGCTGCCAGGCGGCCTGATCGGACCCACCATGGTGATCGGCGCACTGGCCGGGGGCGCCACCGGCATCATAGCCGACACCTGGCTGCCGGGCGATATTGCTTCCCCGGCCTTCTATGCACTGATCGGCATGTGCACCATGATGGGGGCAACGCTACAGGCGCCGCTCGCCGCCTTGACGGCCATGCTGGAACTCACCGCCAACTCACACATTATTCTGCCGGGCATGCTGGCATTGATTGCCGGTGTACTCGTCAGCCGGGAAATCTTTGGCAAGGAATCTGTCTACATAGTGCTCATGAAGGCACGCGGACTGGATTACCGGGATAGCCCCCTGACCCAGACATTGCGACGTATCGGCGTAGCCAGCGTGATGGAACGACGCTATGAATCGTTACCGGAAGTAGTAACCCGCGCGCGCGCGCTGGAAGCACTGGCAAACGAACCCCGCTGGATACTGATTACCCGGGACGGACAACCGCTTGCGGTCATGCCGGCTGCTGACCTGGCACGCCAGGTGCAGGAACATCCGGATAAAGAAGAGTGCTCCCTGACGGAAATACCGGCGGAGCGAATAGAGGTAACCGCTGTTGAATTTCAGGCAACCCTGCAGGAAGCAGTCAGCATTCTGGATACCAACGACGCCGAGGCCCTGTATGTTACCCGGCATACCATTCCGGGAATCAGCCGGGTCTATGGAGTGCTGACACGGGAGGACATTGACCGCAGTTACCGTGTCAACCAGACCGGCATGTAACCGACTGAATTGAATGCAAGTCTTTCAGAAATCCCGAAACATTCCAAAAACCACTCAACTATAACCCTTGCAGTCCCTCTCACATTAATGCATGGCAGTTAGCACGATTAATCAGGAAATATGATCTTGAGCATGCCCGATACGCTTGTATTACTGGCAAGAATCACCGTCCATGTGAGCGCCAGCAAGGTCAGCGCTACTATGACTGCCATGACACACCAGCAACAGGTCTTTTCACAGGTCTCGCCCGTTTTTGATTTTAAACTCATATCTTCCCCCTTTAACGCGAAAGCCAATTTCTCTACTGACATATATATTTTAGTAGGTATTTGGGAATTCTTCAACGGGTATAGCCACTTACCGGTACTCACTGAATTCAGTGGGCGGAAAAGCCTTAAAAGGGACGTTCTTTCGTAACCGCAAAACATGTGCTCACCGGGTAGCGTCCACAGGATATACGGTATCAGGTAAATGCTTGATTATGACCTCTGCGAATGCCTCAAGTGCCTTACGGCGCGGGAAAGTGCGGCGAAATATCAGTGATATCCGGCGACAGGTATCCGGCAGTTTCAGTTGCCTCGCCATGACCCCCCTGTTTCTTGCCGCAGCAGTCTTCAAGGCCAGGGCTGGCAACAGCGTGCAGCCAAAGCCCGCCCCCGTCATTTGCAGCAGCGTTTCCAGACTGGCCGCACGCAGGTCCGCCATATCGCCTTGTGCACCGCGTTGTTGCATGTGACAAACCTTCATTGCCTGTTCGGCCAGGCAATGGCCCTCTGCAAGCAAGAGCAGATCCGCGCCATCCAGATCTGCCTGGACGATTTTCTTCTTCCCGGAAAGTGGGTGGCTTCGAGGGTGAACCAGCCAGAACGGTTCATCAAATAAAGGCATACTTTCGAAATCCGGATTTGTAACCGGTGTCGCCAGCAGGGCAGCATCCAGCTCGTGATTGCCCAGGCGAGTGAGCAGCGTGTCGGTGAGTTCCTCGGTCAGCACCAGTTTTATTTGTGGATACTGTTTTTTCAACGGTTTTAGTATCAGGGGCATGAGATAGGGGCTCAAAGTCGGAATCGCCCCCATGCGCAATGGACCGACCAGTGGGTCCTTGTATGATTCCGCCAGTTGCCGCAATGTATCGGCCTGCTCCAGCACCTGCCTGGCTTGCGCCACAATGGCATCACCCACAGGCGTGGTTGCCACTGAACGTTTGGTGCGCTCAAACAGAGTCACACCCAATTCCTCTTCCAGCTTTTTTATCTGACCGCTCAAAGTCGGTTGGCTGACGAAACATCGTGCGGCCGCCTGGCCAAAATGACGTGTATCTGCCACCGCAACAAGGTATTTGAGATCTCTAAGGTTCATGGTGCAAATATATTAATAGGTTATTCCTATTATTGTAATCATATTATTCGATTTCACAAATATGTCTCCTGGCGCTAGATTGTTTAGCAACCCCGGCAAGTACCGGGAAAATCCAACCCAGGAGACATACCATGCCAAAAAAGAAAATCATGACCACTGCCGCTGGCTGTCCGGTAGCAGACAATCAGAACTCGATCACCGCCGGGCCGCGTGGCCCGATCCTGATGCAGGACGTGCATTTGTTCGAGAAACTGGCCCATTTTAATCGCGAGCGCGTACCGGAACGGGTGGTGCACGCCAAGGGAGCCGGTGCCTATGGCACCTTCAAGGTGACCCGTGACATTTCAAAATATACGCGCGCCAGACTGTTCGGGAAAGCGGGCAACGAATGTGAGGTGTTCGTGCGCTTCTCCACTGTTGCCGGTGAACTGGGTTCGGCTGATACCGTGCGTGATCCACGCGGTTTTGCAGTGAAGTTCTACACTGAAGAAGGCAACTGGGATCTGGTCGGCAACAACACACCGGTGTTCTTTATCAAGGACCCCGGCAAGTTCCCGGACTTCATTCACTCGCAAAAACGCCACCCGGTCACAGGCTTGCGTGACGCCACCATGCAATGGGATTTCTGGTCCCTGAGTCCCGAATCTCTGCATCAGGTAACCTGGCTCTTCGGTGATCGCGGTATCCCGGCGACACTGGCGAATATGGATGGCTTCGGAAGTCATACATTCAGCTTGTGGAATAACGATGGTGAGCGTTACTGGGTGAAATGGCACTTCAAGACCCAGCAGGGCATCAGGAACATGAGTGTTGCAGAGGCGGCGAAAATAGCGGCGGAGAACCCGGACTACCATCGCCAGGAATTGTATGCGGCGATCGATCGTGGCGACCATCCAAAGTGGACGGTGAAGGTGCAGATAATGCCCGAGGCCGATGCGGAAAACTACGGGATCAACCCGTTTGATCTCACCAGGGTCTGGCCACATGCCGACTATCCCTTGATCGAAGCAGGCGTGCTGGAACTGAACCGCAACCCGGTTAACTACTTTGCCGAAGTGGAACAGGCGGCCTTTGGCCCCGGTAACCTGCCGCCCGGTTTTGGTGCTTCACCGGACAAAATGCTGCAGGCACGTTTGCAAGCGTATCCGGATGCTCACCGCTATCGCATCGGTGTGAATCACGCCGCGCTGGATGTCAACAGGCCGCGCTGCCCGGTTCATGCCTATCATCGTGATGGTCAGACACGCTTTGACGGTAATGGTGGAGCCACACCGGTATATCAACCCAACAGCTTCGGCGGTGCAACAGATGATGCCAGTTACCGTGAGCCACCCCTGCGCATCAATGGTGACGCGGACCGCTATGACCACCGTGTCGACAGTGATTACTACACGCAGGCCGGCAATCTGTTCCGTTTGATGGATGCGGCAGCCCAACAACGGCTTGTCGACAACATTGTCGGTGCCATGCAAGGTGTGCCGCGCGACATACAAGCACGTCAGGTGGCGCACTTCACCCAGGCCGATCCGGCTTATGGTGCAAGCGTGGCAAAAGGACTCGACATCCAGACTGGATGAGCTCATACCCCAGGTAAAAGAATAGCGAGGTGTCGATACGGCACCTCGCATTTTTCAAAAAGGAGCACCACCATGAAGGTAGTTACAGTGGCAGTAGCCTTCTCAATCTATGTTCAAATTCTGTTAAAACGCCAGCATAAAACCAGCAACCGGGCCAAGACAGCGGAGCACTTCCCACGACCTTCGCGACTATTACCTTAGATGGTTTTCTGTAAGTAGTTTCCACAATGCCCTTGATTCGCATTTTTTGCTAGATTTTGAAATCAAGGTCAAGAATGAAAAACATCATTCTGACTGGAACCTGATAATTACATCGTTGTATAAGCTGGCATTTGATCTGACAGGTGGCGTAAGAAGCCAATACCGTAACCGACCTTTAGGCAATAATCCATGAAATATGGACGTAGCGATAACTAATGGTGTTACACGGATTAACAAGGCTCCCGGGAAAAACATGAACTCAACAACGGAGATAGGGAATGACAGTTCTCTGCTGAACCTGCCATTTGTTGCTCGTCGTGGAATGAGTCATGAAATTACTTGAATTTTCAAATGGCGCAGCAGGCTCGACACTTCAAAATGCCAAGTCCCGAATAGTTGCAGGAATACCCTTCAAAATATTACGCCCGGTTTTCCTGTTTTTCTTATCGGGAATGCTGACAAGTACATTCGTATGGTCAATTGAAGTCACACTGGGGCCGAGTTTAACCATGGATCCCAATGGCGTTACGCCACTTGCGGGCGTTGTTGAACTGACAACAGATGTCCCCGTACGGGTTACTCTCACCATTAGTGACGGTTCTGACAGTTGGGTCAGGGAGTTCGCTGCGTTTCAAACAGGGCACTACCTTCCGGTCCTTGGGCTTAAGCCGGATAATTCCTACTCAATAGAGGTGATTGTTACTGACCAGGCGGATGCGAGCCTGGTTCTGGCACCCTTGCTGCCAGCTGTTACAGATCCGCTGCCAGGTGACTTTCCAAATATCAACGTTCTCCTCAGCGACCCGAGCAGGATGGAGCCCGGATTCACCTTGCTGGATAAATTCACGCGAGGCAAACCTGCTACGCCAGATGCCACACTACCTCGTTACACGATTATCGTTGATAATGCGGGAGATGTGGTCTGGTATTCGACACTCGGCGCTAACACGACACTACAACTGCCTAACGGCAACCTGTTCTACCTTGATGGAAATCTCCTTGAGATCGACTTGCTCGGCAATGAGAAGCAAAGCGTCGCCCTTGGTGCCGGGCAGCTCCATCATGATCTGTTTCCGACTACAAACGGAACGTTACTTGGCTTAACTCGCGAGACCGTGGTTGTTGCTGGCTTTCCGACGAGTTACACCAACCCTGATGCTCCAACACAAACCGCTAATATCGAGGACTCCCCTGTCGTGGAATTCTTGTCTGATGGCAGCCTGCTAAACACCTGGAAACTAACAGACATACTTGACCCGACGCGCATCGGATTTAATTCATTGGACTCACGGCCGTCAGGTTTCGACTGGGCGCATGCAAACGCAGTGCTGTACGATCCACGCGACGACTCGATTATTGTCTCAGTACGCCATCAGGATGCTGTCGTAAAGTTCTCAAGGTCAACTGGCAATCTGGAATGGATTTTAGGGAACCACGATAACTGGCCACCCGAATTTCAGCCTTTTCTTCTTACGCCTGTTGGTGCACCGTTTGAGTGGCAGTATCATCAGCACGCCCAAATGATCACACCCTCGGGAACACTGCTCCTGTTCGATAACGGTAACTACAGGGCCAGCCCTTTTGATGGAAGAGCACTAATCCCAGATAATGAGAACTACAGCCGCGCGGTTGAATATGCGATCGACGAAGAAACAATGGAGGTACGACAAATCTGGGAATACGGTGCCCATATCGACCAAAGCTACTACTCTCCCAGTCAAGGCGATGCCGATTGGATGAAGAATACCGGTAATGTATTAATTACGTCCTCGGCAACCGCGTGGCTGGGCGGAGTGGCCAGTAAGTCTCTTGATATGGGGCGCTGGCACACAAGAATAATTGAAGTGGATCACAATACACCGGCAGAAAAGGTATTCGAAATAGCGGTCTTTAACATGAATCGAAATGCCGAGATAAGATCGTATCGAAGCGAGAGAATACCGGACCTGTATCCCCTGGATATCGATGCGGATGGAGTTCCGGACTATCAGGATAACTGCGTCCACGAACCCAACGGAGCACTTATCCCGGATGCGGGTGGCAACAGTCAGGCGGATACCGATAACGACGGACTGGGTGATGCCTGCGATCCCTATCCAGGCAGCGTCGACGGGGATGGCGATGGCCTGGTCGATGGCGCGGATGGGGTGGTCCCGGTTGCCGTCTACAGCGGCATCGATGCCAACGGTGACGGCTTTGTCGACGGCGAGCAAGACTTTGGCACAAGTGCGACCAACGCGGACAGCGACAGTGATGGTTTCATCGACGGCCTGGAAGTATATTTCAATAGCAACCCCACGCTACAGACGGACACGCCGGCCACCGGTGATGTCAATGAGGACGGGGTAGTGAATCTCATCGATGTGCTATTGGTGACACGTCACATCCTGGGACCACCCTTGCTGGATGTGGACCAACTGATACGCGCTGATGTTGCACCTGTAAATGGCCTGGGCATTCCGACACCCGACGGCACTGTCACGGCCGGTGATCTGGTCAGAATTCAACGCATGGCGCTGGGACTATAGCCTGGCTCACAAGCGAAAAGGAATAGAGAAGGAGCTTATAGCCTTAGCTGTTCGGAGATCTGCAAGGCATCATCGACGGCGCTTATACTCGGCACGAGTGATACTGCAAGTGTAGCTTCCCGTCGGTTTGACTGTCAGGACCTGACCAGTCTCAGGAACTCGGAACGGGTACGATCATGATCCAGGAAGGTACCCAGCATCATCGACGTCGTCATTTCAGAATTCTGCTTTTCCACACCCCGCATCATCATACACAGGTGCTGCGCCTCGATAATGACACCGACACCGGCCGGTTGTATCGCCTGCATCAGGGTATCGGCAATCTGCTTGGTCAGATTTTCCTGGATCTGTAATCGTCGTGCGAACATATCCACGATACGGGCGATCTTGGACAAGCCGATGACCTTGCCGGTAGGAATATACGCAACATGGCACTTGCCGATAAACGGCAACAGGTGATGCTCACACAGGGAATATAGTTCAATATTCTTCACCAGAATCATCTGGTTATTGTCCGATTCAAAAATGGCATTATTCACCACCTCCTCAACGGACTGCTGATAGCCATGCGTAAGATACTGCATGGCACCGGCAGCACGCGCAGGCGTCTTTAGCAAACCATCACGCGACGGATCCTCGCCAACGCCCGCTATGATCTGCCGGTACAACGCATCTAGTTTGTTATCCATATTACAAGTTCTCTAACCCTTATCCGACTCGGGTATCGTCGCTATGCCTTCAACCTCAAGCGTAACATGATGAACGCGCGGCAATCGCTGCTTGATAGTCTGTGTGAGTTCCTCAACAATAATTTCGACACGCTCCAGCGTTGCCTGTGCAGCAGCACGTGTATGACAATAATCACGCAACTGCTGATCTTCGCATTTTCCACCAGGCAGCACAGACAGAAAGTCGCGCTCGAATTCTGTCATGCGCGCCTGCAGTCCTGCAACAACGGCTTCCTCGCGCAATTCAATCTCGGCCACCAGAATGGTGTGATGGTCATCGATTATGATCGAGCGCAGATCATGGTAGCGTTCAACTTCCGCATGATGTGCAACGATTTCGACAAACGCGGCTTCCGCCCCGGTGTCACGCACATCGGCCAGATAGCGCATATTCACTGCCCCCAGGAAAAAGGCCGTCAGGCCGAGCAACACAGCAATCACCGCCGAAAAGCCTATATCCCAGTACGGGTTAGCTGTGAACGCGGTCAACAGAATCCCGCTTGCGGCCAGCAGCACCCCCAGCGTCGCCACGGTATCCTCCAGCACAATGGCCACCAGCGTCGGATCATCCGAACGCAGCAGCGAGCGGAGAAAGCCGGTCTCGCCCTGTGCACGCATACGCTTGCTGAATTCACTGACAGCAACAAAAAGTGAATAGCCATCCAGTATGAGCGCAATAAACAGCACCATAGCGGCTATCCACAGCGGTGCAATACTGAAGCCAAGCAGTTCAATCACTTCCGGTGGTTGTTTGGTTCCCACCTTTTCCCAGGAGTGCCAGGCGTGCGACAAACCCAGTCCGCAGCCAATGGAAAACAGGCCAATCGCACTCCAGAGATTCCACAGATATTTCTTCTGCCCGTGACCGAAGGCATATTCGGCATCCGCAGGCCGTTCGGCGACCTTCAGCCCAATCAGTAAAAACCCCTGATTGAGAGTGTCCATCAGGCTGTGGATTGCCTCATTCGTCATCGAGGCAGAATGCGTGACGGCGGCGGCGAAAAACTTGAGAACGGTCAATACCGCATTGGCGACCAGCGCCGTTATAACCGCCTTGCTTGAATCATGTGCCATATCTATACCGAGTTAAGATTAATACCGGCCGGACAACACTATTGATAACGCACCTTGTCCAGCATAATCCAGCCGCCCTGAATCCTGCCATCCGGATCATGATGCGTCCAGTGGATAACGCCGCCCCGGTCATTCCACTCATATTTTCCCCGCACTGTCAGTGCCTGCCCCCTGCGCACCGGGATACGTTCTGCGAGGTCGATATTATGCGCCACCATAACGGTGTGACCACCACCGAGTTCAAGAATAAATTTCTGATGACGCGATCCCTCATTGTCATCGCGCAACACCCGGCTCACGCGGCCACTGGTCTCGAGCCACTGTCCGAAACGGTGGTCGGCATACGCCTGATGCACGACATTTTCACCAACCGTGACATTGTCATCCGTCGACTGCTGGTCCTGGAAGTAGTACTGGTAGGCAAGCAGCCCCAGCACTATCAGGAAAGGCAATATCCTGTTCCTTACCAGATAACGGTTCATGATCCGCGCACGGCCGGCAACAGTGACTCCGGCTTAATCATTTCAGCAAAGAACCCAGCACACCGCGTGAAAGCTGGCGCCCCAGGGAACTGCCAAAAGAACGTGCAATACTCTTCAGCATGGCCTCCAGCGGACTCTGGCGATTACTGCGCCGGCCGGAGGTTTTCCTGCCGGGTTTCGCTGCCTCCGCAGCAGCCTGCTGTTGCGCTGCCTTCGCGGCACGTTCATTGAGCATCTCATAGGCCGAGCGTCGATCTACCGGCTGATCATAACGTTCGCGAAAGAGACTGGCAGCCATAACTATCTCGCGTTCAGCACGCGTGGCCGGCCCCAGCCGTGATGCCGGCGGTCTGATCAGAACCCGCTCTACCATGCCCGGTATCCCGTTACTGTCCAGTGTCGATACCAGGGCTTCACCAACCCCCAGCTCCTTGATGGCCGCCGCCGCATCAAGCGCCGGGTTGGCACGAAAGGTCTCTGCTGCTGCCCGTACCGCCTTTTGCTCACGCGGCGTAAATGCACGCAGGGCATGCTGGATGCGATTACCCAGTTGACCCAGAATCGGGTCGGGAAGATCCAGCGGATTCTGGGTAACAAAATAAATGCCGACACCCTTGGAACGGATCAGGCGCACCACCTGCTCGACCTTGTCAAGCAGCGCCTGCGGCGCACCTTTAAACAACAGGTGGGCTTCATCAAAGAAAAACACCATGCGGGGTTTTTCAGGGTCACCCACTTCCGGGAGCTCCTCAAATAACTCGGACAACAGCCACAGCAAAAACGTGGCGTACAGTTTCGGTGTCTGCATCAGCTGATCTGCAGCCAGGATGTTGATATTACCAAAACCACTGGTACTCATGCGCATGAAGTCAAACAGGTCCAGCGCCGGTTCACCCATGAACTGCCTGGCACCCTCCTGTTCCAGCACCAGCAGGCGCCGCTGGATGGCCCCGATGGATGCGCCGGAGATATTGCCGTACTCGAGTCGCAGTTCCCTGGCATTCTCGCCGGCGAATACCAGCAGGGCCCGCAGGTCTTTCAGGTCCAGTAACAGCAGGCCCTGATCATCGGCTATCCTGAAAACGGCATAGAGAATTCCTTCCTGGGTATCATTCAGGCCCAGCATCCGGGACAGCAGCAACGGGCCCATTTCCGAAACAGTGGTACGTACCCGGTGACCCTGCTTGCCGAACAGGTCCCAGAAAACAACCGGGAAAGATTCATAAGTGTAGTGTTCAAGGCCAATGGTTGCCGCGCGTTCCTGCAACTTCGGATGTGCCTTGCCAGCCTGGCAGAGACCGGACAGATCACCTTTGACGTCCGCCATAAAGACCGGCACACCGCGGCGCGA